>WBZU01001111.1_pt1 | contig 21018 bp, 19 predicted proteins | sample 5204311 | NCBI WGS metagenome assembly WBZU01 (sample SAMN12344359, study PRJNA552823) | activated sludge metagenome | biome: Activated sludge suspended growth; feature: Nitrification reactor; material: Wastewater; isolation source: activated sludge from nitrification reactor of wastewater... | reverse complement strand
GACGTAGACGCGGGTGCCGTTGGGGTTGACCGCCACCCCGGTCGGGTGCTGGCCCACCGGGATCGGGGCGCCGATGACGGTGTTGGTGGCTGTGTCGATCACCGACACCGAATTGCCGTCGTAGTTGGCGGTATAGACGCGGGTGCTGTCGGGGCTCACCGCTACCCCGGTCGGGGTGGTGCCCACTGGGATGGGGTGGCCGATGACGGTGTTGGTGGCGGTGTCGATCACCGACACCGAACTGTCGTTGGTGGCAACGTAGACGCGGGCGCCATCGGGGCTGACCGCCACCGCGTCCGGGTAGGTGCCGACCGGGATCGGGGCGCCGACTGTATAAGAAGGCGTGGTCGGCGGATCGGTCGCCGCCGCGCTGAGCGCGATCGGCGTCGTCGCCACGGTTCGCGCGGCGCGCGGGGTTTGGCGCCGGGCCCAGGCCAGCAGGCCCCAGCCCAACGGCGAATCGACCGCTCCGCCGGGCTGCCCGGCGAGCAGATCACGAAGGGCGGTGACCGCTCTGGCAAGCGGGGTCTCGATCGTTGACGCTGCGGCGGGCGCGGGGGATGGGGCTGTGGACGCGAGGTTCAACGCCTGTGCAGGCGCGGGCTGGGTGATGAGTGCCTGCGGGGCGGCTTCAACGTGAAGTGACTGCGAAGCGACCGAACCCGACACGGCCGCCGGCGCGGCGATGGTGAGGGTCGTCTGCGCGGGGGCGGGGACGCCGATCGCCGGCACCGCGGCTGCGATGCCGGGGGACCGAAGCGATGGCGGGTTCGCCGATCTCTTCGGCGGCTTGGCGGCGGCCGGACTCGGCGCGATTCGTATGGTGCCTGAGGCGGTCTCCCCTCGGGACGGGGGAGCCGAGGTCCGCTCGGGCCCCGAGGTTCCCGTCGATGGGTGACCGGGCTCGGCTGTTGTCGCCCGGCCGGCTGGATTCGTCCGCTGAGACTCGGCGGGTGAGCCCGGGGACGACGGCGCTCCGTCCTCGCCGGATGCTGGCTGGGCCAAGGCGACCCCTGGCCACGCTGTCACAGCCCCACTGATTCCGAGGGCGACCGCCAGCGCCCCGACCCGACCGACGTACCGAGCACCGCCCATATGAACCACTCCGAGTTGCTGTCAGATCTGCGAGCCCCGGCCCGATCAGCGGGAACTTCGCAGCAAGTTCACAGAGAACGATAAGGGTCCGGAGCGCAAAACGTGCGCCGAAACAGCCATTTCGCCGGATTGGATCCAGTCCCAATGCAGTCGCGGGCGGGCGTCACCCTCAGCAACACCGTGCGCCCGGATGAGCCCCCGCCTCCCGGTGCCGCATCCGCCAGTATTCGGCTTCGCTGATCACCGGCTCGCCGGGATGCGCCCGCCGGCGGTGGGCGACGTAGCGCTGATAGTGGCTGTCGCCCATCAATGCGCCGACGTACCAGCGGATCTGACGGCCGAGCCGTCCAAAGCGTCCCACTCCTTCTGCACCTCCTTCTCCACCGGTGTGGCGAGCAGGTGCGAGGGACCGAAAAGCTTTGACGGAATGGGCTTTTCGACCGCCAGGGGCTTCCCGCCACCACGTACCGCCCGCACCGCCATCACCACGGCCGCGGCGACCACGACGATCACGACCACGGCGAAGATGATCGACAGCGTGCCCTGGATGAAGGTGTTGCGCACCACCGCGTGCAGCTGACCGATGTCCTTGGCCGAGCCGAACGACGTCTTGCCGGCGTCCAGAGCGTCGCGGTACTGGTAGTGCTGCGTCCAGTAGCCCAGCTTCGCGTCGCCGGAGAAGATCTTCTGCCACGACGCCGTCAGCGTCACGATCAGATCCCACAGCAGCGGAATGCCGGGAATCCACGCCCATTTGAGCAAGCCCATCTTGACCACCACGACGGTCACCACGGTCAGCGCGATCGCCGCGAGCAACTGATTGGCGATGCCGAACAGCGGGAAGAGCGTGTTGATTCCGCCGAGCGGATCGGTGACACCCATCAACAGGATTGAGCCCCATGCGGCGACGACGATGATGCTGCAGGCCCATGCGCCGGCCCGCCAGCTCGGGTCGTGCAGGCGGCGCAGCGGGCCGCCGAGGTTGCTCAGCCCGTCGGACAGCATGAACCGGGCCACCCGGGTGCCGGCGTCGATGGTGGTGAGGATGAACAAGGCCTCGAACATGATCGCGAAGTGGTACCAGAACGCCTTGAACCCGCTGCCGCCGAACACCGAGAGCACCTGGGCCATGCCGAACGCCAGGGTCGGGGCGCCGCCGGTGCGCGAGACGATCGACTTCTCGCCGACGCTCGTGGCGGCCTCGGTGATCTGCGCGGCGGTGATCGGTGTGCCCGACAGCCCCAGCCCGTTGACGTAGGTCGCCGCCGTGTCGGCTGCCCTGCCGGTCTGGGCGCCGGGGGCGTTGATCGCAAAGTACAAGTGCTGGTTGAGGATTGCCGCGGTGATCAACGCCATGATGGCGACGAACGACTCGGTCATCATGCCGCCGTAGCCGATCAGCCGCATCTGGCTCTCCTTCTCCAGCAGCTTCGGCGTGGTGCCCGAGGCGATCAGCGAGTGGAACCCCGACAACGCCCCGCAGGCGATGGTGATGAACAGGAACGGGAACAGCGAGCCCGCAAAGACCGGTCCCGCGCCGGATTTCGCGAACTGCGAGATCGCCGGGGCCTGCATCACCGGACGGGCCAGCAGGATGCCGACAGCCAGCAGGGCGATGGTGCCGACCTTCATGAACGTCGACAGATAGTCGCGCGGAGCCAGCAGCAGCCAGACCGGCAGCACCGACGCGGCCAGGCCGTAGATGATCAGGCACCACGACAGGGTGACCTTGGACAGGGTGAACCAGTGCGCGCCCCATCCGGTGTGGTCGATCCACCCGCCGGCCACCACCGCCAGCAGCAGCAGCGCGACGCCGATCAGCGAGACCTCCGAGACCCGGCCCGGACGCAGGTAGCGCAGGTACAGGCCCATGAAGATCGCGATGGGGATGGTCATCGCGATGGAGAAGACGCCCCAAGGGCTTTCGGCCAGTGCGTTGACCACCACCAGGCCCAGCACCGCGAGCAGGATCACCATGATCACCAGCACGCCGATGATCGCCGCCGCGCCGCCGACCGCGCCGAGTTCGTCGCGCGCCATCTGACCCAGCGAGCGTCCGCGCCGGCGCGTCGAAATGGCCAGCACCAGATAGTCCTGCACGCACCCCGCCATCACCGCGCCGACGATGATCCAGATGGTGCCCGGCAGGTAGCCCATCTGCATGGCCAGCACCGGACCGACCAGCGGGCCGGCACCGGCGATGGCGGCGAAGTGATGGCCGAACAGCACCCGCCGGTCGGTGGGCATGTAGTCGGTGCCGTTCTCGTAGATCTCGGCCGGGGTGGCGTGGTCGTCGCGCGGCCGGACGATCTTCATCTCGATCAGCCGTGCGTAGAACCGGAACCCGATGACGTAGGTGCAGATGGCCGCGATGACGAACCAGACCGCGTTGACGGTCTCCCCGCGCACGAAAGCGATGACGGCCCAGGCGATCGCCCCCAGCACGGCGATGGCGCCGAACACCAGCTTGTGGCGGGTGGTGATCGGCGAGCGGTCGATGATCGCCACCGGCGGTAGGTCCTTGTCGGTGCGGACGAAGGTGACGTCGCCGCGTACCTCCTCGATGCATTCCATAGCCCCAGATCCTCGCACCCGACCAGCGTCGCAGCGGGTTCCCCTGCCGATATCCACCGGATGGGGGATGCGCACCGGCCGAATCCCGGCAGGCTCTACTGACCCACTAGGTGAGGAGGTGCGGCGATGCCGGCATGGAGGCTGCGTGATTACCACGACGAGGATCTCGATCAGGCCATCAGCGTGTGGGACCAGAGCCGCGGCCCGGGCTCGGCCGAACCGGTGTTCAGCGTCGCCGAGGTGATGGCCGCCGCCCGGGCCGGTGAGCCCGCGGTGGTCGCCGAGGTGGGTGACGAGGTGGTCGGGATGGCGGTGGCGCAGACGCAGGGCGAGCGCGCCTGGATCCTGCTGGTCGCCCTGGCGGCCAGGTGGCGCGGGCGGGGAGTGGGTTCGGCGCTGCTGGCCGATCTGGAGCGTCGGCTCCGCTCGGCGGGGGTGCGGCGCATCTGCGCGGTGATGCCCGAGGGTGCGACCGGCGCTGCGGCGCTGGAGAATTCGGGCTACGCCCGCCGCGACCGGCTGGTCTACTACGAGCTCATCGAGCACCTCGGCCCCGACCAGGCCAACCTGCTCGAGGAACTCGGCGGCCAGATCCTGCCGCCCGGGCTGTGGGGCGATATGGCCGGCATGGAGTACGAGAAGCAAATCATCGAACGCCGCATCGTCGACCCGCTCGGACACCCCGAGGTGGCCGAGCGCTACGGCGTCAGCCCGCCCAAGGCCGTCATCCTGTTCGGGCCGCCCGGCACCGGGAAAACCAGCTTCGCCAAAGCGATTTCATCACGGCTGGGCTGGCCGTTCGTCGAACTGTTCCCGTCCCGGCTGGCCGCCACCGGCACCGGCGGCCTGGCCGCCTCGCTGCGGGAGGCCTTCGCCGACCTCTCCGAGCTCGACGAACTGGTCCTGTTCATCGACGAGGTGGAGGAGATCGCCACCGCCCGCTCCGGGGCGTCGACCGCCGAGCTCGGCGTCACCAACGAACTGCTCAAGCTCATCCCGGCGTTCCGGCAGCACGACAGCCGGCTGCTGGTGTGCGCCACCAATGCCGTGCACTCTCTGGACTCGGCGTTCCTGCGACCCGGCCGCTTCGACTACGTCATCCCGGTCGGGCCGCCCGACCAGCCGGCGCGGCGGGCGGTGTGGCGGCGCTACCTGGGGGCGGCCGACGGTTCCCACCGTTCTGAGATCGACGTCGACCGTCTGGTCACCGCCTCGGAACTGTTCACCCCGGCCGACATCGAGTTCGCCGCCCGCAAGGGCGCCCAGGCCGCGTTCGAACGTGAGATGCGTGACGGCCGCGGCCTTCCGGCCGTCACCGAGGATTACCTGACGGCGATCGGCCAGATCCGCCCGACGCTGACCGCGGCGATGTTGGAGGAATTCGAGCGGGGGAAGACCGAATTCGCCCGTCTGTAGTCACGAACGGGGTTACGCGAATCGTTGCAGTGGTACAACTTTATCCATGCCAGAGACACGGCGGGCCGCGCGGCCGGCGGTACCCGAACCCACGACGAGCCGGGCATGGACCTTTCTGACCAACCACGCCCACGTGCTGCTGTGCCTGGCGAGCGGGGAGGCGTTGACCGCCCGTGAACTGGGCCTGCGGATCGGCATCACCGAACGTGCCGTCCAGGTGATCCTCGCCGACCTCACCGACGGCGGATACCTGGTCAAGGAGAAGGTCGGCCGCCGCAACCTGTATACGGTGAATCAGAAGGGGCGTCTCCGGCATCCGCTGGAAGCCCACCACACCGTCGGTGAGTTGATCACCGCGCTGGTATAGCGCCGGCCGACCAGGAGAGCCCATGCCGATCGCACTCACCGACGACCACCGCGAACTCGGCGGCGTCGCCCGGTCCTTCCTCACTGCCCAGAAAGCGCGCTGGGCCGCGCGTGAACTACTGGACGCCGACGACGAGACCCGACCGGCGTTCTGGCGGGAACTCGCCGAACTCGGTTGGCTGGGACTGCATGTCGACGAGTCCTACGGTGGCTCCGGATTCGGGCTGCCCGAGCTGGTGGTGGTGATCGACGAGCTCGGCAGGGCGGTCGCACCCGGGCCGTTCGTCCCGACCGCGGTGGTGTCCGCGGTCCTGGCCGCCGTCGGATCCGAGGACCAGAAGGCCCGTCTCCTTCCCGGGCTGATCGACGGAACTCGCACCGGCGCAGCCGGATTCGGCGGGAGCCTGACGCTCTCCAACGGCACGGTGTCCGGTGACGCCGGAGTCGTGCTCGGCGCCGGCCTGGCCGATGTGTTGTTGCTGGCGGCCGGTGACGACATGGTTGTGGTGGAGCGGAACTCCAGTGGCGTGTGCGTCGAGGTGCCCGGCAACCTGGACCGCACCCGCCGCTCCGGCCGGGTAACGCTCACCGGCGCGTCCGCCGACGTGCTGGCCGGTGCGCGGGAGACCGCGCTGGCCCACGCCCGCACCCTGTTCGCCGCCGAGGCCGTCGGCGGTGCGTCGGACTGCGTCGAGGTCGCCGTCGAGTACGCCAAGGTGCGTGAGCAGTTCGGCCGCACTATCGCGACCTTCCAGGCCGTCAAGCACCACTGCGCCAACATGCTGGTGGCCTCGGAGTCCGCGGTGGCGTGTGTGTGGGACGCCGCCCGCGCGGCCCAGGAGGGTGGCGACCAGTTCCGGCTCATCGCCGCGGCCGCCGCCACGCTGGCCTTCCCCGCCTATGTCCGCAACGCGGAGTTGAACATTCAGGTGCACGGCGGCATCGGGTTCACCTGGGAGCACGACGCGCATTTGCATCTGCGTCGGGCTCTGACCGTGCAGGCGCTGATGGGCGGCGACGGTCCGTCCACCGACCTCTTCGACCTCACCGCGGCCGGGATCAAGCGGGCGAACAGCCTGGATCTGCCGCCCGAGGCCGAGGCGATGCGTGCCGAGATCCGCGCCGAGGCCCGTCGGATCGCCGCCCTCGACGACAAGGCGCAGCTCGACGAGTTGATCGCCACCGGCTATGTGATGCCGCATTGGCCCAAACCGTGGGGACGTGCCGCCGGGGCGGTGGAGCAGTTGCTCGTCGAAGAGGAGTTCGCCGCCGCCGGGGTCACCCGGCCCGACTACGGCATCACCGGTTGGGTGATCCTCACCCTCATCCAACATGGAACCCCCTGGCAGATCGAACGTTTCGTCGAGAAGGCGCTGCGCAAGGACGAGATCTGGTGCCAGCTGTTCTCCGAGCCGTCGGCCGGGTCCGATGCCGCCGCCGTCAAGACGAGAGCCACCCGTGTCGACGGTGGCTGGAAGATCAACGGGCAGAAGGTCTGGACCTCGGGTGCGCACTACGCGCGGCGCGGATTGGCAACGGTGCGAACGGATTTCGATGGACCCAAGCACGCCGGCATCACCATGGTGATCCTGGACATGAGCGCCCCCGGCGTGGAGGTCCGGCCACTGCGACAGATCACCGGCGGCAAGGAGTTCAACGAGGTTTTCTTCAACGACGTGTTCGTCCCCGACGAGGACGTCGTCGGTGAGCCCAACGCCGGCTGGACCGTCGCCCGGGCCACCCTCGGCAACGAACGGGTCAGCATCGGCGGGGGAGCGGGCGGCATCGCCCCGGCCTCAGCCTGGCTGGTGCACCTGGCCCAGACCCACGGCGACCGGATGGCCGGCGCGGTGCAGCGGGTGGGCCGCTTCCTGGCCGACGATCACGGGCTGCGGCTGTTGAACCTGCGCCGCGCCGCACGCAGCATCGAGGGTGCGGGCCCCGGCCCGGAGGGCAACATCACCAAACTCAAGCTCGCCGAGCACTTCGGCGAGCAGGGCGCCATCGCCGCCGCGCTCGTCGGCCCCGAACTGGCGCTCGAAGGCGGCGAGGGCGCGCTGGCCGCCCGGGCCGCGATGGGCGCGCGCGGGATGGCGATCGCCGGAGGCACCTCGGAGGTGGCGCGCAACCAGATCGCCGAGCGCATCCTCGGCATGCCTCGCGACCCGCTCATCAAGTAGCCGCGGATATGAAACCCGTGGAGATCACCGTGCGCGGCTCACACGCCGTGACCCTGCCTCCCGAGCAGGCGACGGTCTACGCCCAGGTGAGCGCCGAAGGCGCCGAGCCACAGTCGGTGTTCGACGCCGTAGCCACCGCCCTGGCGGCGGTCACCACATCCCTGGAGGCGCGGCATCACCCCAAGGACGGTCCGGTGACGAAGTTCGTCATCGACCAGATCCGCCGAGGATCGCATCACCCGTTCAACCGCGACGGCGAGCAACTGCCGTTGGTGCACACCGCCTCGGTGCCGATCATCGCGACCTTCGCCGACTTCGACGATCTGGCGGCCTGGGCCGGTTGGACGGCCGGGGTTCCCGGCCTCGGCATCGGCTATATCGAGTGGGCCCTCACCGACGCGACCCGCCTGCGCGCCGAACGCAAGACCCGCCAGAAGGCGGTCCGGGATGCCAGGCGGCGGGCGCAGGACTACGCCGACGCCCTCGACCTCGGCACGGTGACGGTCCGGACCATCAGCGATCCGGGCATGGGCGTCGGCCCGGCGCACCGAAAGGTGATGATGGCCAGTGCCGTCGGCGATTCGACGACAGGGGCTCCGGAGGTCTCGCTGCGGCCGGACGACGTGCACATCGAGGCTCAGGTGGAAGCGACGTTCACAGTCCGGGGATGACCGACACGCCGAACGGCCGAAAGTCCCCCGCGGCGACGACCAATGGCACCGACCGCAAAGGCCTGTCCCGGAAATGTCATTTACGTCGGTAAACTCGTCAAGTGGCCCTGCGAGAACACGCGTTGGATGACGCTGAGTTGCGCACAGCCGCATTGGTGGCCAAGGCCGCGCAGCGAACCCAGCTGAGATCCGATGCGATCTGCGTCCTGGCGGTGTTCCTCGCATTCGCGACGGGCGCCGTACTGTCCTGGGAGTCCTTCGGCTCCTGGGAAGGCCCGTCCTTCTTCTATCCATCGGCCGGCGTGACGGTCGCCGCCATGATGCTCAGCCGCCGCGGACTGTGGCCCTGGATCGCGGTCGCAGTCACGGTGGCCGAGGTCCTCGTCGACACGATTTATGGAAGCCCGCTTTGGGTATCGGGGGGATTCGCCGTCGCCAACGTGGTGGAACCCCTGGTCGGGGCCACTCTCGTGCTGGCCTGGTGCGGCGGCCGGCCAGACTTGTCCCAGCGTCGCGATTTCGTCGGCTTCGTGGCAGGGGCGTGTCTGATCGCGCCGATCTTCAGCGCCCTCATCGGCGGAAGTCTCATCTCAGTGCATTACGAGTCGCCATGGTCGGTCAGCGCGGTGACCTGGTGGACCGGCGATGCGCTCGGCGTCCTGGTGATGGCCTCACCGATCCTGCTCTGGAGCACCCAATCAGAGGCGGTGCGCCGGCGCCCCTGGGAGATGGCGGCCGTGCTGGCGATCACATCTGCATTGTCGGTCGCCACCTTCTGGACCGACTTGCCGCCATCGATTCTCATCCTTCCGACCCTGGCCTGGGCCGGATTCCGGCTCAACATGATCGGCGCCTCGATCGCCGGTGCAGCGGCCGCGTTCCTGGCCAACATCATGACCACCCACGGGCGCGGGCTGTTCGTCGAGATGGGCGCCTCGCGCGAAGCCCAGGTGGTCCTCACCCAGACCTACGTTGCGGTGATCGTCGTGGTGGCCCTGCTGATCGCCCAGGAGGCGGCTGGTCGGCAGGATGCCGTGCGCGAGCGGGAAGCGGAGCGCCGCGAGCGCCTGCGTCTGGAGACGCTCTCGCGGCTGGCGATTGAACTGGCAGCGGCGCTGACCCCGGAGGACATCGGCCGGGCTCTGGTCGAGCAGGTGCTCAATGAGGCGGGCGCACAGGGGCTGATTCTGGGCTTGGTCGGTGGTGACGGCCGATTCCTCGAATGTGCCGTCATGTCCGGGTATCCGACCGCGATCCGCGACAAGTACGCCGAGACCGGCATTCCGCTGCGTGAACGGGCAGTGGCCACCGACACGGTGCGGCTGGGCCGGCCGATCGAGTTCCACAACTTCGCCGAGTACGCGGCGGCCTATCCCGACAATGCGGGCTTGGCTGCCGGAGGCGGCATGGAGTCGGTCGTCGGCTGGCCGCTGAACTCCGGCGGGCAGTCCTTCGGGGTGCTGGTTCTGGCGTGGACCCGCACCCAACCGCTCGACACCGCCCAGCGTGCCTACATCTCCGCGGTGGCCACGATGGTGAGCCAGGCCCTCGTGCGCGCCAAGATCTATGCCGATGAGCATGCCCGCGCCGCGGTGTTGCACTCGGTGGCCCAGCCGGTCGCTCGCGCCGACGCCGTCGGTATCGAATACCGCGCGCTGTACCGGCCGGCGGACGCCGCCCACCGTCTGGGCGGGGACTGGTACAGCGTGATGGCGCTGCCCGACCGGCGGACCTACCTGGCGATCGGCGACGTCATCGGACACGGCCTGCTGTCGGTGGAGGATATGGCCCAGTTGCGTACCACCGGCAACGCCTACGCCCATCAGGGCTTGTCGGCCGCGCAGATCCTCACCGAACTGAACCGGTTCGCCGCCAGCCAGATTCGCGGCGACTTCGCCACCAACCTGGTCGCGATCTTCGACCCCGGGCACTCGTCGTTGTCCTACGGTTCAGCCGGCCACCTGCCACCTCTGCTGCGCCGCGCGGCGACCGGCAAGGTGATGCGCCTCTCCGATGCCTCGGGGCCGATGTTGGGGCCCTTCCCGGAAACCGTCTACGTCCAGAACACCATTGCCGTCGAAGCCGGCGACGTCCTGGTGATGTACACCGACGGCCTGGTAGAGCACTACGACGAAGATCTCAAGACCGGGATCGCCCACCTTGAGAATGTGCTTGCGGCATGGCCGCCGGAAGCTCTGCTGGATTGTGAAGCTCTGGCACGGGACGTGGCTCCGGCTCCCCACGACGACGACCTTTGCCTACTGATCGTCCGGTTCGGTGCTGACAACGGCGACGATTAACGCTCCCGACGAAAACACCGCGTCGTTCTATACCCTTTTCGTATGGGCCCGACTGGGGGAGGGGCGAGCGGCCTCGACCCGCGTGCGGGGACCGCGAAACCGGTAGCCCCCGGCGGGACGACATCCGCATTCTGGGGCAACGTCACAGGCTTGTTCGCGGTGGTGTTCCTCGCCTACTCGCTGGGCGCGGTCCTGTCGTGGTCATCGTTCGGATCGGCCCTGGGTCCCTCGTTCTTCTACCCGTCCGCCGGTGTCACCGTCGCCGCGATGCTGCTCACCAGGCGCACCCTGTGGCCGGCGATCCTCGCCGCGATCTTTGCGGGCGAAGTGCTGGTCGACATCTACTTCGGAAACGACATGTGGCAGGCCGCCGGATTCGGGCTGGCGAACATGGTGGAGCCGCTGATCGGCGCGTCGGTGCTGCTCGCCTGGTGCGGTGGCCGGCCGGACCTGCGCAGGCGCCGTGACCTCACGCTCTTCATCGCCGGAGCCTGCCTGACCGGACCTCTCTTCGGCGCTCTGATCGGCGGAAGCGTCAGCGCGCGGCACGACAACAAACCGTGGTTCGAGGCGGTGCTGAACTGGTGGGCCGGCGATGCGCTGGGCGTGCTGGTGATCGGCGCCCCGATCCTGCTGTGGACCACCCAGTCCTACATCGTTCGGCGGCATCCCTGGGAGACGCTGGGCGTGCTCGTCGTCACCGCGGGACTCTCGTTGGCGGCCTTCTGGTCCGAGGCCCCGCCGTCGTTGCTCATCCTGCCGGTGCTGGCCTGGGCGGCGCTGCGATTGGACATGCTGGGCGCCGCCCTGGCCGGAGCGGTCGCCGCGACCCTCGCCAATGTGATGACCTCCCACGGTCACGGATTGTTGGCCGAGATGGACGTGGGGTACGGCACCAAAGTGGCGCTGACCCAGATGTTCTTGGCGACCATCGTCGTCGTCGCCATGGTCATCGCCCAGGAGGCCTCGGGCCGCATGAGTGCCGTTCGCGAGCGGGAGGCCGAGCGGCGCGAGCGGGTGCGGATGGAGACGCTGGCCGGATTGGCCCAGCGGTTCTCGGCTGCGCTCACCCCGCGCGACATTGGCCAGGCATTGGCGGCGCACCTGCTCAACGAGGCGGGCGCCAGCTCGCTGAACCTCGGCCTGGTCAGCCCGGACGGACTGGACCTGAACTGGGTTGCGATGGAGGGATATCCGCGTTCGGTGCTCGACGCGTTCGCCGGCGGTGTGCCCATGGGCGAGAGGACGGTTTCCACTGATGTGGTCCGCTCGGGCCGGCCGGTGATCATCCACAGCCGCGCCGAGTATGCCGCGACCTACCCGGCGAAGGCGCATTGGGTGACCATGAGCCACAGCCAGTCGGTGGTGGGCTGGCCGCTGACGTCGGGTGGTGCGCCCATCGGCGTGCTGCTGCTGGCGTGGCGGGAGCCGCAGCAGCTCAACAACGCCCAGCTGGCCTACATCTCGGCGGTGGCCACCATGGTCAGTCAGGCGCTGGTGCGGGCCAAGGTCTACGCCGACGAGCACGCCCGCGCGGCGGTGCTGCAGGCCGCCGTGTTGCCCACCAATCCGGTGGAGTCCACCGGGTTGGACGTCTGCGTGACCTATGAGCCCGCCGACGTCGCCCAGGGCCTCGGCGGGGACTGGTACGACATCATGCCGCTACCGAAGAACCGGACCTACATCGCGGTCGGCGACGTCGTCGGCCACGGGCTGCCCGCCGTCGAAGACATGGCACAGCTGCGCAGCGGGGGTCGTGTGCTGGCCCACCAGGGTCTGCCGCCGGCGCAGCTGCTCGCCGAACTCAACGGTTTCACCCGGCACGCCAGTCAGGGCAAGTTCGCGACCATGGCGATCGCTGTCTACGACCCCGGCGACGGCATGCTGACCTACTGCGTGGCCGGACATCCGCCACCGTTCCTGCGGCGCGCGGCGACCGGGGATGTGATTCGGCTCTCCGACGCGCACGGACCGGTCCTGGGACCCATGCATCAGGCGAACTACCGGGAGAACAAGCTGCACGTCGGGGCCGGCGACATCCTGGTGATGTACACCGACGGTCTGGTCGAAAAACACGGCATGGACATCGAGAGCGGGATGGCGCGCGCCCAAGAGATCATCGCCGGCTGGGACGCCGACACCATCATCGACTACTGCGCGGTCCTGCAGGACGATCTCGCCCCGCGGCCGCGCGCCGACGACGTCTGCATCATTGCGGTGCGGTTCAGCGGCTGACGAAGGCCCGAAGCCAGTCGAACCAGGCGTCCATGCCTTCCCCCGTCCGCGCGCTGACCGGCAGCACGACCGCGGTCGGGTTGACCTCGCGAACGCGTGCCACGTAGGTGTGGACGTCGGCGTCCAGGTGCGGCACGAGGTCGATCTTGTTGAGCAGCACCACGTCCACCGATCGGAACATCACCGGGTACTTCAGCGGCTTGTCCTCACCCTCGGTGACGGAGTAGACCATCGCCTTGGCGTGCTCGCCGACATCGAATTCCGCCGGGCACACCAGGTTTCCGACGTTCTCGACGATCACCAGATCCAGGGCCGGCAGGTCGAGTCCGGCCAGCGCGCGGTTGACCATCGGCGCATCGAGGTGGCATTCGCCGCCGAAGCCGTTGCTGGTGTTGAGCAGCGAGATCTGCGCGCCGCGGCCGTCGAGCTTGGCGGCGTCCAGGTCGGTGGCGATGTCGCCCTCGACGATTCCGACGGCGAACTCGCCGGCCAGCGCGTCCAGCGTCGCCCCCAGCACGGTGGTCTTGCCCGATCCGGGCGAGCTCATCAGGTTCAGCGCGCGAATACCGTTGGCCTCGAACGACTCCCGGTTCACCGCGGCGCGATTGTCGTTCTCGGCGAAGATGGCCTCGAGAACCTCGATGCGTTCGGATCCGGTCGTGTAGCCGCTGTGGTCACCGTGATCGTGGGGCTCGTGGGAATGGTCATGGTCGTGGTCCGAGTGGTCATGGCTGTGGACCGTGCCGTCGTCGTGCCGGTGGAATCGACCCATGGGTGCAACCTTAACTTCGACGGCCTCACGACACATCGACAGAGGTGACCAGGAACTCCTCGCCGGCCACCACCTCGACATCGGCGCTTCCGCACTCCGGGCAGGCCACCGACCACCGCGACTCGATCTCCGACTGCCGGTCGCAGGCCGGGCACCGCACCGCGGCGGGCACCAGTTCCAGTTCCAGTTCCGCCTCGGGCATGTCCTGCTGGTCGCGCACCAGCGTCCAGCAGAACGCCAGCGTGTCGGGCACCACCTGACGCAGGGCGCCGACGCGCAGTCGGATCACCTCCACCCGCCGGCCGGCCGCGTGCGGCCGGACGACACCGGCGATCGCGTGGCACAGCGAAAGTTCGTGCACCGCCGGAACGCTACGCGAACTGGCCGCTCACCGCGGAAATGATCGCCTGCGATGCGGCCCCGCGAAGATCGTTCCCCACCCTCGCGCCGCCGCCGCGTTCGGACCACGTCCGCGTGCTCGTCGTCCGCTTCGATTAGCGTCAACTCGTGGTCGTGCGGGTCCGGCTCGACATCGCCGGCGTCGTGCAGGGTGTGGGTTTCCGCCCCGCCGTCGCCCGGATAGCCGCGGAATTCGAACTGTCCGGCTTGGTCTACAACGACGCCGGTTCGGTGCACTGCGAACTCGAGGGTCCGTCCGAGGCCGTTGATGCCGCGATAGCCGCCCTGCGCGACCGTCCGCCGCCGATGGCCCGCATCGACTCCGTGGACATCACCGCCGTCGCGCTGCAGGGTGCGCGCGGATTCGCGATCGTCGCCAGTCACGACGACGACGGCTCCCGCACACTCGTGCCGCCGGACATCGCGGTCTGCGCGGACTGTCTGCGCGAGATGCGCGACCCCGCCGACCGTCGGCACGGCCACCCTTTCATCACCTGCACCAACTGCGGACCCCGCTACACCGTCATCACCGACCTGCCCTATGACCGGCCCGCCACCACGATGGCCGGCTTCCCGATGTGCGGCGCCTGCGCCGCCGAGTACCGCGACCCGCTCGATCGGCGCTACCACGCCCAGACCATCGCCTGCTCCGAGTGCGGACCCCGGCTGACGTGGGTTTCGGGGGACGGAGCTGCGGGCAGGCGCGAAGCGACCCGGGAGTCCGACGACCCGATCGGGGCCGCCTGCGCCGCGCTGCTGGCCGGGCAGATCGTCGCCGTCAAGGGCATCGGCGGCTATCACCTGGCCTGCCGTGCCGACGATGACGGTGTCGTCACGATATTGCGGGACCGAAAGAACCGGCCCGCCAAGCCCTTTGCGGTGATGGTCGCTGACCTCGATGCCGCCGGGGACATCGTGGAGATGTCCGACGCAGCCGCTGCCGCCTTGGGATCGCCGGCCGCGCCGATCGTGCTGCTGCCACGACGCGGCGGGGGTGTCTGCGCGCAGGTCGCGCCCCGGCTGGCCGACCTCGGGGTGATGCTGGCGTACTCGCCGGTGCACCACCAGATCTTCGACCGGCTGGGCCGGCTGCCGTTGGTGATGACCTCGGCCAACCAGGGCGGCTCGCCGATCGTCTACCGCGACCGGGACCTGAAGTGGATCGACGGTCTGGCCGACGCCGTGCTCACCCATGACCGCCCGATTCACGTGCCGTGCGAGGACTCCGTCGTCGCCCTGGACGACCAGGGTTCCGAGCTGCCGGTGCGCCGCTCCCGTGGCTACGCACCGCTGCCCGTCACCGTCGCGGTGCCCGGCGCGCGGAACATCCTGGCGACCGGCGGCGACCTGAAGACGACGTTCTGTCTGATGGGGGGGCGCCACGCCCATCTCTCCTCGCACCTGGGCGACATGGCCGACCCTCGCACCCAGGCGTGCTTCGAATCCGCCCTGGATCACCTGGCGTTCATGACCGGCCGGACACCGGAGATCATCGCGTGCGACATGCACCCCGGCTACGCCACCACCGCGTGGGCGCGCCGCCGCGCCGCCGGCCGGCCGGTCGTCGCCGTCCAGCACCACCACGCCCACGCCGTCTCCCTGCTGGCCGACCACCAGCGGCTGGGCAGCCCGATCGTCGCCGTCACCTTCGACGGCACCGGCTACGGCACCGACGGCACCATCTGGGGCGGGGAACTGCTTGCCCTGACAGACCCGGCCGAGTTCAGCCGGATGGGGCACCTGGCTCCGTTCGCGCTGCCCGGGGGCGACGGCGCGGTGCGCGAGCCCGCCCGCATCGCTCTGGACCTGCTGACCCGGGCGGGCATCGACTGGGCCGACGACCTGCCCCCGGTCGCCGCAGTCGGGAAGACCGGCCTGCACGTGCTGGCCCAGCAGATTCCCCGCGGCGTCGGCTGCGTTCCGACCACCAGCATGGGCCGGCTGTTCGACGCCGTCGCCAGCCTGCTCGGGGTATGCCAGCAGGTCAGCTATGAGGGGCAGGCGGCCGTGGAACTCGAACACCTGGCCCGCCGCGGCCGGTTCGATCCCCCGGTTGCGACGCTCCTGCCCGCCGGAGCGGCCGGTCTCGGGTTTGATGTTGCCGAGGGTGTTCTGGATCCCGCCCCGGTGATCGCCGGGATCGTCGAGGGCCTTCGTGCCGGCGCCGAACCCGCCGACCTCGCCGCCGGCTTCCACTTCGCGGTCATCCGGGCCACGGCCGAGGCCGTCCGGCACTGTGCCGGCGCGTCCGGTATCCCGACCATCGGGCTGACCGGCGGTGTGTTCGCCAATCGCATACTGCTGCACGGACTTCGGCAATCTCTGACCAAGAGCGGCTACGAGGTGCTGACGCACCGTATCGTTCCTTGTAACGACGGCGGCCTGGCGCTCGGACAGGCGAGCATCGCCGCCGCCCGGCAGGCACCGGAAAGGCTCGGGCCATGACGGCTCGACCCAGGAAAGGAGGGGCAACATGTGCCTCGGAATCCCCGGCAAGGTGATCGAGATCTGGGACGAGTCGGGCACCCGGATGTCCACCGTCGACTTCGGCGGGACCACCAAGACGGTGTGCCTGGCCTATCTGCCGGACATGGAGATTGGCGAGTACACCATTGTGCACGCTGGGTTTGCGATCACCCGCCTCGATGAAGCCTCGGCCAACGAGACCCTGCAGATGTTCGCCGACCTCGGCATCCTGGAGGAAGAGCTGGGCGGGCTGGAGTCGGCATGAGATACCTCGACGAATTCCGCGATCCGGTCGCCGCCAAGGCGCTGGTCGAGCAGATCCGGCGCACCGTCACCCGACCGTGGACCATCATGGAAGTCTGTGGGGGACAGACACATTCGATCATCCGCAACGGTATCGACCAGTTGCTCGACGGCGCGGTGGAGTTCATCCACGGCCCGGGCTGCCCGGTCTGCGTCACCCCGTTGGAGATGATCGACCGGGCGTTGGAGATCGCTGCGCGCGACGACGTCATCTTCTGCTCCTTCGGCGACATGCTGCGGGTGCCGGGCAGCCGTGAGGACCTGTTCAGCGTGCGGGCCCGCGGCGGTGACGTCCGGGTCGTCTACTCGCCGCTGGACGCCACCCGCATCGCCGCGGACAACCCCGACAAACAGGTGGTGTTCTTCGGCGTCGGCTTCGAGACGACTGCCCCGGCCAACGCCATGTCGGTGCTGCACGCCCAGAAGTTGGGACTCACCAACTTCTCGATGCTGGTCTCCCACGTGCTGGTGCCGCCGGCCATCGAGGCCATCCTCAGCTCACCCACCAACCGCGTTCAGGCCTTCCTGGCCGCCGGTCACGTCTGCACGGTGATGGGCACCGGGGAGTACGGACCGTTGGTGGAGAAATACGGCGTTCCCATCGTGGTCACCGGCTTCGAGCCGCTGGACCTGCTCGAAGGCGTCCGCCAGGTGGTCGAGCTGTTGGAGGCCGGCACCCCCGAGTTGCGCAATGCCTACCCGCGCGCGGTCACCGCCGCCGGCAACACGGTGGCCCAGCAGGCGCTGCAAGACGTCTTCGCGGTGACCGACCGGCAGTGGCGGGGCATCGGCATGATCCCGCGGTCCGGGTGGACGCTGTCTCCGCGCTACGCCGACTTCGACGCCGAACGCAAGTTCGGCGTCGGTCAGCTCAGCGTGCAGGAGTCCGACCTGTGCCATGCCGGCGAGGTGCTGCAGGGGCTGATCAAGCCCAACGAGTGCCCGGCCTTCGGCAAGGCGTGCACGCCGCGCACTCCCTTGGGGGCCACCATGGTGTCGAGCGAGGGTGCGTGTGCGGCGTACTACCAGTTCCGGCGGCTGGCCGGAGGCGCGACGGCGCCGACATCAGCCCCAGCGAGTGTCTAATCTCCCCGATCCGAGCAACTGGGTCTGCCCGATGCCGCTGCGCGACACCAAGCGGATCGTCATGGGCCATGGCGGCGGCGGCATCCTCTCCGAGGAGCTCATCGAGAACCTCTTCCTGCCGGCGTTCGGGTCCTCCGGCGGCCCGTCGCGGGACTCCGCCGTCATGGACACCGGTGCTGGCCGGATCGCGCTGACCACCGACTCCTACGTCGTCAACCCACTGTTCTTCCCGGGCGGCAATATCGGCGACCTCGCCGTCAACGGCACGATCAACGACCTCGCCTGCAGCGGAGCGCAGCCTCTCGGGCTGACGGCCGGGTTCATCCTGGAGGAGGGTCTGGAACTCGACGTCCTCGGCGCGGTCGTCCAGGCGATGGGCCGTGCCGCGGCCGAAGCCGGGGTCGGCATCGTCACCGGCGACACCAAGGTCGTCGGAAAGGGCGGCGCCGACGGGCTTTTCATCAACACCGCCGGTGTGGGCCTGGTGCCAGCGGGGCTGCGCATCGGCCCCGAACAGGCCCAGCCCGGTGACCACATCCTGGTGTCGGGTGCCATCGGCGAGCACGGCGTCGCAATCATGAGCGTGCGGGAGGGCATCGACTTCGGCACCACGGTGACCACCGACAGCGCGCCATTGCACCGTCTGGTCGCGGCGATGCTGGGCTCGGTGGCGGATCCGAATGTCGTTCATGCACTGCGGGATCCGACTCGCGGCGGCCTGGTGGCGGCCACCGTTGAGATTGCCCGCACCTCCGGCGTCGGCGTCGAACTCGACGAGCCGGCCATCCCCATTCCGGAGACCGTCGCCTCGGCGTGCGGTTTCCTCGGCCTCGACCCCCTGCAGGTGGCCAACGAGGGCAAGATGGTCGCCTTCGTCGACCCCGCGCACAGCGAGGCGGTGCTGGCGGCGATGCGGTCCCGGCCCGAGGGCGCCGGCGCGACGATCATCGGCCGCGCGGTCGAGGAGCATCCCGGCATGGTGGTGGTGCGCACCCCGTTCGGCACCACCCGCGTGGTGGAACGCGAACTGGGCGAACAGCTTCCGAGGATCTGCTGAGGAGTGGCCGAGCCGATGGTGCCGGGCGTCACCGGGACGCTCGATGACACCGCCGTCGCAGCGCTGACGTCCTGGGTCCGCGCGCAGGGTCTCGGCGAGACGGTGAGCGACGTCGTGCCACTGACCGGTGGCAGCCAGAACGTGGTCGTGCGCCTGAGCATCGACGGCAGGCGACTTGTGCTGCGCCGGCCGCCCCCGCACCCGCGCCCCAACAGCGACCGCACGATGCAACGCGAGATCGCCGTGCTGCGCACCCTGGCGGGAAGCGCTGTGCCGCATCCTGAAATCGTCGCCGCCTGCGAGGACCTCGAGGTCCTGGGTGTGGTGTTCTACGTGATGGACGAGGTGGACGGCTTCAACCCCGGCAATGAGATCGCGCCGGCCTACGTGCGCGACCCGGCGATGCGCCATGAGGTGGGTCTGAACTACGCGGCCGACGTCGCGCGACTCGGCCAGGCCTCATGGCGGGGCAGCCCCTTGGAGGAGTGGAAGCGACCGGGTTCATTCCTGGAACGTCAAGTCCCGCAATGGCGGAACGCCGTGGCGGCCTACCGGCAGCAGGACGGCTACCAACACGACTCGCTGCCCGGTGTGGACGAGTTGTGCGACTGGCTGGAGGCCCATCAGCCGGCCGGCTATCGGCCCGGCATCGTGCACGGCGACATCCACCTGAACAACACGATGCTGCGGCGGCAGACGCCGGAGGTCGCGGCCTTCGTGGACTGGGAGATGTGCACCGTCGGCGATCCACTGCTGGACCTGGGCTGGATGCTGGTGTGCTGGCCCATCGAGCCCAACCCCCTGGGCTCGGCCGGTTACCTGGCCGAACTCGGCGGACTGGCGTCCCGTGCCGAGCTTCTGCAGGCCTACCTCGGCGCGGGCGGACAGCCGGCCGACCACCTCGACTGGTACCTGGCGCTGGCGTGCGTGAAGCTCGGCGTCGTGATCGAGGGAACCTGGGCGCGCTACCTGGCCGGCCGGGCGACCCGCGAGGCCGGCCAACGGCTGCACGACTCTGCCGTCACCCTGATGGGTCTGGGCAGCGCCGTCGCGGCGGGGGAGAACCCGTTCCGCTGACGTCACTCCACGAGAGGTGCCAGCAGGTGTGCGATTTCGTGAATCGAGGCGAGCTTTCCTGTCGCCACAGCGATCACCAGTTCGAACAACTCGTCTTCGGGATCCCCGGGCACATGGTGGCCGTTGAGCTCATAGAACAACGCCGTCGCGACGAACGCTGTCCGTTTGTTGCCATCCACAAGTGCGCGATTGGTCGCCAGCGATTGCAGCAACGCGGCGGCCTTCTCATGGACGCCCGGGTACGCGTCCTCGCCGAACACTGTGGCTTTCGGACGCGCCAGCGCCGATTCGAGCAGCCCATAGTCGCTGACGTCCGCCGGTCGCCCGAGGTGCGCTTCAGCGACGGCGAGGACGTCGTCGAGTGTCAGGTAGTCGGTCACGCCTCGGCGAGGCGTCGCAGCAGACCGTCGTGCTCCTTGACGATGCGGCTCAGGGCCTCGTCGCGACGCGCCGTTCGGCGCTCGATGTAGTCATCCACGGCTCTTATGACCGCCGTGTGCATCGAAATGCCGTCGCGTTCCGCCGCAGCGCGCAATTTGGCCGTCTGCTCTTCCGAGAGGCGAAGTGTCATGGCCACGCGGCTGATGATACCAGCGTGGTATCACTCTAGGGCCACGCGGGGCGCACCGTCAGCGCTGAATGTTGCAGGTGCACTTCTGATCGGCCGGCACCGACGACATCACCTCTTCGGCGTGCTGACCGCAGCCGTCCCAGGTGGTCTTGTGGCAACGGGGGCACTGAACCTGATAGCACATGATTGGTCTCCTTCGAGTTGATCCGATTATGCGTTGGTGGCCTGCGACTGGGCGGCGATCTCCGCCCGGACCGCGTCCATGTCGAGTTCCTTGATCTTGGTGACGAGTTCCTCGAGGGCCGGCGCCGGAAGCGCGCCGGGCTGGGAGAAGAGCAGGATGCCGTCGCGGAAGGCCATGATCGTCGGGATCGAGCGGATCTGTAGGGCGGCGGCCAGTTGTTGTTCGGCCTCGGTGTTGATCTTGGCGTGAACGACGTCGGGGTGTGC
>WBZU01001110.1_pt1 | contig 21022 bp, 21 predicted proteins | sample 5204311 | NCBI WGS metagenome assembly WBZU01 (sample SAMN12344359, study PRJNA552823) | activated sludge metagenome | biome: Activated sludge suspended growth; feature: Nitrification reactor; material: Wastewater; isolation source: activated sludge from nitrification reactor of wastewater... | reverse complement strand
CTTCAAGGTCTGGCTGCTTTCCGAGCCCAGGTTCGAGTCGCAGATGCCCCAAGCCTCTCAGTGAGAACCAGATGAAAGTGTTCGGATTCGCGGGTTACTCGGGTTCCGGCAAAACGACCCTGATCGAACAGGTGATCCCGCGCATCGTGATGCAGGGGTTTCGCGTGTCGCTGATCAAGCACGCGCACCATGGTTTCGACATCGACCGTCCCGGGAAGGACTCCTTCCGCCATCGGGAGGCCGGTTGCATGGAAGTGTTGCTGACCTCGGATCAGCGATGGGTGCTGATGCACGAATTGCGTGGCGCGTCGGAGCCCGACCTGTTTGCGCAACTCAAATTGCTCTCGCCCTGCGATATCGTTCTGGTCGAAGGCTTCAAGTCCACGCCGATCCCGAAACTCGAGGTTCATCGACCTTCGCACGGTTGCCCGCTGATTTTTCCGGACAACCCGAACATCGTCGCGATTGCGACAGATGCGGTGCCCGTGCAACAGATACCGCCCGCACTGACTCATCTCGACATGAACGATCCGGATGCGGTGACCGATTTCATCTTGCGCTTCACGGAGCTGACATGACTCAGGATCTGCTTTCGCTCGATGAGGCGCTCGACCGGCTGCTGAAGTCGGCGGTACCGGTTGCCGATGTGGAGTCGATTGATACGCTCGATTGCGTCGGGCGGGTGCTTGCAGCGCCGATTATCTCGGGGTTGGACGTTCCCCCGATGGACAACAGCTTCATGGACGGATATGCGGTTTCCACGCGCGATGTGCGGGAAACGGGTACGACGCTGCAGATCGCGCAGCGGATTCCTGCCGGTAGCCTCGGCCACGAGCTTGCTCGCGGCACGGCAGCGCGCATCTTTACCGGTGCACCGATACCGGCCGGAGCCGATGCAGTTATCATGCAGGAACTCTGCGATGCCAGGGGCGACGCAGTCGTTGTCAATCATGTGCCGCATGAGGGTGAGTGGATCACGCGCCGCGGCGCTGACATCCGGGCCGGCGCCGAAGTCCTTGGCGCAGGGACTCGCCTGCGTGCTCAAGAAGCTGGCATGGCTGCTTCGGTCGGGGCTGCCCGCGTGCCGGTTTATCGGCGCTTGCGCGTGGCGCTGTTCTCCACCGGCAGCGAACTGATCATGCCGGGCGACCCCCTGCCAGCTGGCGCGATCTACAATTCAAACCGATTTCTCCTGCGAGGTTTGCTGGCGTCGCTTGGGTGCGAAGTCCGGGATTTCGGCATTGTGCGAGATGACCTTCGCGCCACGCAGGACGTTCTGCGACAGGCCGCCGTCGAAAGTGATCTGATCATCACGAGTGGTGGCGTGTCGGCAGGCGAGGAGGACCATGTTAAACCTGCGGTGCAGGCCGTGGGGGAGCTCAAGATGTGGAAAATCGCGCTGAAACCGGGCAAGCCCTTGGCATATGGGCATGTTCGGAACGAAGGCGCCGGTGCAGCATTCATCGGTCTGCCCGGAAACCCGGTTTCGGCTTTCGTGACGTTCGTCGTCGTCGTGCGCCCCTTTATACTCAGGCTTCAGGGTGCAGCGAGGGTCTTGCCATACAGCGAGCAACGCGTCGCAGACTTCGATCTGCCCAAAGTCGATCCGCGAAGGGAATTCCTGCGGGCAAAGGTAGGCGAATCAGGGCGCCTGCAGTTGTTTCCCAATCAGAGTTCTGCGGTGTTGACCTCGGCGGTATGGGCCGACGGGCTGATCGATAACCCACCTGCGAACCCGATCCGACGTGGCGACTCGGTGCGGTTCTTGCCGTTTCACGGATTGTTATACTGATCACCATGAGTGTCCGGATTCTTTTCTTCGCCAGTTTGCGCGAAAAGCTCGGCGTAAGTGCCGAAGAGGTGCCTCTCCCAGAAGGAGTGGATACGGTAGGCAAGTTGCGCGCGTTTCTCGCGCAAAGACCGGGTGCCTGGGCATCGATATCGAGCGACACCCGATTACGGGCGGCGGTCAATCAGCGCATGGCCGATGGCGGTACGCCTGTTGGTGAGGGCGACGAAGTGGCCTTTTTTCCGCCGGTTACCGGGGGGTGATCCCGCATGACCGTAAGGGTTCAGGAAGAGGCTTTTGATGTCGGGCAGGAGCTTGCTGCACTGACTTCGGGACGCGTCGATGTAGGCGCCGTCGCAAGCTTTGTCGGGCTGGTTCGTGATCGTAATGACGGTCAGGGAATTTCAGCGATGACGCTCGAACACTACCCGGGCATGACTCAGTCGGCCCTGGAGGAAATCGTCGAACAGGCCAAGTCGCGCTGGGATCTGCTGGATGTGCTGGTGGTTCATCGATATGGTCGGCTTGTGCCTGGGGATCCGATCGTCCTCGTTCTTGTGTCCAGCGCCCATCGCGGCGAGGCGTTTTCAGCCTGCGAGTTCGTCATGGACTTCCTGAAGACGAGTGCGCCTTTCTGGAAGAAGGAAGTTACGCCCGATGGTGCACGATGGGTCGACGCGAGAGAGACAGACGCCGCGGCTGCCCAACGCTGGGACGCGAGCTAGCGTCACCCGATCAATTCTCTTCGACCAAAGAAAAAAGGCACACGAGGGTGTGCCTTTATTGCCGAAGTTCAGCCCTGTTGCGAGGGCTACTTCTTGCCCTTAGGCGCTACGGCAGCATTGCCGGCCTTCTGGGCCATGCTGCTAAAGGTCGAGAACGCCTCCTGGGATGCGCGCGTAACCTGATCGAAGGCAGCACGAGCCGTATCCATCGCGGTCTGCATTGCCCCCAACGCGCCGGAATCGGCAATCGGCATTCCCTTGAATACCTTCTGGAATGCTTCGACCATATCCTTGCTGCCTGTCGAAAGTTGCTGTGTAACCATGCGTCCGACCTCGGATTGCGTGTTCGAGGTGATTTCCGCAATCTGCCTGGCGCAGGTCAGCATCTTCTCGGTCGATGTCTGGGCGAACTGCGTGCGCAACGCCATGGCCTCGCGCGGATCGTTTGCCGAGGCAAGCGCTTTCGAGTTCGCCACACCCTCCTCGAACAGCGCGCGCGCGGTATTGATCTGCAGTTCCATGATTCTCTGCGAGTTTTCTATGGAAAGTTGAGCCAGCTTCATGGCTGCATCCATGTTCTTGGCCTGAAACTCCGAAAACTGCTGTTGCTTTTCATTTGCCATTGCATGTCCCCCACTCTTGGTTTCGGCGCGCAGCCGGTGACGCCCCTCTTAACGCCACGTAACTAAGTTAGCACATTGGCGAGAAGCGATGTGACCACGAAAAGCGCAACGGCAGCACCCGTTGGTCGCGTTTCGACGGTGGAGGAACCCCGAACCCGGCCGCGGGGACCGGCAGTTGTCTCAGGCGACCCTGCGCCTGTCCTGGGATTCGACGAGGAGCTCCATCAAGCGGAGATCCCGGTCCGATATTCCGAGCGCGCAATCGACCCATTCTTCCGTCTGCCTCAACAGTTCTTCGTACTGAATCGCATAGGGTGAATGGCGCTTTGCACGGAGGTAGCCAATGTACCCGTTGTGTTTGCTCTTAATTTGCGCGATCAGGCGTCTAACGACGCGCTCTCCCTGCCCAGGTTCAGCAAGATGGTCGATCAGCCCCAATTCATGCAATCGTTCTGACGTGACAATCTGAGCGCCAGCTATCAGTTCGTCCGCGATGTGCGGTGCAGCACGGCGGAGAATCAGGGGGTAGGCACCCATGCCCGGGAACATGTTGAACATCATCTCCGGGAAACCCATCTTGACGCCGCGTTCAGCTACCACGATGTCGCAGGACAGTGCACATTCCAGGCCACCGCCCAGCGCTTCGCCTTCGACCAAGGCAATTGTCACGATCCCGCTGCGACATGCGTCAATCGCAAAATAAATTCCTTCAATACAATCAGTGGCATAGGCGAGAAGATTCTCTCGATCCCGAGAGATCACCATGCGACGGAACAGATCAAGGTCGCCACCAAGATTGAAGACGCCCGGCATCTCGGACGCAACCACCAGAAAATCGACATCCTTGCTCGACGATGCGACAAGTCGTTGTTGCAGCCGAACATCCTTCATCAAACAAGGGGTAAAACAGGCACGCCCAACGTAGTTCATCCGCATCCAGATCGTGCGCAGGGAGTCGATGTACTCGGTGCGTAAGGAAGCGCTGTTGACAAGCCGCGGCCCTTGGAGCGCGTCACCCACATGAACTTTAAGCGCAGGTTCGCCCCCCGCGGATGCGCCCGTTAAATTTTCCAGCTTCCTGGCTTGCATGGCTGTAACCATTGAATCCCAAATTAAAAGCACTTTGCTCGACGCGCCGGAAACACCAAGCCTTGCCGGACGGTATGGCGGATCGTAGTCGGGAATCGATCTGAAAATCAACACCTAGCGATCATTTCTTAACAAACATCTCGTTAAGCAATGCTAGCTGCGCAAGCAATCTGATCTGCTTCCAGGTCTGCCGTATAAGAAGCAGGGCTGCCAAGGGCGCGCTCAAGCCAGCGCCACCGCTTTGCGCGGCTGTCCCGGCAGTTCCTCAGGGTCGGTGTTTCAGCTGTGAGTCAAGCAACCGCCACTGAGCAGCTTGTCAGTGGCGGCCAATCGGGGCCGGATTGCCCTCAAGGCTGAGAAGCCCGGAAATCGCGTTGATAACCGGGGAGAGGTCTGGGGTCTTCTGGAGATAGATCGATGCACCGGCTACCTTCGCCTGATCCCGGATCCCTGGATCCTTGCTGCCAGTCAACAGGATCACCGGAAGTTGGGCCATCCCGGCCTCCGCGCGCAAAGTGCGGCAAAGGTCAATACCCGTTGAACCGGGAAGAAAAATGTCCGAAACGAGCGCATCTGGCTGAGCGAACTGACAACAGATCAAGGCGTCGTCGGCAGTTTCTGCCTCTTCGACCAGGTATCCCCTATCCTCGAGGGCACGACGAAGCAGGAATCTCTCGACTTCATCGTCGTCGACGACCAGAACGAGCTTGGGTGACGCCGAGCCCATGTCATGCTACCCCTTGCACCACGGAGACATCCTGTGTTTCAGGCTCATCTTCCCCAAGTGCCAGCGTAAGCGCTTCGCGCACCGCCTCGAACTGGGTGCTCAATTCGGATTCGAGGCCACGGCCAATGGAGAGGTTGCGGTTGGTTGCGCCATCTTCGATCTGTTGCAGCAGGTTGGACAATTGCGCCGCGCCTACGATGGCGGAACTCGACTTCCATTTGTGCGCGGCTGTCGCGAGAGTCGGAAAGTCGCGTGCCTGCAACGCGGTGACGATGGTTTCAAATAATCGGGGCGAGTGCTTCAGGTAAAGGGATATGGCACCGCGCGCCACGTCCTTTCGACCATTTCCACCGATGCGGCGCAAATCTGCAATGACCTTGAGATCGACGATGGCATTGCTGTCGAAAAGGGCATCCTGGAGTGTCGCTTCCATGGTTCCCGGACCGGCCGTGAAGGCCGCAAGGAATCTTGCCAGGAGGTGTTCGAGATCGCTCATCCGGAAGGGTTTCGCGAGATAGGCGTTCATGCCGACTTCGTTACAGCGCTGGCGACAGTTCGGTGTCGCGTTGGCGGTCAATGCCACAATGGGCGTGGCTGGCTCGCCTCGTTCCAGTTCCGTGTGGCGAATGATCTGGGTTGCCTCGAAGCCGTCGACGCCCGGCATGTGGCAGTCCATGAGGATGAGGTCGAATCCGCCCGCCGCTGCGGCAGCCACGGCAGCCTCACCCGATTCTGCAGTCGTGACCGATACCCCGAGTGAATTGAGCAGGCCGACACCTACCTCAAGATTGACCGGATTGTCATCGACCAGCAGCACGGATCCGGAGAAACGCTTTCCATCGGCAGTGTCTGCCGCGTGAACCGGCGCCTCGACGCCTTCGGCCACGGGCACCCGAATTGTGAACCAGAATGTCGAGCCCTTGTTCGGCGTGCTTTCGACCCCAATTTCGCCGTCCATCAACTCGACAAGTTGCTTGGTGATGGCGAGGCCAAGCCCGGTGCCGCCATAACGCCGGGTTGTCGATTCGTCGGCTTGCGTAAAAGCGTCAAAGATTGCATGAAGTCGATCCTGCGGGACGCCTACGCCAGTGTCCCTGACTTCCATGCGTAACGTGCGCCTGATGTCGCCAGCGGTGTCCGGTTCGACTTCGAAAAGGCTGATCTGGACTTCGCCAGCCTCGGTGAACTTGATGGCGTTCGAAACAAGATTGTTCAGTACTTGAGACAACCGCGACGGGTCGCCAATAACCATTCCATTTGCTGCAACAGAGAGGTCGACATGCAGGTCGAGGCCTTTCTGGCGAGCGGTGTCCGAAAAAAGCGCTGCCGTATCGCGAACGACTTCCGCCGGACAGAACGCAGTTGCCTCGAGTTCAAGGCGGCCGGCCTCGATCTTGGACAGGTCGAGGATCTCGTTTATCAGTGTCAAGAGTGACTCGCAGGAGCGCCGCAACGTCATCGCGTTGCGCGCAAGCGGTCCCTTAAGGCCTGAGCGCAACAGCAGTTCCGACATGCCAAGAATGCCGTTCATCGGCGTGCGGATCTCGTGTGACATGTTGGCCAGAAACTGGGATTTCGCCTTGCTCGACGCCTCCGCTGCAACTCGGGCTTGCTCATTCTCCCTGGCCAGCTCCGTCACCGTGAGCTTCAATTCGACCGATCGGCGATAAGCGTGAGCGCCTCGCGCGGCCGAGGCAAGCGCGACGAGCATGAATATCAGGAGCGCGAGGGCAGTGAACTGGTCGGCGAAATTGCCGCTTACGGCATGGAGCGCGATGCTCGGCACCAGCGCCGGTACGGCAAGAGCGGCATAAGCCGATAGGAAGGATGAAAGCGAAAACATCGCAATCGAGATCGTCCCGATCAGGGTGAGCATCGCCAAAAGGCGAAACGGGCTGCCGCTGTGCGGCAACAGTACTGTCCCCAAGGCACTCCAGGCCAGTCCGGCGAGCACGGTAAGCGCGACGAACCGATGCAGCCAGAGCCGGTATCGACTGTCGTCCGCCGGCCTGGCCAGAAAGGCGCGGACAAGTCCATAGCGCAGCGCCGTAACCACGATCGATACGGCAAGGAACATCATGATCGCGTCATTGTCCACTTCGCCCCAAAGCGCGAGCGAGATGATCATGGTTGCGATCACCGTAACCAGCAAGATCATCGGATTGGCCCGATAGAGCGACGTGACCTGTTCTGCAAAGGCCTGTCTGGCAATCTCGGACTTGATGCTGGTTGTCATCGTGTCAAACCGGACAGCAACCTGCAAAGGTGCGAGCAAGTAGCTGGGATTCCGGAGACTCCGCGTCGATGACTCGGGAAGCGTGCTCCGATTCGTCTGTGACGATTGTTACCGCGGCGCCGGCCCAGCGGGCACCTAGAATCTCATGAGGGCGGACGTGGCTGACCGCAGAACCCCGCAGCACGATTGCCGCCGCGGCGGGCGCTTCGCCGGTGGCCAACAGGATGCCGTCAATGCCAGCGCGCCAAAGGAGGCTCAATTCGTTGGCGATAGATTCCGGGTCGTTCGCGGAACGCGAACCGGATAGATGGCGCGTGAAGTCATCGCGGGAGATGAAGTTTCCGCCGATACGAGCAGAGTAGACTTGGAGCTTCAATTCCAGATCAGAGGCGCCTGAACTGGCAAAGAACTCGGTCCAATGCAGTCGGGCAGCCTCCAAGGCGTCTTCCTTCCGTAGATAGCAAACCCATCCGCCAAACACCTCATCCGAAAGTTCACCGCGATTTGCGCGAATCGACAAGGCATCCAGGACGATTGCCGAAAAGGGACCCCTAGGCCGGCCCTCAGGGTCTTCGCCAAGCCGAGATCTGGCACTCGAAATCCGGGTGCTGCCCAGTGCTTCTAGCGCGAGCAGGTCTTCGACGTTCGCGTCGTCTGCGATCGTCTCCAGGGCTGCGTCCGCGCTGTCAAGGCCGGCAGCCGTGACCGTATAGCAACGACCCCAGGCAACGGTCTTCGACGGGAGCCGTTCGATCAGAGAACCAGTTGGCATTCGAGGTAACTCCTGATCGCCCCAAGCCTCGAGTGGTCGCCACAAACGATGACGTGCTTGGGACTCGATCCTCCGAATGGTACAGAAGAATTGGCGGCATGCATCCACATGCTTATTCTCGACCCAGATCGCCCGAACAGGGCGACCAGGGAGCGATGGATGCCAAGCAGGTGGGAAAGGCGGAGTGCGATATCGTCGAAAGTCGCGTCGGACCTTCCCATATCGCCGAGCAGACGGGAAACTTCGTGGTCGTTCAGGCCCCACTCACGGGATATGGCCTTGATCGAGCGCAGCCCGGCATCGATCAGACGCACGTGGTGCGGGTCTTTGTACGAGCCAGTGCGAAGAAGCGGGAGCATTGATTCCATTGTGTACCGATCGAAAAGGTCGGGCGGGCGAAACCGGACGTCGCGATTCTGTCTAGCGACCCCGGAGTAGGTCCGTGATGCAGGACACAGATGGCAGGGGTGCGTAGCCCCAGTTGCAACGATTGTGACCTTTGTCACACTGTCGCGGGAAGGCGACAATCGGACTAGGCTGAAAGTCTGATATTTCCGGTGCCCGGGTTAAGTAAATCGAATCGGGCCGCGGCGTCACCGATCGATCACGCGAGCATCAGCATTTCACAGATCTGTTTGACCTTCCGCCAGAAGCGGGGCCAGCTGACTTTACCCGCCAAAGCGCCGGCTATTGCCCGGCCAGGTGTCGCTTGACGCCTCAATAGGCATTGCGGTCCTTCAATACCACTAGAACAGTGCGCATGATGATCATCAGATCGAGCTTGAGCGACCAGTTGCGCAGATACTCCAGATCGAAGTCGATGCGGCGCTTCATCTTGTCCAGGGTTTCGGTTTCGCCACGCAGGCCGTTGACCTGTGCCCAGCCCGTAATGCCCGGCTTAACCTTGTGGCGGACCATGTAGCCCTTGATCAGCTTTCGGTAAGTTTCATTGTGAGCGACTGCATGTGGGCGGGGGCCGACGATGCTCATGTGTCCTTGCAGCACATTGATGAACTGAGGAAGTTCGTCGAGCGACGTTCTACGAAGAAACGCGCCGAAAGGTGTAATTCGCTGATCGTTACGCGTTGCCTGAATGACGTTGGCGCCATCCTCCATCACGGTCATCGAGCGGAACTTGTACACAAGGATCTCCTTGCCATCCAGCCCGTATCGGCGCTGGCGGAACAAGACGGGTCCGGGCGAACTCCGCTTGACGCCAATCGATATTGCGAACAGCAAGGGCGAAGCAAGAACCAGGAACAACAACGCGAGGAAGAAATCACTGGTCGATTTCACGATGCCGTTGACGCCGGTGAACGGGGTGTCACAAACCGCAACCACTGGCATGCCATTGACGTCGTCCATGCGCGCCTGAATCAGGTCGGTGACAAAGATGTCCGGCACGAAATACACGGACGCAGTCGTGTCCGCCAGCTGGTCGAGCAAATTCAGAATGCGCGGTTGCGTCGTCATCGGCAATGACAGGTAGATCAGGTCTATCTGGTTCTGACGAGCATAGGAGGCCAGATCCTTCATGGCACCGAGAAGGTTTGCGTCACCAATGTCGCCCAGTCGTTGTCGCGAGCGGTCGTCGAAGAAACCGTGCATTCGAACACCCAGGAAGGGATTTTCCGAGAACTGCCTTGCCAGTTGCAGGCCGAGGTCGTTTGCTCCAACGATCACCGCCCTGCGAAGATTCGCCGGCATTGAAACCACTCTTGGCACGATGGTTCTAAGCAAAAGATGCGCGCCTAGTTGCATGCCAGGCGCTAGCAACGCCCACGTCTGCAATACCTCCTGCGGGAAGACCTTGAGGTAGCCGCTTGCATAGCCGAAGAACAACAGCACGACTGCGAGCAGCAACCATCCCAGGATGATGTCGCCAATCGCCGCACGGAACGGAACATTCAAATACGATCGCCCGGGAAAGCTGAGTGAAAACACGATCAGGGCAAGCACGACGTATGGTGCGTCGATCGCGTGCGCGTCAAACCACGCGGACAGAAGCAGCGATCCGACTAGAGCCGTCGGATCGAGGAACGTCGTGATCAGCCGCGTAAGGCTGAGCCGCGACTTGAGCAATGGGTGTTGTTGTTTCAGCAAAGCGTCCATACCCGATCAGGAAAGATTCTATTCGGGGCAAAAGCCCAATAGCTTATCGGAACCGCGCAAAACTTAACGGCGGTATCCCGCTATGGGTCGTAGAGTTCGGCAAATTGATGTCGGATTCGCGAGCCAGATCCGCAAATTGAGACTCGAGTAGGCGGCAATCAGCGGCGAAGCCAACTCTTAGCTTGATGTCCTCCATTCTCTCATCCTTTACTGCATGCCCCCGACGATCGGAGTAGCCTGGGCGAGCCCTCTGGAATCCAGTGAGGTGGTGTCGTTCCGACATAAAGGCGGTCCCGCGCCAACGGCTGAGGCGATATTCGATTCGCTTCAGGTGAGCGAGGTGTCGGTTGACGTTGTGACACCAAAACAGTACTCCGCGTGGATTCGCGGGCCTGTCAATTCGCTGGTTCCGCACAAGTCTTTCCGGATATGGATTCAACCCGTCGCCGGTGGGACGTGGCTGGCCGAGTCCTGCAATCGTGGCGAAAACGAAGTTCTGCCAAGCCGAGAGTTGAGCGTATCCCAGCAGCGGGCGGTCGAGCAAATCAGCGATCTGTGGGCCAGTGGGGGACATACGCCGTTCGTCGTCGAACGTGATTCGACGCTGGTCCGGTCGATCATTTCTCCGACCGAAGGTGCTGCATTGGTCCATGGTGTGAGCAATCTGTTCGGCAATCGCTGCATCTTCATGTTCATCGATGACGATCCCGCTGGCTTGCGCTCGGCTGCGGGCTACGCAGAACTTCTCGCCGCTTACGTTCTGCTTGCCGCGAGGCGTGTTCGCGAATTGTCCGCCGTGCCGAGCCCGCTCCGGGTTGGGGAACCCTGCCAAGACCCACGATGCAAGATCACGGCCCGGGAGCTTCGCATACTCGAGTGCGTACGGGAGGGGAAAAGCAACCAGGAGATCGGACAGACACTGCATATCAGCGAGTTCACGGTCAAGAGTCACCTGCAGCGAATCTTCCGCAAGTTGGGCGTTGCAAATCGGACGCAAGCCGTGGCAACGGCATTCTCCCGTCGGCCCATGAGACCCTCGGCCTAGATTGCAGCAAAGCCGCCCCATGTCGCACCGTCGAGTCGGGACAGGGGCCAATCTGCTTCGCCAAGACCGACAACGCCTCGCGAAATTGTCGTCCGTCAAGGTTACGGGCGTCGTACAAAAAGGGAAAGAATCTCCGTATATAGTTCCCCCCGTCTGCGGGCATTGCCCTGTTTACTTCGTTGTTTGATGACACTGGCTCGCCACCCGGCATTGGCACGGATAGTGCCATTTGCCATCTATATCGCGTTCTTGCCTGCGGGGCAGGTGCTTGCTGGCCTGTTGCCCGGGGTAGACCTGCGTCCACTTTACGGCGTACAGATCGGACTGACCGCAATCTCGTTGGCCGTCTTCTGGCGACAATACGGAGAGCTTCGTGTCCGGTCAGCAATTCGCATTCAGGACACCATGCTTGCTGTCTTGTTCGGCGTGCTGATATTTGTTCTCTGGATAACGCTCGACCATCCGTTTCTGCTGCTCGGAGAAATGGGAGGCGGATTCGATCCGCGCAATGACGGGCGGGTCGATTTGTCGTTGGCAATTGTCCGAGTGCTCGGTGCCTCGCTCGTCGTTCCGGTCATGGAGGAGTTGTTCTGGCGTTCTTTCCTCGCGCGATGGGTCGACAGGCCCAGTTTTCTCGAGCAACCACCTCAGCGAATCAGCTTGAAGGCAATTGCGCTTACGTCAGCCTTGTTTGCAGTGGAGCACACGCTTTGGTTTGCGGGGCTGCTTGCAGGAATCGCGTATGCCTGGCTTTACCGGCGAACCGGCAATCTTTGGGTGCCGGTGATGGCGCACATGGTTACGAATTCCATCCTTGCGGCGTGGGTCCTTCATACGGGAAGCTGGCAGTACTGGTAGAGCCGGCCTTGTTGGCAGGGTCTTTGCTATACTCGCGCGCATGACAAACGTGAAACGCATTGCAGGTGCTTTCGCATTGGCTGTCGCCGGTGGACTAATGGTTGTCCCGTCGGCCCGGGCAGACGAAACCGATGCCTTGAACTTCATCGTCGGACAGACCCTGACCTACGACGACAACCTGTTCCGGCTTTCCGATTCAGTCGACGAAACGCTTGCAATCGGTTCGTCGCGCAGGAGCGACTTCATATCGACCACCTACGGTGGCCTGACGTTCGACAAGTTGCTCAGTCGCCAGAAGCTGCACGCCGATGTGCTCTGGAACCTTAACCGCTACTCACGGTTTTCGGCGCTCGATTACAACGGTCTGCGCGCCAATGCGGGCTGGGGCTGGCAACTGGGCAACCATCTCAAGGGCACGCTGAGTTATGAACGCAACCGTCGCCTGATCGACTTCGGCAGCCTGACGCCGCAAGACCGCGGGCGAGTGCGCGACATCAATACCTACGACCGCCTGTATGGCAATGCCGACTGGTGGTTTCACCCGAGCTATTCGGTGGGCGTGGGATATGCGCACGTCAATAGCAGCTACAGCTCCGAGTTTCGGCGGTCGAGCGAGTTCGATTCGGATGCGGTGGAGCTGAACGGCAAGTTCCAGCCGAAGACAGGTAACCTGATCGGCCTTACGCTGCGGCAGACACAGGGAAAGTATCCGAACCGCGAGGTAGCGGTGGATCCGGAAACTGGGACTCTTCTGGGGCGTGTCGACAACAGCTACGACCAGACCGATGCCGAAGTCAATGGCGATTGGCGTTTGACTGGCCAGAGCCGGGTCTATGGCAGGCTCGGCTACACGTCGCGCAAGCACGACCAGTTGTCTGAACGGGACTTTTCCGGCGTTACAGCGCGCGTCAATTATAACTGGGCCATCGAGGGCAAGACCGAGATCAACCTGATCCTCAGGCGCGAAATCGGTGCCGTGGAGGACATCGATGCAGCGTACGTGCTCACCAATGGAATCACCCTGAACCCGGTGTGGTATCCGACGTCCAAGATCAGTCTTTCCGCAAAGTACGATTGGGCGCGACGGCGCTACGAGGGCGATCCCTTCGGGATTCTCGGCAGTGGCGCAACCGGACTGTCTGTGCGCAAAGACACGGTAAATACCGCAAGCGTCACCGCAACCTACCTTCCGTTGCGCAGCCTGCAACTCGGTCTTACCCTCCAGCGAGAGCGGCGGACGTCGTCCCGGGAATTCGTCGATTACGACGACAACCTCGCGTCGTTCTCGGCCCAATTCACCTTCTGATTCTCGCCTAGGCCAAGCTCGGCACGGTTTCCCCGTGCGCTGAGCCGTGTCGCTTCCATCGCGCCCAATGTGACTGCCATGAACGGTATCGGTGCCTTTTGGCACTCTACAAGTGCGACCAATATGCAATTCTGTTGTAATATTGTCTCAACATAACGACATTGCGTGCCTTTAAGGCTATCGTACCCACAAGACATAAAACCGCAATATCATGTGCTTAGACTGATGGGGTCATCGATCCGGATGGTTCGTGAAATATGGCACGCGGATTGCTAAAGGTTGCGGAGGGTGTCTCTTGTGTCTGCAATGACCGGCGCTCGCTCTGTACTGGCTGGATCATTTCTCAAAATCAAGGAGCTGCAAAATGAGGAAGTCGTTCATACGTTGGATCAGCTTGCTTGCATTGGCGTTCGGTCTGGCTGGATCAGCCTACGCCGGCGGAAGCGGCCACGGAGGTCATGGCGGTGGGCTGGAGAACCTCGAAAGCGCGTTTGCCAAGGTGTTCGTCGGTGATGCCGGCGAGAGCTTTGCAAAGGTGGTCAACTTCAAGGTTGAGGATCTGAGCCTGATGACACTCAACATCGCGTCGATCGGACTACAAGACCTGTCCATCTCGATCTTCGAAAAGAAGTCGTCCATCGAGGTCTACGATTCGGGCAGCTTTGGCAGCGCGTCGGGTAGCATCTGGACGGACTCGTTCTCGCTCGATGCCGGCAAGTACTTCATGATCTTCACCGGCAGCGTGGCCAGTGCCGCAGCGGCCTATGCGGGTGCGCTGAGTGCGGCGCCGGTTCCGGAGCCAGCCGAGTGGATGATGATCGTCGCGGGTGTAGCCATGATGGGCTTCGTCGTGGCGCGGCGACGCCAAGCCTGATTCGGGAGTTTCCCTGTGATAACGGCGGGTTTTCCCGCCGTTTTCATTTTCGAGGATGCTCTAACGGGCGCTTGCCTCGTTCGGCGAGCCCGGCGCGGTAGGCCTTTTGTGTCGGTCGGCGTTTGCTGCCGTGAGCAGACGTAGCATTGTTACAATGCAATATTCACAATTCCTCCGTAAACTCGAAGTCCTTTGGGCGCAGGCACGCCCAATCTTCAACCTGACGGGTCAGACAATGTTGCGTTCATCGTTGGTCATCCTGGCTTCGGCCGTCGCACTGGGCGGTTGTGGCGACAAGAGTGCGGAACAAAAGAAAGTGGCAACACAGGTTGCCGCCAAGGTAAACAGCGAGGAAATCTCGGTACATCAGATCAACAACGTCCTGTCGCGCGCCGGGTCCATCAAGCCCGAGCAGGCCAAACAGGCAGGCCGGCAGGTACTCGACAAACTGATCGAACAGGAACTCTTGATCCAGCAGGCAGTCGAGAAGAAGCTCGATCGCGATCCCCGAGTCATGCAGGCTATCGAGGCCTCGAGGCGCGAGATCCTTGCCAAGGCCTACCTCGAGCAAGCATCCGGTGGTGTCGCGAAACCCGACGATGCAGCAATCAAGGCGTTTTATGACCGCAATCCGGCCTTGTTCAGCGAGCGCCGCATCTACAACCTGCAGGAAGTCGTAATCGCAGCCAAGCCGGAGCAGGCCGCTGCCATTCAAGAGCTGCTCAGGCAGGCGAAATCGATGAACGATCTCCTCAAGTACCTCAAGGACAACAACATCCAGTTCAACGCGAACGCGGGCGTGAAAACGGCGGAGCAGTTGCCGATGGAGGTGCTTCCCAAGCTGCACGAACTCAAGGACGGCCAGACCGCGCTCCTGCCGTCTCCTGCCGGCCTGACGCTGGTACACATCGCCGGGTCACAGCAGCGTCCGCTGGACGAGGCAGCGGCCAAGCCATTCATCGAACAGTACCTTTCCAACCAGAAGCGTGCCGAGTTGGCGGCTGCCGAGATCAAGCAGCTCAAGGACAAGGCAAAAATCGAGTACGTGGGGGAATTCGCCCAGTCGCAGCCCGGCACACCGGGTGATTCTGCCCGGTCGCAGCCTCCTGCGGCACCCGCCGCTGAGGTTAAACCGGCCGACAAAGCGTTGGAAAAGGGAATCCAGGGGCTGAAGTAGCTGCGGCGTCGTCGGGTGCGGGCGACGCACGGCCGTCCGCCGCAACCGGGCACCCGGGATGACCGGGCGATCGAGGGGGCGCGGAGGGCGCGAATGCTTGCGAAATGCGCCCGCCGGGAATCGCCCGCAAAGTTGCGCTCTATCGAGGAATGACAAGATGAAGTCCTGGATCAACTACCTGCTGGCCGCGATGTTGTGGCTGCAAATTGGCTTCTCGGCGGCAGCGCCGGCCGACAACAAGAGCGAATTCGTGCTCGGTGCCGGCGACGTGATCCGCATCACCGTGTTCCAGAATCCCGATCTGACGCTCGAAACGCGCGTATCCGAAAACGGCGCGATTTCGTTTCCCCTCGTCGGGCAAGTCACGGTGGGCGGCCTGACCGTATCGGACGCCGAAAAGAAGCTCGCCAAGCTCCTGCGGGACGGCGGTTTCGTGCTGCAGCCGCAGGTGAACATCCTGCCGGTGCAGATTCGCGGAAACCAGGTATCGGTTCTGGGGCAGGTCAATCGGCCGGGGCGCTACCCGCTCGACGTCGCCAACGCCAAGGTGACCGACATGCTGGCGGTGGCCGGCGGCATCACGCAGGGCGGGGCGGATTCCCTGATCCTTGCCGGCACGCGTAACGGCAAGCCGTTCCGGCAGGAGATCGACCTGCCCTCCATCTTCCTCGGCGGCAAGGCCGAACTGGATGTGCCGATCGCGGGCGGCGATACCATTTATGTGCACCGTGCCCCGATGTTCTACATCTACGGCGAAGTCCAGCGCCCCGGCGCCTTTCGCGTCGAGCGCGACATGACCGTCATGCAGGCGCTTGCTCAGGGGGGCGGCCTCACCATTCGCGGCACCCAGCGCGGCATCCAGATCAACCGCCGCGACGACAAGGGCAAGGTCCAGCAGATCAGCCCCGAGATGTCGACGCCGATCCGGGCAGACGACGTGATCTTCGTCAAAGAGTCGATTTTTTGAGGAGGGCGCCGTGACCTTTCAACAGTTCCTTCTCATCCTCAAAGCGCGCTGGCTGGTCATCCTGCTGACCTTTGTCGCCGTCGTCGGAACGACCGTCGGCGTCAGCATGGTGATGCCGAAGAAGTACTCGGCCTCCACCGCCGTGCTCGTCGACGTCAAGACCCCCGATCCGCTGCTCGGCGCGCTCATGCCCGGGATGATGACGCCCGGCTACATGGCGACCCAGATCGACATCATCCAGAGCGACAGAGTTGCCCGCCGTGTGGTGCGTACGCTCAAAATCGACGAGAATGCGAGCGCACGCCAGCAGTGGCAGGATGAAACGGAAGGCCGCGGTTCCATCGAGGCCTATTTCGCCGATATCCTGGGCAAGCAGCTCGATGTCAAGCCGTCGCGCGAAAGCAACGTCATCAACATCACCTACACGTCGTCCGAGCCGCAGTTCGCGGCCGTCATTGCGAACGCGTTCGCCCAGGCCTACATCGACACCAACGTGGAGTTGCGCGCCGATCCCGCCAAACAGTACGCCGGCTGGTTCGACCAGCGCACGAAAGGCCTGCGCGACGCGCTCGAGGCCGCCCAGTCCAAACTCTCCCAGTTTCAGCGCGAGAACGGCATCATCAACGCGGACGAGCGGCTCGATGTCGAAAATGCGCGGCTCCAGGAGCTGTCGAGCCAGCTCGTTGCGATTCAGGCGCTTCGGTCCGAAAGCAACTCGCGCCAGGCGCAGGCGGGCAACACCGATACCCTGCCGGAAGTACTCCAGAGCGGCATCGTTCAGAGCCTGAAGGGCGAGGTTGCCCGGCAGGAGGCCAAGCTGAAAGAGCTTGGCTCGCAGTACGGACCCAACCATCCGCTGGTGCTTCGTGCCGTCGCCGAAGGCCAGACGCTGCGCCAGAAACTGGACGCCGAGATCAAGCGCGTGGCGGGCGGCGTCGGAACCAATGCGCGGGTGAACGTGCAGCGCGAGGCAGAGGTTCGCGCCGCGCTCGAAGCCCAGAAGAAGAAGGTTCTGGAAATCAAGAAGCAGCGCGACGAGATCACCGTACTTCAGCGCGAAGTCGAAAATGCGCAAAAGGCCTACGACCTCACCGCGCAGCGGCTTGTCCAGACCAATCTGGAAAGCCAGACCCAGCAGACCAACATGGTCGTGCTCAACCCGGCGGCGGAACCCGTGTCACCGTCGAGCCCGAAGCTCGTTCTCAACTCGCTGCTCGCTGTTTTTGTTGGTACGTTGCTCGGCGTGGGCCTTGCGCTTGTGCTCGAGCTCCTCAATCGACGTGTGCGGGCACCGGAGGATGTCGTCGAGGCATTGGGTCTCCCGGTCATCGGCTACCTCGATGCGTCGGACGCGAGGAAGGGCTCGCGTGCGCGGCGGGGCAAGCGTCTCGCATTCCCGCGCTTCAATCCTGACCGGGCGCTGCCGGCGCCGAACTGATGACAGAGAACCGCGAGATGATTCCATCGGAACCGACTTCCATCCGCTCGCTGGCGCGCCCGGTCGTGCGGGGCACCGCAGACGACCGCTCGATCGGCGCGATCCTGATCGATTCCGGCAGGCTGACCCCGGAAGACGCAGAACGCATCCTGCACAAGCAACGCGAGGCCGGGTTGCGCTTCGGGGAGGCTGCAATCAAGCTCGGCCTGCTCACCGAGCAGGACATCCAGTTCGCCCTCGCGCGGCAGTTCGACTATCCGTATCTCGTTGCTGGCGAATCGAACGTTTCCGCCGAGCTGGTCTCGGCGTACCAGCCATTCAGCAGGCAGGTCGAGTCGTTGCGGGCCTTGCGCAGCCAGTTGCTGCTCAGGTGGTTCAACGGCGACACGGAACGGCGCGCCATCTCCGTCGTCAGTGCCGGTCGCCGCGAAGGGCGCAGTTACCTCGCGGCCAATCTTGCCGTCGTATTTTCGCAACTCGGCGAGCGTACCCTGCTGATCGATGCGGATTTGCGCAACCCGCGCCAGCATCAACTGTTCGGGCTCGCCAATCGCGTCGGCCTTTCGCAGATGATCACCGGGCGCGCAGGCGAATCCGCGATCGAACGCATTCCGGCCCTGATGGATCTTTCGGTCATCACGGCCGGGTCGGCACCGCCGAACCCCCAGGAGCTGTTGTCGCGCTCCTCGTTCTCGCAATTGCTGGCATCGCTTTCAGGAAGTTTCGACGTGGTCATTCTCGATACACCCGCCGCGGATGTCGGCGCCGATGCACAGACGGTTGCAGTCCGAACCCGCGGTGCATTGCTGGTCGCCCGGGAGAACCATAGCTACATTGGCGACCTGCAGGATCTGTCGGACAGCCTTCACCACTCGACCGTGGCGGTGGTCGGTGTCGTGATGAATCATTTCTAGGTCGGCAAGGTCGTGGCTGCAGTCATCGAATCGGTCGCCGGCGCTCCGCGCAAGCCGTCTCCCCTGGCGGCCTGGTGGCCCATCCTGCTCGGACTGGCGGCGTTGTACGGTCCCACCTGGTACTCGCTGGCCTCGACCACCTGGCAGTCGGACGAACAGGCCCACGGCCCGATCATTCTTGCCGTGGTCGCCTGGCTGCTCTGGGATTGCAGGGGGCGCCTCGCCGCAATCGAAGCACGGCCGCTTGCGCTCGTCGGCTGGATGGCCCTGATTTTCGGCCTGCTGCTGTACGTCGTGGGCCGTTCGCAGGACATCATCCTGTTCGAAGTGGGATCGCAGATCGCGGTGGGGAGTGCCGTCGTCCTGCTCGCCCTGGGCAGGGAAGGGATGCGGGTCGCCTGGTTTCCGCTGCTGTTTCTCGTGTTCATGATCCCGGTGCCGGGCTTCGTCATCGACGCCCTGACCGGCCCGCTCAAGCATCAGGTATCCGTTATCGCGGAATCGCTGCTCTACGGGGTCGGCTACCCGATTGCGCGCAGCGGCGTCGTGCTCACGATCGGGCAATATCAATTGCTGGTTGCCGATGCCTGCTCGGGCCTGAACTCGATGTTCAGCCTCAGCGCCCTCGGCCTGCTCTACGTCTATCTGACGCGTGAAAGTGCCTGGTGGAAGATCGCCATTCTGCTTGCCAGCGTACTTCCGATCGCCTTCGTGGCGAACATAGTTCGAGTGATCATCCTGGTCCTGGTGACCTATCACTTTGGCGACGAAGCCGGACAGGGTTTTGTGCATGAATTCGCGGGGATGATCCTCTTTCTCGTCGCCCTCTCATTGCTGATGGGTCTGGACTCGATGCTCAGGCTTGTCGCGAAGCGCGCTCCCGGGGAGGTACGATGAACCTCGGGCGCTGGACTTCCTGGCTCGTTGCTTCAACGATGTTCGTTGCGGCGGTTCTCGCATACGCTGCGAAACCTCGTGAGCGCATTGCCGACAGTGGCCCCCCTCTCTCGCTGGAGGAAATTGTGCCGCGGCAGATCCAGGGCTGGAAGGTGGATGAAACGATCGTTCCGGTTGTCGTCGACCCGCGCTTGCAGGCGACAGTCGACAAACTCTACAACCAGACTCTCGCGCGAACGTACTTCAACTCTTCTGGCGACAGAATCATGCTGTCGATCGCCTACGGTGGCGATCAGAGCGATTCGATGCAAGTCCATCGTCCAGAGGTTTGTTATTCCGCACAGGGCTTCCGGGTGCTTCGCGAGGTGGTTGGAGAACTCGCGACGCAGTACGGACGACTGCCTGTCAAACGCCTGCTTGCCGTACAAGGGCAACGGAATGAACCGATTACCTATTGGGTAACGGTCGGGGACAAGGCGACCCAGGTAGGTCTTCAACAAAAGCTCCATCAGCTCAAATACGGCCTGACAGGCAAGGTTCCGGACGGCATGCTGGTTCGCGTCTCGTCGATAAGTCGGAGCGAGCAGGCGGCATTTGACTTGCAGGAGCGATTTGTACAGGAGATGCTCGCTGCAATGCCCGAACAAGCGCGGGTAAGGATTGCTGGACGATTTGGCGCATAGCGTTTCGAACTAACCGAGTAACGACATGAGCAGCAAAGTTGCATTGATCACCGGAGTCACCGGGCAAGACGGTTCGTACCTTGCCGAGTTCCTGCTCGACAAGGGCTATGAAGTGCACGGCATCAAGCGCCGGGCCTCCAGCTTCAATACCGATCGCATCGATCACATCTATGCCGATCCGCACGAAAAGGGCCGTCGCTTCATCCTGCACTACGGCGACCTGACCGATTCCACCAACCTGATCCGCATCATCCAGCAGGTGCAGCCGGACGAGCTCTACAACCTCGCCGCGCAGTCGCACGTCGCAGTCAGCTTCGAGGAGCCGGAATACACCGCCAACGCCGACGCCGTCGGCACGCTGCGCCTGCTCGAAGCCATCCGCATACTCGGGCTGGAGAAGAAGACCCGCTTCTACCAGGCCTCGACCTCCGAGCTCTACGGCCTGGTGCAGGAAGTGCCGCAAAAGGAAACGACGCCTTTCTACCCGCGCAGCCCCTACGCCGTCGCCAAGCTCTATGCGTACTGGATCACCGTCAACTACCGCGAGGCTTACGGCATCTACGGCTGCAACGGCATCCTGTTCAACCACGAATCGCCGCGCCGCGGCGAAACCTTCGTCACGCGCAAAATCACGCGCGCCCTGGCGCGCATCAAGCTCGGCCTTCAGGATTGCCTGTTCCTCGGCAACATGAATGCGTTGCGCGACTGGGGCCACGCCAAGGATTACATCGAGATGCAGTGGCTGATGCTGCAGCAGGAACAGCCGGAGGATTTCGTCATTGCAACCGGC
>WBZU01000531.1_pt1 | contig 21028 bp, 16 predicted proteins | sample 5204311 | NCBI WGS metagenome assembly WBZU01 (sample SAMN12344359, study PRJNA552823) | activated sludge metagenome | biome: Activated sludge suspended growth; feature: Nitrification reactor; material: Wastewater; isolation source: activated sludge from nitrification reactor of wastewater... | reverse complement strand
TCAAGCTGTGGCGCGCCGGCTGGTGCTGCACACCTACCGTCATGTGACCGCGCGTCACGATCAGCGTCTGGAGGCGGAGCAGTTGCAGTCGGAGATTGGTGAACCGCAGGCCCGGCAGACTGATGAAATCGCTGATACGCCGATGGTGGAGCTGGTGCGCGAACTGGCCTTGCTGGAGACCATCATCACCACGCCGGACAGCACCGCTGAATGTGTGCTCCGCTTCACCAGCGGCAAGGGTGCGATCGAAGGCATGCCGCAACTGGCGCATGCACTGACCACGGTGCTGCAATCTATTTTTGGCGACGATGCGGCCACGCGCAGTGCGGATCATCACACCGTGACGATTCGTGATGCAGCAGCCCGCGTGCTTGCGGAGCAGTTTGCCGCTGCCATCTGGTGCGATAGTCACTGGGCGCCGGACAGTCTTTCCTTTGGACACATCGAATCGGCGCACGAACCACCTGAAGAGGCTGCGGATCAGATCACTGTTCGCTATCGGCTGCATGACGATCTCGGCGTGTTCCTGCAGGACATCATTCTTGTGGATCTGCGCACAGGCCTTGAATTCAACAGCGAACACGGATCGCAGGGACTGCGCCCGCTGCTGCTCACGGCCCTGCCGCTGCCAGTGGAGCTGGCGGATATGCTGGGCGTGCCGTCCGATGCAGTGCTGCCCGAAACGGTCAATCCCGCCCGTCCCGTCACGGCGCGCGCCAGCGTTTCCATGGACGACGACATTCCTTTCTAACCCGCCATGCCTTCCTATACCTATCCAGTGCTGTTATGGAAGGATGCGTCCGACGGTGTCACCGCGGCGTTGGTCGGGGACTTCGCGCACACCACCGCGCATGGCGCATCCCAGCAGGCGGCGCTCCGCCAGCTTCAGGATTTTCTGGACTGGCGCGCGCGGTATCAGTCCTGGGCACTTGAGCCCGATCTCGTGGATCATCGGAGCATGGAGATCAAAGTGGAGGTGCGCGGCGAGTATCAGCTGGAGAAACGCGCCGCACCCACGCCGGATTCGTTGACCCTGCGCGTTACCTGCGTCGTGGGGAAATCTCCCAGCGGCCTGCCTGTGTGTGAGGTGCCGCACCTGGGTATCAGCTTCTTCTACTCCGATGATCAAGACCTGGCCGAGTTGGTCCGGCACTATGTGCGTGACGCCTTGCGTGGTCACAGCCCCGCGCAACTGGCGCTGCGCATGCCTCCGCGGAACACTTGGTTCGACACCATCACGGTTCGAGAGCGCAGCACGAACCGCACGGTTCCAATGGAAGAGCGGGAGGACATCAAACTCCTGCTGCAAGTTGCCGATCCATTGCTGAGGGATTGGGCGCGCGGCTCCGCGGCGTATGAACGCGATGAGCTGGTGGGCACCGTGGCCGCCAAGCTCCAGCAAGCGGGAACGAATGTCCTGCTGGTGGGGGATGCCAGCATAGGCAAGAGCACAATTCTGCTGAACGCCGCACGAAAGCTGAGCCGGTCCGGTTCGGCATCCCCATTCGGGGAGCATGAAGACGATGCGGCCCGAGATGAACGGCGCTCGTGGCGCTTCTGGCGCGGCAGCGGCGCGCGCATGATCGCGGGAATGAAATATCTGGGCGAGTGGGAGGAACGCTGCGAATCGTTCGTGGACAAGCTCAACAGCATCGGTGGTGTGTTCTGTGTGGAGAACCTGCTGGAGCTGCTGCGCATCGGTGGCGCGGATGCGGGGGACAGCGTGGGTGCCTTCTTGCTGCCGTATTTGCAGCGGGGCGAGCTGCGCATGGCGGCGGAGGCGACACCGCTCGAACTGGATGCGTGCCGCCGTTTATTGCCCGCGCTGGTGGATTGCTTTCAAATCGTGCACGTGCAGTCGCTGACGGATCAGTGCGCACAGGCTGCTCTCGATCAGGTGGCGGCCGGTTGCGCGGCGTCGCAGCGGCTCGATATCGATCCCGGCGTGACGCTGCAGGTGCTGCGCTGGTTCAAGCGATTCCAGCCTTACGCGGCCCTTCCGGGGCCGGCAGCTGCTTTTGTCCGCAAGCTCGCGCAGCAGTGCCGCCGCAAGCCTCTGCCCGCAGGCGGTGCGAAACGCGCTGTAACGATGGATGATGCACGTGAGGCATTCATCCGGCAGACAGGTCTGCCAGAGCGATTGCTGCGTGATGATCTGGTTCTTCCGCCGGCGGAGATCCGCGTTGAATTGTCCCAAAGCATTATCGGACAGCCTGATGCCGTTGAGGCTGCCACGCGCGTGATCGCAAAACTCAAAGCGGGACTGAGCGATCCGGCCCGGCCGCTGGGCGTGCTGCTGTTCTGCGGTCCTACCGGTGTCGGCAAAACGGCGCTGGCGCGAGCAATCGCTCATTTCTGTTTCGGTGCGGGCGCTGAGAAAGACCGGCTCGTGCGTCTGGACATGAGTGAATACAGCAGCTTCGGCGCGGCCTGGCGGTTGCTGCACAGCACGGGCAGTGATGCGGCGCCATGGATTACCCGGGTGCGTCGCCAACCGTTTAGCGTGGTGTTGTTCGATGAGATTGAAAAGGCATCGCCAGAGGTGTTCGATGTGCTCCTCGGCCTGCTCGATGAAGGGCGTCTGACGGATCGTTTTGGCGGGATCACGAACTTTCGCAGCGCCATCGTGCTCATGACATCAAATTTGGGCGCGACTTCTCGTAGCCCGCTCGGATTCCATTCGTCCGATGCACCAAGCGGACACGAGAACGCAGTCGCATCCTTTTTTCGCCCGGAGTTCTTTAATCGGCTCGATGGCGTGGTCACCTTCCAGGCGCTGACCGGCGAACACGTGCGCGAGATCGCGGTGAAGGAGCTTCATGATCTGGCGCAGCGCGAGGGTCTGCTGGCTCACGGTTTGAGTTTGTCATGGACGGATGCGCTGGTCGAACTGCTCATGCGCGAGGGCTACGACCGCCGTTTCGGCGCGCGGCCTCTGCAGCGTGAGCTGGAGCGCGCGGTCGTTCGTCCGCTGGCGCAGTGGCGATTGCAAAATCACGCGGTGCGGAATGCGAAGCTGCAGGTGGATGTCGTTGATGGCACGACGGTGGTGACGAAGCTTTGACGGAAGGTTGGACCCGACGGTTTTGTTGACACGGGGCTGAGCGGCTAACTAAAATTGCGGTTTATGAAGAGACCCGCCGGAGCTGTTTTCGCGTTCCTGGTTGCAGCATCCGTGCTGCCCGCCCGCACTTGGACCAACTCGGAGGGAAGGCAGCTGGAGGCTGATTACGTGAGCGATGACGGCGCGGCGGTGACTGTGAAAAAGCCTGATGGCACCACGTTTGTCATTCCACTCACCAAGCTTTGCGCGGCGGATCAGGCATTGGTGAAACAACTGCATCAGCCTGCTGCACCTATGGTTGGGGTGGAGGCCGCACAGGAGCGGTTCTCGCCGTTCGATTACGGTGTCGCGGCTCCTGGCGATGGGAAGGCGGACGGTTTTGTCTTGAATCACTGGGCGATGATCGAGGTGCGCACGCAAGAGCCTCTGGAGCGCAAGGCCATGGAAACGTCGCTGCGCTCTCTTCTTGGTGCGCATCGCGTGCTGAGCGATCTGGGCTTTCCTGATGCGGCATTGCCCGATGCCAAACATCCGCTGAGCCTCACGCTGTTGGCTTCGGAAGCAGAGGTGGCAAAGTTGCTTCGTCTGAATGGGACCGAGTCTTCGATGGCGCTCCCGGATGGCCGGGTGGCGGGCCCGCTGGCCGCTTTCGGTATTGCTACTCCTACCGCCGAGCTGTCCGAAAAGAGGAAGGCTTCCCGCGTCCGTGACTCTGCGGAGGCCATGCTGGCCGGAGCGACACCCTTCGTGCCACGCTGGCTGAGCGAAGCGGCTCCCGATTTTGCGGCAGCGCTGCCTTGGATCGAGGACTGGCCGCAGTGCTCGCGTGCGAAGACGACGATCAAGAAGCTTCTCGCCGACGCTGCGACAAAGAAGGAGTATTTGATCACGCCGGGACAAATCGACGAGTTGCTCGCCCAGCCTGACGCGACGCTTCGAACCGATTCCGACCCGGCATCGCAAGGGATGAGCGTTCATCTGCGCTCGCTCCGCGCGGCCGCCACGCTGACTCTTTATTACCTGCGGTATCTGCACGGCGATGGCAAAGGCGCCGAATTCAAGAAAGTGCTCGCGGAAGTCTTGCCGCATGGTGCGCAGTGGCGGGATCACCTTCAGCAAGTCGCCAAGTGCAATGCAGTGTGGGATCAAATCCTGGCGGATCCGCGAACGCAAAAGCTGCCGGAAGGCGGTTATCGATTCCCTAGTTCGTATGAGCCGCCGGAGCGGCCCGAAAATCCGTTGAGCGATGAGGCAATCGTGAAACTGCGCCATGCGATGGCGGATCGGATCAACCAGATGATGGGGCCCCATCCAGGACAAACCGTCGTGGCTGCGCTGCGAAAGGCGGGGCTGACGGACGCGATCGCGGATGATGCGGGTGCGCTTGCTTCATCTCCATCTTCTTCTTCCTACACGCCGCGCAATCTCACGCCAGACTATTCGAAGGCTGCCCCGCCCAAACCGCATCCACCGTTGGAGGGGCGTTCGTGGCCCGTTCAGATCAGCGTGGGGACTGGCTCGGTCGTGACCAAAACGGTGTCGAAATCGGCCGGTGGCGTCGTGTATCAAGTGGGCGACTTCGAGCTGCAAACAGGCCCTGATTTGTCCGCTGCTCTGGTGACGGAGATCGGCCGCACGTTCATGGCGGTGGAAGAGTTGATCGAGCGCCTGCCCTGGGATCTGCCTCCCAGCCCACCGGATGGGAAGCGATATCTGGCAAAGCTTTACGAGTCACGATCCGCCTATGACAAGATCGCGCCGCCGAGCAGCGGTGGGTTTTACGATCAGCAGGAGAAGGTTTTCCACGTGCCCTACCAGTCGCTCGGCATCGAGTCCAAAGGCGGTGTGTGGACCAAAACAACGGCGTTCAATTCCGACACGCTCGTGCATGAACTCACGCACATGTTCATGGATCGCGTCATTCGGCATGTGCCCATTTGGGCGGCTGAGGGGTCGGCCGAGTATGTCGAAACGATCCCGTTTGAGAACGGCGTGATGCGCACCGGCGAGCTGCCGAAGGCGATGGCTGCCTATATCAAACACATGACCGGCATACCGGTCCGCGCCCGAGCCCAGTATAGGGTCACGGCGAGCGCGAAACGCATGGCGGAGGTGATGCATTTGTCCGAAAAGGCCTGGCACGCTTTCGCCGGGACTACGCGTGTGAAGGATCCAGAGCCGCTCCCGCCAGGATTTGTGGTAATACCCGGAACGCCCGGCTCGGGAATGCCGCCCGTGGAAATCATGGCCCGCCAGATCGATCTCTACATGCACTCCTGCCTGCTCTATTACTACTTCCTCCATCTGGACAGCCGGCAGCGCGGTGATCCCATGCTGCACCTGCTGGATCAGGCAAGCGATCTGGCTCCGAAGTGGCGGCTGTTCGAGGACGCGATGGGCGAGTATCAAAAGGAATTCAAAAGCTACCGGGCGGCCTGGGAAGCATTTGCGTCTCTGCCCGGCGTCACGCGCACAGGTGACGGGCGCATTCAATATCCTGCCAGCATGACGCCTCCGTCGCCCCCCAAAGCCCCGGATGCGCCGATCGACCTGACGAAGCTGCCGGACAGTGATTTGCGGCTGGCGCTGATTGATGTGGTCATCAAGGGCCGCACGGACGATCAGCTGATCAAGTCTTTCCGAGACGGCTTTGCCACGATCGGTATCAAGCTGGACTGATGCTGCGAAAGACGTTGGACCCACGGCACGTGCCGTGCCACGGAGAGCTGCCAACTTTGCGTCGATCCGGATGAACACATCTTCACTGCCGCCCCTCAAAAGCAGTTCCGATCTGGAGCGCGTGATTGAGTTTGAATTCGTCCGTGCCACGGAGAACGCCGCACTCCAGGCTGTGCACTGGCTCGGTCGTGGCGAAAAAGAAAAGGCCGACGCCGTTGCTTGCGCCGCAGTGGCGGGCATCTTTGATCTGCTCGATGTGCGCGCGGAAGTCGTGATCGGCGAGGGTATCAAAGATAATGCGCCCGGCTTGTTCCTGGGTGATCAGCTCGGCACCTGGCGTCCGGGATCGCCACGATTCGACATCGCGCTGGACCCGATCGATGGCACGACGAACATCGCCAAAGGCATGCCCAACAGCGTGTCGGTGCTGGCGGCCGCACAGGTGCCCGAAGGCGCTCCGCATGCGATGCAGCATCTGCCCAGCTACTACGCCGCCAAGATCGCCTACGGCCCGCCGGTGAAGGCGCTGCTGCTGCGACGCGGTGGTTCGCTGCTCGATATGTCGATGCAAGACCGGCTCGCGCTGGTGGCGGAGGCGCTGGGGAAACGCGTGCGCGACTTGGTGGTGATGACGATGGATCGGCCGAGACACGCATCGATAATCAGTGAAGTGCGCGCTTCCGGTGCTGCACTGCGCATGATCTCAGATGGCGACATCGCGGCAGCGGTCGCGCCGTCCATGCCCGACACGGGAATTGATTTGTATTATGGCATCGGCGGCTCGCCCGAGGGAGTGCTCACGGCTGCGGCCTTGAAGTGTCTGGGCGGCGGCATGGAATTGCGGATGTGGTTTGCTGATGCCGCACAGCGCCAGGAGCTCGCTGGTGAGTTGTCGGATTCGGAGATCGGCAGGTTGTATCGCGAGGATGACCTAGTCCTTGGCGACAGTGCCTTGTTCTGCGCCACGGGCATTAGCGACAGCGCCCTGCTGCCAGGGGTGAAACTCACCGGTCACCGCGCGGAGACGCACAGCATCTTGATGCGCGCCCGTAGCGGCACTGTGAGACACATCATCGCGCAGCACGACCTGGATCGGAAGGTCGTGCCGCTGCGTCCCAGCTTCGTGGCGCAGGCCGGCGCTTGATCGGCGGGCCTTGATTCGAGGGCATCGCGCTCGTATGCACGGACCGCCATGCCTCATGCCGCCACAGACTACCTGGATCTGACCCACACCATCCATGCCGACCTGTTTGCGGCTGACCAGCCGGTGTGGTCGGCGCTGCCGCTCATAGGTGCGTATCTCGCAGAGCGTCTTGCTCCTGGAGTGCATGGCGATGTTTCTCTGGGCGCGCACATCGGTGATGCAGTGTTTATCGGCGACGGCACCGTGGTGGAGCCCGGCGCGACAATCAAAGGGCCCGCTTGGATCGGGAGAGGCTGCCAGATTCGCGCGGGTTGTTACATTCGCGAGAACGTCATCGTGGGAGACGGGGTGGTGCTCGGCAATTCCTGCGAGTTCAAGAACTGCATCCTCTTCGACGGCTGCGAAGTTCCTCACTTCAACTATGTGGGAGACTCTATCCTCGGTTACAAAGCGCACCTCGGGGCGGGGGTCATCCTGTCCAACGTTCGACTCGATCGTGGATCCGTTCTGGTGCGAGCGGGCGATTCCGTGCTGGACACCGGGCTTCGCAAATTCGGTGCTGTCATTGGTGACCACGCGGAGGTTGGGTGTAACAGCGTCATCAATCCTGGATCACTGATCGGTCGAAACTCGGTGATCTACCCCCTCACCAGCTTCGGTGGGGTGCTTGGAGCTGGTGTGTTGCTCAAAACCCGGCAGACTCAGGTGATCGCGCCTAGGGCATAGGCGCGGGCGTGGCAGCGCTTTCAGCCTTTGAAAAAATCACCAATTTACTTCGGAAGTATTAGATATTTCCATTGACGGTGGAACTATTTTTTGAGACAACGAGCCTCTGCATTCCGCACGATTGGCGGCCCGGGCGTGACTGAGGACATCCCGGATGGTCATTCGGGCGTAATTTCCCGAACATCCGCCCGAAAAAAAGTGTAGAAGAACTGAATGAAGTGTGCAAAACAAGGTTCCCCAGATGGACTTTACGTCTGGCCTGGGGACAAGAATTGTATTTTCCTCCCCGTTAGCTGACTATGGCCCACATGGAACTCGATGGTGGCATCAAGATTTATCTTCGCGAGATCGGTAAGACCGATCTGCTGACTCCTGAGCAGGAAATACAGCTGGCCGAGCGCATCAAGCGCGGCGATCCCGAAGCCCGGTCTCACATGATCAGGGCCAACCTGCGGCTTGTGGTTAAGATCGCGCAAGACTATGCCAACTATGGCCTGCCGCTGCTCGATTTGATCTCCGAAGGCAACATCGGCCTGATGAAGGCCGTGGAGCGATTCGATCCGAACAAGGGTGGCAAGCTTTCCACCTATGCAGCCTGGTGGATCAAGCAGTCGATCAAGCGTGCTTTGGCCAATCAGTCCAAGACCATTCGTCTGCCTGTCCACATGGTGGATAAGATCAGCAAGATGCGCCGCGTCGCCATGGCCATGTCCGAAGAACTCGGTCGCGAGCCTACCGACGACGAATTGTCCGAAGAAATCGGCATCGACCGCGCCAAGCTATCACAGCTGAAAGTGGCCTCGATGCGCCCCGCGTCTCTGGATGCGCCGATCAGCGATGACGACAGCACCGAGTTCGGGGAAATTGTCGGTGATGAAAATGCTCAGAATCCGTTCGAGATGCTGAGCCACAAAAACATGCATGGCCAGCTCGACGGCCTGCTGACCGTGCTCGATGAGCGCGAGCGAAAGATCATCGACGCGCGCTTCGGCCTTGCTGGGCAGAAGGCGCGCACCTTGGAGGAGGTTGGCCAGGAGTTCGGCGTCACGCGCGAGCGTATCCGCCAGCTGCAGAACATTGCGTTGCGGAAGCTCCGCCGTGCCTTGCAGAAGAAGGAAGACCCAATTCCGAAGGCGCTCCGCAATGCCAACCTCAACAAACGGAAAGGCAAGAACTCGCCCCCGCCGGCGATCGTAAAAGATCCATCCTTGGCCGCGCCGCCGCCCGGCTCGGCTCCCGCTGCACGAGCGCCAGTTCAGGCATTACCGTCCGCCAAAGCCGCGGCGGCAGTTCCTGCCAAAGCTCCGGTGGCACCAGCCAAACCTGACCCGGCACCTGCTGCCGTGGAAGAAACCCGGCACGCGCCCGTCGCAGCGCCGCCTCCTGTGGCAGCGCCCAAAGCAAAAGCTGCCACGGCAAAGGCAAAACCTGCGCCTGAAAAATCCAAGGCAAAACCGAAGCCCAAGGCCAAGGCACCTGCCCCCAAGACTAAAGCTGCAGCACCTGCGAAAAAAGCGGCATCCGTCAAAGCGGCTGCGAAGAAAAAGAAACGCTGATTTGTGGCTCCATCCGCGCCAGTCGACGCTGGAGCCAGATGCCGGGATTGAACCGGCGACCTGATGATTACAAATCAACTGCTCTACCGCTGAGCTAATCTGGCCCGTTCGTCGAGGTCTTCGACGCGCTGAAGATAGAGTGGTTGTGCGTGCCGGCAACCGTGATTTGCAGCTGCCTGCCTTCGTGCTAACACCAATGGTCATGATTTGCCGCCAGCTTCTTGTAGCCACGTCCAACTCCCACAAGACCGCCGAGATAGCCGCCATGCTTGCTCCCTCCTGGACGGTGAGCGATCTGCGCGCCCATCCTGAACTCGTATCGCCTGAAGAGGATGGTGCCACGTTCGAGGCCAACGCTCGAATCAAGGCAGAGACCGCCAGTTTGCGTCTGCCCGGCGTCCTCGTGTTGTCGGATGACTCCGGTCTTGAAGTGGATGTGTTGTTGCGTGCTCCGGGTGTGCACTCGGCGCGCTACGCGGGTCCAAAGGCGACGGACAAAGACAATCGTGACCGTTTGAAGTGCGAACTGGCGATCATCGATCACGACGTGCCGGGCGGCTGGCGTGCGCGTTTTCGCTGCGCCATGGCAGTGGCGATGGATGGCAAAACGATCGCCACTTTCGATGGCAGGGTCGAAGGTCACGTGATCGGGACCGAACAGGGCGTGGGCGGATTCGGATATGATCCGTTGTTTGTGCCGGATGGCTACGTCGATACTTTCGGTGTGCTGCCGGAATCGGTGAAGAACTCGCTCAGCCACCGTTCGCGTGCACTCGCTCAGTTTGTGAATTGGATGGCTGTGGAGCGATGATCTCATCGTTCCTCACCAGAGATGAGAGGGTTTGGGTCTGTAGAGTGCGCAGGCTTTCCTCGTGATGAGACCATCAGACCGCCGCTCGGCTTGCACTACGAGGCGCGAGATTCCTTCGATGGTCAGCCGGAGACGATGATGCAAGAGGTGCTGATGCAACATTTGACGACTTCAAAGCCATGAATCGAGTCTTGCTGTTTTGCATTCTTGTAACGCCCGCTCTCGGCGGTGACATCTCCGGCATCTGGATGATGGGGCAGTCGCTGGGGGATGGATCGGAGTCATTGCCGGTGGTGAGCGGAAAGGGGAGCGCGTGGGGCAATCTGATGTTCCAGCACGGGGTGCGGACGTGGTTGCCGAAGGACAACTCGTCGACGCCGGAGAAACGGAGCGCGGAGCTTTTTCAGCTCGTGTCGCTGCGAGCGACGGTGAACGGCGGGCTCGGTGAAACGGTGGCGAATGGGATGGTGGATCATCTGAAAGCGGCGCAGACGGAGAAGAAGGCGCCTTCGTATCTCGTGGCCTGCGCGGGACAGGGGGGAAGGCAGATTCAGGAGCTATCGAGGGCCGATCTGTCGATCGATCCGCGCACGCCGGATGCAAGGCAGCACGGCGGAGGCTACTACAAAACGAGCCTCGACGATGCGCGGCGCGCGGTGGAGCAGGCGAAGGCTCGTGGAGCGAGCTTTCGCGTCGAGGCGCTTTACTGGATGCAGGGTGAGGGCAATGGCGGACCCACGGGTGGCATCGTGCCGACGCGTTGGGACGCGGAACTGCCGCGTGCGGAGGGGCTCCCGTGGTATCGCGATCAGCTCATCGCGTATCGCAGGCAGTGGTCGGCCGATCTTTGTGCCATCACGGGGCAGCGAGGTGACTTGCCGATGTTCACTTATCAAACACTTGGGCCGGCGGGTGAGTCGCAGATGATGGCGGCGGATGCGGATGCGTCGATTCATCTCGTGGGGCCGCACTACGCGGTGCCGAGCGCGATCAACAGCGTCTATCCGCCCGGTCGCCATGGCGATGCAATCCACCTCGCCGCGGATGGTGAGCGATGGTGGGGCGAGCAGGTGGGCAAAGTCATGCATCGTGTGTTGCATCAAAACGAAGCATGGCAGCCACTGCGTCCGCGCACCGCGAAACTCGATGCCTCGCGTGACGGCCTCGTGATCGAATTCAACGTGCCGCGAGCGCCGTTGGTGATCGACACGGCATTTCTCGCAAGGCAGGAAACTGCCATCGATGGCGGGTTCAGCACCCTTGCGGGGTTTCGCGTGCATGGATCGCAAATCATCACGCTTGCGGCGGTCGAAGTGGCGTCACCCACGAGCCTGCGCATCTGTTTTGCGAAGCCCTTGCCAGTCGGTGAGAAGTGTCGCGTGAGCTATGGCTATCCTTTCGCTGCCGCGCTGGGAACCATCGCGGCGGTTCGAGGCGAGGAGCTGGTTTTGACGCGGCGTTTCGCCAGTGAGCTGAAGCCGTTGATGGATGAAGGCGCGTTCTTTGTTGCCAGCATGAGCACGCGGGTGCCGATTCGATCAGTGAGGGAGGAAAACGGTGTGAGCGTGTTGCGCTACGAGGCGCGGGAGCTGCGCAATGGGGTCCCCTTCGAGGTCGGGCAGGCGATCACATCGCAGCGTGCGTTCAGCTACGGCAATGTGCGAGACACCGACCCTGAGCGATCGGTTTACGTCTTTGGTGACGCGAGCTACGGCACGCGGGCAGGGCAGGCATATCCGCTCTGGAATTGGTGTGTGCTGTTCTCGGATTTTGATGTTGAGGGGCCTTGATGCACTCTGCTGAAGCAGGAGTGCGGAGCGCTAGGAAGTGTGAGTCAGATACGTAGTTCTGACACACGCCATGATCCGTCCTCTTATTCTTCTGCTCGCTGTCGTCTCCAATCTGGCTCGTGCTGATGCCATTCAAATCGGCAGCCGCCGCGAGCTGTTTGTGGACCGCTTTCTGATCGATACCATGAAGGGTGCCGAGTTGCGTTTGCAAACACCGCGCGACGAGGGAATCGCCTTCAAATTTGATGCGCCGTGGGAGGGTGGATTCAGTGGTTACGCGTCCATCGTGCAACTGCCAGGCAAACTGCGCGCCTACTACCGCGGCAAGCCGGTCGCGAACAAGGATGGCAGCGATGATGAATCGACGTGCTGCGCGGAATCCGCCGATGGCATTCACTGGACACGCCCTGACGTGGGGCTCTACGAAGTGCAGGGCACGAAGAAGAACAACGTGGTGCTCATGAAGGCGGATCAGGCCACGCACAACTTCGCGCCCTGTCTCGATGAGCGGCCTGGCGTTCCCACTGATGAAAAGTTCAAGGCGCTCGGCGGCACGATGCAGGGTGGCGGCTTGTTCGCGTGGAAGTCAGCGGACGGCTATCGCTGGGAGAGGCTCGTTCCGCAGGCGGTCATCACGAAGGACATGGTGCCCTACAAATACATGTTCGACTCAATGAACGTGCCGTTCTGGTCCGTGGCGGAGCAAAAATATCTCGCTTACTACCGTGTATTTGAAGGCGGCATCCGGCGCATCGTGCGGAGCGAGAGCAGTGACTTCATCAAGTGGTCGCCTCCGGTGCTGATGGAGTATCGGAACCCTGAGATGGAGGTTCCCATCGAGCACCTTTACACCAATCAGACGCATCCCTACTTTCGTGCACCGCATTTGTATGTGGCCATCGCCGCTCGCTTCATGCCCAAGCGTCAGGTGCTGACGGACGAGCAGGCGAAGGCGATCAACGTGAATCCCGGCTACTTTAAGGACACATCGGATGCGATCTTCATGACCACTCGTGCTGCCGACGACCCGGCAAGTATTGGCTTCTACGACCGCACGTTTTTGGAAGGCTTTATCAAAGGCGGCATCGGCGCGCAGAACTGGGTGTCGCGGACGAACTACCCAGCACGCACGGTGGTGCAAACCGGTCCGAACGAGATGTCGATCTATGTGAATCAAGACTACGCGCAGCCAACCGCGCATTTGCGGCGCTACTCTCTGCGTCTGGATGGCTTTGCGTCATTGCACTGCGATTACGCTGGTGGTCATGCGGTCACCAAACCGATCTCTTTTTCGGGGAAACAGCTGTCGATAAACTTCGCCACCTCTGCCGCCGGCGGGGTCAAGATCGGATTCGAAGACGCGGATGGCAAAGCGATCCCCGGCTTCTCCCTGGATGACTCCGTCACTCAAATTGGCAATGAAATCGACCGCCGGGCTGCCTGGAAGTCTGGCACGGATGTCAGCGCGCTCGCCGGCAGGCCGGTGCGCCTGCGAATATCCATGAAGGATGCGGATGTGTTCGCATTTCAGTTCGTCGGCGACTAACGATTTGCGCCGTGCTGGTGCCGACATCAGGTGGCATTCATGTTTTGTATGAACGAAGCCCGGCCGGCCGCTTGCCGGCCTACCGCTGGTTCCACGAAGTGTTTGGCTTCTTCCACAGGATGCGCGCCGCAAAGACGGCATTGTTGGATCCATGCTTCATGCACTGCGTGAAGTCCGAGTAGTTCGGGCCGGTCGTTTGCATCCATTCGGCATCCGTGACCCAGGTTTCATTCTCGTTTACCTCTGTCACTCCGAAGTTTCCGAGCTTTGCGCCGCGCTGTGGCATCAGCTCACGTTCGGTGGAGCGAACAACATCCAGCTTGCCGGGTTCGATGCGGGCGATGAACAAGGGGGCGCGATTGCGTGGTATGTGATCGTTATTGGCACCTCGTCGAGTGTAGCAGAGATAGAGTGCGTCATCATGCGTGACCCAGTGCGTCTGTGTGTTGTAGCTCCCCAGGTCAGTGCCGTCATCCCAGGTCCACGCTTTGAGCGGTCCGAAATGGAGCCCATCGTGACTCGTGGTGACGTATGCGCGCTGATCGTGACGGATGGTAAGATAGTAGCGATCTCTAAACTTGGTCAGCGAGGGCTCGTGCAGACCCCGGTCTGTGTCCACGCTCAGCTCATTGCCGGTTTCCTTCACGCTCATGCGGCGGCCATCGAATTCGCAAAGCAACACAGCGACGCGGCTGAACTTGCCGCCCTTCGATGAATAGTAGATCGGAAGCAAGATGTCGCCATTTGGGAGATCAAGCCGTTGCACGCACCCGGCACCGGAATTGAAGAACCGGGGTTCGTCCGGCATCGCCAGGGGTTCCCACGAGGTCCAGGTGCGTGCCTCCGGATTGTAGATGGAATAGACAGTTTCCCGCGGGCGAACCGGCGCAGGCATCACCTTGTTCTTCTGATATCGAACCGTGTGACCGATGCCCAGAAGCTTGCCCGACTTTGCATGATACTTTGGCCAGAAATCACTCGCCGCCACGATGATGCCATCTGGTTCATCCCGACGGCCCAGCGTGTCAGCGTGCTCCTTGGGGCCCGCCCAAGTTTTGCCCAGGTCATCAGTCCTCATCTCGTTCAGCGCAAAGAAGATGTCGCTGCCCACAAGCATCGCTTTCTGCATCGTGAGCACCACCGTGGGCGGATTCCCGGGAATGGCTCCCGCCCGTGGATGCACCCAGCAGGATTGCTTGTCGAAGCCCGACCTGATTTCATCGAGCCTGAGTTCAAAGTCCGGCGGCCCCGCGGCCAGAAGCGATTGCAGCGTCAGGAGCCCAAGAACAGCAGGCCGACACGTCGTGGAACATCTCATGATGTTCGGGTTACGTGCCAAAGTGACCGGCTATCGCACTGTAGGCCGAAGTTTTGGGCCGCGTCTCTCACGGCTGGTTCACTTCGCCTGCTGCCTGGCCAGTTGGGTGAGGAATGCCTGCTCCCGCTCCGCGACATAGCGCCGGTAGCCTTCAGGATCGATGAAAGGATTCATTGCGCTCGTGGCCAGGCGCGCATGCTTCACCACCATGTCATAGTAGCCACCATGCGCTCCTAGGAACAGATCGGGCTGCTGGGATTTGAGAAAGCGGAAGGTGCGTTTGTAATCTTCCGCAATAGCCGGGTAGTCCTTGTTGCCTTCGAGCACGTAGCCTGGATTGACGTTCGGGCTGCCAATGATGACGGCATTGAGCCCGTCCACGCGCATCGTCCAGGTCGTGCAACCACGGGTGTGTCCGGGCGTGAGATGCGCAGTGAGCGTGCTGCCGCCCAGCTTTACTTCCTCGCCGTCGTGGAGCCGGTGATCCACCCTGGCTGGCTTGAATTGTGTGTAGTCGGCTTTGAGCCGGGAAGGTCTTCCGCCGCCGCTCTCGATGGCGTCCGCATCTTCCTCCATCACAAAGTATTTTGCCTGCGTCTGCTTGAGAATCTCGGCACTGCCCGCGCAGTGGTCGGAATGCGCGTGGCTGATGAGCAGGATCTTCACGTCGGAGAATTTGAAGCCAAGTTTCTCGATGCTCGCGCGAATGAGTGGCACGGATTCTTCGAAGCTGCTGTTGATCAGAAGGTGGCCTTCCGGTGTCGTGATAAGATACGATGCGAGGTCCTCGGAGCCGACGTAATAGAGGTTGCCTGCAATCTTGTGAGGCGGGAAGGGCTTCATCCAGGCGGCGGGTTGGGCACCCCCTGTCAGTGGGATCAAAATGACAAGCGCCAGAAGGAGAAGTTTCATGGTGTGGTTCCTGTTGGTGCGGCCGGATAGCACGGTCGGATGCGATTTCCATGTGGTTTCGCATCGCATCGTCATCTTGTGGCTGAGCATGAAGGGCGCAGCAGATGCACTGGCGATCCCAGTCATCCCGAGAGGCGCGGATTGACCTGATTCACCTGTCGTCACCAGCAGCCTTGGATCGCGCCAGATGCAACATGATCGTCGTCGATCGCGTCTAGTTGGCCATTCGCGCATGAAATCTGTCTTTGCCGTTCTCCTCGCCGTCAGTGCATCCGCTTTCGCCCAGGAGGTGCAGCGGTTCGTAGCCATCGATAATGTCTGTGCATGGCCCAATCTGACGCTCATGCCGGATGGCACCATCAATACCACCATCTTTGGCAAGCCCAGCCACGGACAAATCGAAGGTGCCATCGAATGCTGGAACAGCAGTGATGGCCAGTTTTGGGCGAAGCGCGGCATTCCGGCTCCAAATGATCCGCACACGAACCGCATGAACCACGCTGCCGGGCTGGCGAGCAATGGCGATCTAATCGTGCTTTGCTCCGGCTGGACTGATGTCAAGCAACCTCAGCGCCCCAAGCAGCCTGTGTTTCGTGATGACATCCTGAGCACCTGGGTTTGCCGAAGCTGCGATGGCGGCAGGACGTGGACGCAAATCAAAGAATTCCCGGCCCCGGATCAGGGCTGGACGCACTACATTCCCTTTGGCGACATCAAAGCCGGTGAAAATGGTGCGCTGCATGTTTCCTGCTACGGCGGCGAGTTCACCGATCCGGCCAAGAGCACCAAGACGAAGGGCTATCGCTCCTGGCACTTTCGTAGCGACGACGATGGCAAAACATGGCACCGCAGGGGCACCATTCACCCCACCGGCAATGAAACCACGCTCCTGCACCTCGGGGGCAGGCGATGGATGGCCGCCGCCCGCGAGACCGGCATGGACCTGTTCATTTCCGAAGATGACGGCGCGACATGGGGGGCTCCCAATCGCGTGACGCAGAAGAACGAGATCAACGGTCACCTGCTGCGCCTGGCCGATGGCCGCATCCTTCTCAGCCACGGCAGCCGCATCAAAGGCCAGACCGGCGTGCTGGCGAAGATCACCGCTGATGAAGGCAAAACCTGGACTGAGTCCGTGCGCCTCGTGAGCACGCTCGAGTCCGATTGCGGTTATCCCAGCACCGTGCAGCGCAAAGACGGCAAGCTCGTTACAGCTTGGTATTCCAAAGCCAGCACCGACCACCATCGCTACCACATGGGCGTCGCCATTTGGGAAGCGCCGAAGCCATGAAGCAGCTATGGGGCATCATTCTCGTGTTCGTGGTGCTGCCCGCGCTTGGTGCTGAACTCTTTGAGGAGACGAGTGCAGTAACGCTTTTCGCCTTCGATTCCGTGGCGATACCGCACACGCAGAATCTGAAACTGCGGATGGTTTCGCCCGAGCGGTCGGAAGCAAATCCGGTGCTGCGTCGCGGAGACCCCGGCTCGCCAGATGCGCACGGCGTGCAGTTTTATGGTTCGGTGATCCATGACTCTGGGCGCTATCGGATGTGGTATGTGGCGTTCGATGACGAAGTGAAGAGCAAGGCGCCCTCGGAAAGGTGGCGCGCGGCCTATGCGGAGAGCCAGGACGGACTGACGTGGACGAAGCCCAATCTGGGCCTGGTGGAGTTTCATGGCAGCAGGCAGAACAATCTCGTGGACGTGGGCGGCGACTGGGGCGTCGTGAACTTAAAGGTGATCAAAGATCTGTCCGATCCTGATTCCACGCGGCGCTACAAAATGATCGCGCACGTCTATTACCGGCACCACACCCGCCTGGGCACCCTGCTGCCATTCGTGAGCGCGGATGGATTGACGTGGAGGCCGGTGAGGCAGGTGGCTCCGGTCAAAGGCGAGCTACGGAAAGAGGATTTGTTTGTGCCTGGTTTCCATCTGGAGCCGGCCTGCGGCCTCTATCAGTGGGACGGGCAATACATTCTCACCGCACAGAATGCGATGCCGCACATGCACCAGTATCAGGGGCGCGTAGTGCGGCTGCATCGCAGCGCCGATTTTGCCAACTGGTCCGCCACCAGCACGCTGGCCTTTGTGCGCAATCAGCAGCATGATTATCTGGGTGCGGGAAGAAGCCGTGAGGGCGAGCAAAACCACGAAGGCATTGCCGTATGGAACCGAGGAAATGTGCTGCTCGGCGTGTATGGCCGCTGGCACGGCGCGGCGGAGTGGAAAGACGTGTCCGTGGACCTGGGCTTTGTGCTGTCGGATGACGGGCTGAATTTCCGCGAGCCTCAGTCGGAATGGACGCTGCTGGAGCGGGGAAAAGATGGCCAGTGGGATCAAGGCGGCGTCATTCAGGGCCAGGGCTTTGCGAACATCGGCGAGAAGACCATTCTCTACTACGGCGCCTGGGATCCGCGCGCCACAGGAGGCCAGGAAGTGCCGCGCGGGGGCGTCGGTATTGTCACATGGCCACGCGATCGCATGGGCGAGCTTGTGTTTGATCCGGGCGGCGAAGGGGCCGGAGATTATCAGCTGCCGAAGATCACTGCGGAGCTTGTCACAGCATCCATCGTTGCCAAACAGCCGCGCTTCTTTGTGAACGCAGACGGACTCGGCGATGATGCGCGGCTTCGGATCGAGCTGCTTGATCACCTCGAACGGCCGCTCGCTGCGTATGCGGGGGCTAATGCGGCTACGGTGACGTGCGGCGGGTATCAAACGCCAGTGGAGTGGAAGAGGCGGGAGGCGCTGCCAGAGAGGGTGCGTTTGCACGTTGTCTTTGAAGGCGGACACCGTGCCCGCATCCGCCTGAGCGCGATCTATGTTTTGTGATTGATTCGCGGCCGGCTTTTTGAGAGCCTCCCGGCCATGGCGAACAAACCTGCTCCTCCAAGCCGAGCGCCCGATGCTGCACGGCCATCTTCATCATCGAAGACCTCGAACGAATATGCGATCTACAAACCGAATGCGCGCGGCAGCGGCGGCGTGATTCGCTTTGATCTCAACAAGGCAAAGCAGTCAGTCTTCGTGGACGCTGCCGCACAGGATGGCGACAAACATTTCAATTGGGAGCAGAAGATTACCATGAAGTGGGGGCTGAACGATCTCGGCATGGTGCTTGCCGTTCTGCAGGGCCGCGCACAACAGGCGAAGCTCTTCCATCAGTCCGACCATGCAAACAGCGCCTTCGAACTTACTGTTCGCGATGATCCTCAACGCGCTCCTTACATGATGAGCGTGTCCCGGCAGGACGGTGCGGACAAGAATGTGAAGAAGGTGGCCATTCCCATCACGCATGCGGAGGCGGCGATCCTCGAGACGGCACTGCGAACGGCTGTCATCCGGCTGCTCGGCTGGTAAAGCCTGTCCGCCGCATGGAATACCCAGCGTGAACAGCGCGTTGGTTTCGCCCATGAAATGCCTTGTTTGCTTGCTGCTCTTCGCCGGCCTGGCCGCTGCCGGCGAACAGACCTTTTTCGCCTTCGATGACATCAACCTCGCGTGGCAGCACAATCTAAAACTCACGCTCGAGACCGCGCAGAAGCATCCGGCCAATCCCGTGCTGCGCAGCGGGCCGCCAGGATCTCCCGATGCCGGCCACGCCATTCTTTACGGCACCGTGCTGAAGCAGGGCGGCACCTTTCGCATGTGGTATCTCGGCATGATTGAGAAGGAGATCGTCAAAGGCCAGGCTCCCGGGTGGTGGCGGCCGATGTGTTATGCTGAGAGCAAGGACGGCGTGAGCTGGATCAAGCCGGAGCTGGGCCTCGTGGAGTTCAACGGCAGCAGGAAGAACAATATCTGCCTCATCGAAGGTGAAGTGTATTCGATGACTCGCGTGAATGATTTCCTTTCCGTGCTCTATGAACCTGATGAGCCTGACCCCGCCAGACGATACAAGTGCGCCTTCATCGCGCACATGCCCATCGAGGATGTGAAGGGCGGACGCAGCAAGATCGGGCCCGATGAGAAGCGATGGGGTGCCACAATCACCGCAACGAGCCCGGACGGCCTGACGTGGAAGTGCGTGGGCGATCGCCCTGCGAACGCTGGTGGCGAGCGGTTTGAAGTCAGCGGCCTGTATCGCTTCGGCGACTTCTATTACACCACAGGTCAGTTGCTCAGCCCGTGGGCTTGGCGGGCGGATGGCAGTGATGTCGGGCGCGTCACCCTGGCCTATCGCTCGCCAGACTTTGTGCATTGGTCGCAGGCGAAGGCGCTCTCGCTCGCCCGCACCGGGCAGCTCGCAGAGCCTCCAGTGAAGGGCCAGCAGGGGCACATGGGCGCGGGCATCTGGAATCGTGGCAACGTGCTCGTCGGTCTCAATGGCATGTGGCAGGATGCGGAGCAGCCGCCTCCCAAGGGCAAGAGCTGGAACTATGGCGTGCGCGTCGATCTTGGGCTCGTGATCAGCAATGATGGCGTGCACTTCCGCGAGCCTGCACCCGGTCACAAGATCATCCCACGTGGGAAAGAGGGCGAGTGGGATGACATCGCGATTCTGCAAGGGCACGCCTTCGTGAATGAAGGCGACCGGACGATGATCTGGTATTCGCATTGGGACACGGGCGGCGTGCTGGAGCACATGGACATCGGTCTCGCCACGCTGCGGCGTGATGGCTTTGGTTATCTCGCACCAAAAGTGCGGGATAACGACGCGCACTTCATCACCACCCCGTTCGTTGCCAGCGAGATCGCGCTCAATGTCGATGGGGCCAGTGCGGATGCTCCGTTGCACGTGCAACTCCTCGATCACCTGGATCACCCGTTGGCAGGATACACCGCCAGCCTGACAACGAGTGGCGTGCATCAAGTCATCGCGTGGTCGAGGCCTGTGCCGCAGGGCCAGCGCGTCGCCCTGCGGGTGAACTTTCCCGAGCACAGCTCGGCGAAGGTGTATGCCGTGTATGTGAGGTAAGCGTATCGGGCTTTGCCGTCCCTTCCGTGGGCGAAGATGGATGGCGAGCCGGCGGCGCGTTGGGTTTCAGTTCCAGCGCAACGGCTTTGGCCGCCATACTCCCGATTGCCTCATCACTTTTTCCCTTCTGGCCGCGGTCCGATGCGTTTGGTGCTGACCACCATCTCATCGATCCAGAGCTTCTGCGCGTGCGGCAGCAGGCCGGGGCCGAAGTAGGGTGCCATGAGGAATTGATTGAACTGCATGTCGGGGAAGTCGGTGCTGCGCAGAATGACATTCGTCTGCTCGATCACGAGCCTGCCGTCGAACCACCCGCGCACGATGCCATCGGCGTTGGGTTTGTCGTTGCTTGTGTCCAGGGTGTTGAGTTGGAATTGCGCTTCAATGCAATGCCACTGGTCATCTGTGAACAGCACGTCCTGGCTGTCATAGAATCTGCCGTTGTAGCCGCCTTTGATCGGGCCCTGCGTGAGTCCGTGGGGAGCGTCTTGGTTTTGAATATCCTGCGCGGCGAGCCGGAGCCTGCCGTTAACCGTTTCGATGTAGAGCGTGAGATGGCTG
>WBZU01001108.1_pt1 | contig 21053 bp, 18 predicted proteins | sample 5204311 | NCBI WGS metagenome assembly WBZU01 (sample SAMN12344359, study PRJNA552823) | activated sludge metagenome | biome: Activated sludge suspended growth; feature: Nitrification reactor; material: Wastewater; isolation source: activated sludge from nitrification reactor of wastewater... | reverse complement strand
CCGTACTCGTTGAAGTGATCGGCCCCCAGGTACATCTTCAGGTTGCCCACCATGTGGGCGAACACGAAGCCCATCAGCATCACACCGGTGATCGCCATCACGTACTTCTTGCCGACGGCGGATCGGTAGAGCTCGACGGGGAACGGGGCCTTGCGCGCAGCCCGTCGTCCGGCCTTGGCCGAGCCTCGGGCGACCGTTGTCGTAGCCATCGCCGCCGACGCTACCCCCGAGGTTCCTGAGCCGGGAAAACGCCGTTCACCGGGGGCGTCGGGCGTCGCCGATGGCCGTGCGCTCGCTACGCATCGGTCTGTCGACGCTTCGGTGGCGCGCCGTCAGGGTGGTCGGCGTGTCCGGATCGCTGCAGGAGGTCGTCGGGGAGAACATCCGACGCATGCGCCGCGAGACGGGTCGCAGCCAGGAGGCCCTGGCCGACGAGATCGGCTACCACCGGACCTGGGTGGGTGCGGTCGAGCGGGGCGAGCGCAACATCACCATGCAGACCCTCGAGCGCCTGGCCGAGCTGCTCAAGGTCCACCCGTTCGACCTGCTCTGGGACCACCACGCCACCGGCGTCGACCTCCGCAGCGGCGGGGTGATCCGGTACGAGGCGCCGGCGGAGATCGTCGACGACGAGCCCCACCGGTTGCCGCCCGGCGCCTGAGCCCTCCGCAGCTCCTACCGGCGCCTGAGCCCTCCGCAGCTCCTAGAGGTCGGCCTCGTCCACCCAGAGTCCGTGGAAGCCGAAGGGGACCCGCACCGGGAGCGGGACCTCGGCCACCGGGCCCTGCTGCACGTCCTGGGCCTCGAACACCGCGAGCGACGAGCGGTCGGTGGTGCGGTCCCAGACGTAGGTGAGCACGTAGCCGTCGCCTTCGTCCTTGCCGGTGGGCACGAAGAAGCCCTCGCCGGCCCGGCGGTCCTCGCCCGGGTCCCAGACGTCCTCGCGTCCCGTGGTCAGGTCGAGGTGGCAGATCCCCGCCAGCTCGAAGCCGTGCTCGCTGTCGGCGGCGGTGGTGGTGGCGAACCAGCCGTGGCGGGTCTCGCGGCCGGTGTGGCGGCGGTCGTGGGTGGGCAGGTCCATCTGGCGGTCGGTGAGCTGGTCCTCGCGGAAGGTGAGGTCGGTGCCGGCGGTCCCGATGCGCCACTCGGTGAGGCGGGACGGCACGAGGTCGCCCTTGGGGCCGAACGCCTGCTCGAGCTTGTGCAGGTGCACCACCACGTCGTCGCCGTCGCGGTGGGCGTTGAGGCCGTGGAACACGAAGCCGAGCGGCACGTCGGTCCAGCGGATCTGGTCGCCGGAGCCGTCGAGGGGCAGCACCCCGACCTTGCAGGGCCCGCTCGGGTCCCAGTGGAACGGGATCGTGGGGTTGGGGTTGGCGGCGTCCGCGCCGAACACCACCGGGCCGATCCAGAAGATCGCGTCCCGGTCGGTGATGGCGAAGTCGTGGACCATCGTGGCCGCGTCCACGGTGATCGGCGAGACGACGTCGAGCACGCCCGACGGGTCGGCGGCGTAGTAGGTGAGCGCCGGGCGGAGGAACTCGTAGCCGAAGAAGTGCATGCGCCCGGTGGCCGGGTCGATCTTCGGGTGGGCGGTCATCGTCTCGCCGAGCTTCCCGCCGAAGTCCCAGGCGCCCACGGTGGAGAGGTCCGCGGTGTCGAGCTGGAACGGCCAGCCGACCTCACCGGTGGAGAGCAGCTTGCCGGCGTGGTGGACGAGGGCGACGTTGCTCTGGTTGTTGGCCTTCCCGGGCGGGCCGCCGAAGCTCATGATGTCCTTGTTCGCCTCGTGCAGCGGCGTCTGCACGTAGCGGTTGCGGTACCACTGGGCCTTGCCGTCCTGGAGGCGGACGCCGTGGATCATCCCGTCGCCGAGGAACCAGTGCAGGCTCGTGCCCGACGGCGGGTTGGAGCCGTTGCGCACGAACAGGCCGGACAGCTCCGGCGGCAGGGCGCCCTGCACCTCGAGGTCGGTGATCGTCTCCTCGGTGGTGACCGAGGCGAAGTTTCCCTGCTCCCAGTAGGGCGTGTTCGGGTCGTACGCCGGGATGGCCCGGGTGGTGGTGGTCGGCCCGACGGTGGTGGACGGCGCGCCGCTCGCGGTGCGGTCGGTGGGGTCGCTCGAACACGCGGCGAGGGCGCCGAGCCCGCCGACCCCCACGCCGGCGGCGCCGAATCCGAGGGTGCGCAGCACGGTGCGGCGGTCCCAGCCGGCCGAGCCGTCGGCGGACACGGACAGACGTCGAGGCGGACGGGCCATGGTCGGTTCCCTGCTTCCCCTGTCGCCGCACGGCGACCCCTGGCCGGAGGTTGTAGCAGGACACGCGTGGCCCGCTCCGCATCGCCGGCGCGGGTCAGCGGGCGATGATGCGGGTGCGGGCGATCCGGGTGATGGTGTCGCCTGGGAGGGCGGGTCCGGTCAGCTCGAGGGTGAGCTCGAGCGGGCCCGGGGCGTCGGGGACCTCGATGGCGAGGGTGCCGATGCGGACGCAGTCGTCGGCGGGGACCTCGCCGGCGAAACGCCAGTGCTGGGAGCCGCCGGTCCAGCGCAGCGCGGCCCGGACCTCGACGTCGGCCAGCGCAGTTCGCAGGTCGCTGACGACGTGGACGTCGAGCGGGAGGGGCTGGCCGGGGGCGACCTCGGCGGGGAGGCGATCGGCCACCACGATCACCGGCCGGCACGCCTCGACCAGCGCGGCGTGGCCGGCCTTGGGCACCCGCTCGTGATCGAGGACCGACCAGGTGACGCCGGGCCAGCCGTCGGCGAAGGAGAACATCGCGAAGCCGCCGGTCGGGCGGTACTTCAGGCGGCGGAGCGTCTCGACGTGGTGGCGCAGGAGCTCGGCCTGGTACGCCTGGGTGGCGTCGCGCCAGGACTCGAAGGTCGGGTGGTCGATCGGGGGCACCCGCCGGTCGAAGATCGCCTTCTGGAGGGCGTGGGTGCGGCCGAGGCGCTCCCAGTCGAGATCCGGCCAGCGCTCGGGCTCCATGAACCCGGCGGTGGTCGGCACGGCCTGGGCGCCGAACTCGGTGACGAAGCGGACCATGCGGGGCACGAGCCGGGCCAGGGCGGGGAGGTCCCGCTCGTCGTTGTGGTACCAGCCGAAGTAGAGGTGGCTGTCGGTGCCGTCGAGCAGCGGCGGGTGGGGGAGCACGCCGGAGTGGGCGATCACCGGCCGGGACGGGTCGGCCTTCTCGATCGTTCGCTTGATCGAGCGGTCGAGGATCGTCTTGTTCCAGGTGGGCAGCTCCTGCGCGGCCACGAAGCGGGCGGCGACCGAGGCGACGTCCGCGCTGCCGGGCTCGATGTCGAGGGCCAGGGGCTCGTTGTGGCCGCACCACACCGCCACCGACGGGTGGTGGCCGAGGAGGTCGACCGCCTCGCGGGCCTGGCGCTGGGCCTGCTTGCGGACGCTGCGGGCGTAGCCCCACTGGAGCGGCAGGTCCTGCCACAGCAGCAGGCCGGCCTCGTCGGCGGCGTCGTAGAGCTCGGGCCGGCCGATGTGGGCGTGGATCCGCAAGAGGTCGAGGTTGGCGTCGACGGCGAGGGCGACGTCGCGCCGCAGCTCGTCGGGGGTGGCCTCGCCGAGCGCCATCCGGGTGGGCCCCTGGTTGGCGCCCTTGGCGAACATGCGCTCGCCGTTGACGTGCAGCACCCACGCCCGCATCCGCACCTGGCGCAGGCCGATGCGTCGGGTGACCCGGTGGCTCGGCTCCGCGTCGGCGGGCGGGGCCTCCTCGCCCTCGGCGTGGGGGGTCACCTCGACCACCACGTCGTGGAGCGGCTGGTCGCCGAGGGCGTGGGGCCACCACAGGGCGGGCTCGGGCACCGTGACGGTCCACTCGACCTGGTTCTCGCCGGCGGCGAGGCGGCGGACCTCGATCAGCTCGGTGCCGCCCACCGTCGAGCGCAGCGTGATCTCGCCGCCGTCCGCGGCGTCGAGCACCGCTCGGAAGCCGACGGTGGCGGCGGTGGCGCTCGCGTCGCGGCAGATCACGCGCAGGTGGCGGATGCGCACCGGCCCGGTGCGCTCGAGGGTGACCGGTCGCCAGATGCCGCCGGGGTTCCAGTCGGGGTCGAAGCAGTCCCAGTGCTGGAACACGCCGGTGAGGTTGCGCTTGGCCGTGCGGTCCCGCTGGGGGTGGCAGGCCACCTCGACGCCGAGGTGGTGCTCGCCCCGGGCCGCCAGCGCCTCGGTGACCTCGAAGGTGTGGGGGAAGAAGTAGCCCTCGGTGTCGCCGACGTAGCCGCCGTCGAGCCACACGTCGCCCTGGTAGAAGACGCCCTCGAAGCGCAGCCACCATCGCTCGTCGCCCTCGGGGCCGGGGTGGTCGAACCTCGTGCGGTAGAGCAGCGGGCCGTCGGCGTCGTCGAACGCCGACGAGGAGCGCCAGTGGCCCGGGACCGGCATCGGTGCCCAGGAACCGGCCTCGTCGTCGGGCTCGAGCCAGGTCCGGCGCAGGTCGTCGTCGGCCACCGCGCCGTCCCACGGGCCTCCCAGGAGCATCCGGCGAACCTACCCGCGCCGTCCCGGCGCCGATCCGGTCGCGGCGGGCCGCCGGTAGCGTCGCCGCATGTCTTCGAGGCCCGCCACCATCGGTCAGCTCCGCGACTCCGGCTGGGAGTCGGTGCCGGTGAAGGAGGAGATCCGGCGCAACGCGGTCGCCCGCATCCGGGCCGGCGAACCGCTGGTGGACGCCGTGCTCGGCTACGAGGACACGGTCCTGCCGCAGCTCGAGAACGCCATCCTGGCCGGCCACGACGTGATCTTCCTGGGCGAGCGGGGCCAGGCGAAGACCCGCATGATCCGCTCGCTCACCGGCCTGCTCGACGAGTGGATGCCGATCGTGGCCGGCAGCGAGATCAACGACGACCCGTACGCGCCCGTGTCCCGTCACGCTCGCGAGCTGGTGGCCGAGAAGGGCGACGACGCCCCGATCGACTGGGTCCACCGCGACGCCCGCTACGGCGAGAAGCTCGCCACCCCGGACACGTCGATCGCGGACCTGATCGGCGAGGTCGACCCGATCAAGGTGGCCGAGGGCCGGTACCTCTCCGACGAGCTGACGCTGCACTACGGCCTCGTGCCGCGCACCAACCGAGGCATCTTCGCCCTGAACGAGCTGCCCGATCTCGCCGAGCGCATCCAGGTCGGCCTGCTCAACGTGCTCGAGGAGCGAGACGTCCAGATCCGCGGCTTCAAGGTCCGCCTGCCGCTCGACGTCGTGCTCTTCGCCTCCGCCAACCCGGAGGACTACACGAACCGCGGCCGGATGATCACCCCGCTCAAGGACCGCTTCGGCGCCCAGATCCGCACCCACTACCCGCTCGATGTCGAGACCGAGGTGGCCATCCTCGAGCAGGAGGTGCGCCCGTTCGACGCCGAGGGCCTCGAGGTGATCCTTCCGCCGTTCATGGCCGAGATCGTCGCCGCCATCTCGCAACTGGCCCGCACCAACCCGAGCGTGAACCAGCGCTCGGGCGTGTCGGTGCGCCTCACCGTGTCGAACGCCGAGACGCTGGTGGCCAACGCCGCCCGACGGGCCCTGCGGGCCGGCGAGACCGAGGTGGTGCCCCGGGTCTCCGACCTCGAGGCGCTCGCCGCCTCCACGTCGGGCAAGGTCGAGCTCGACGCCCTCGACGACGACGGGGGCCAGGTCATCGAGCGCATCGTCCGGTCCGCCGTGCTGGAGGTGTTCCGCTCCCACCTGGACATCGGTGCGCTCCGGGGCGTGCTCGACGCCTTCGACGACGGGCGGGTGGTCGACGCCGGCGAGGACGTCGCCGCCGCCGACGAGGTGGCGCTGTCCCGGGAGATCCCTGCGCTGCGCGACGCGGTGGTGGCCCTGGTGGGCGACGACGAACGCCCGGGCGTGGTGGCCAGCGCGGTGGAGCTGGTGCTCGAGGGCCTCCACCTCTCCAAGCGCCTGAACAAGGACGCCGACCGCCGGGGCACCCGGGCCAGCTACCGCGCTCGGTAGCCGGCCGATCCCGCCTCAGGCCAGCAGGTCGGCGCCCGGGCCGGCGAGGTTGCGGACGCCCTCGGGCCGGCCGGCCAGGGCCAGCACGATCTCGAGGGCGGCGCCGCGGGCGACCGGCCCCCCGATCGGTCCGACCGCCCAGTCGCCGTCGGTGGCCACGAACCGGACCTTCCGGCTGTGCCGCCCGAGCGAGAAGATCGGCCCGATGCGGCGGTAGGCCTCGGCCACGGGGAGCAGTCGGTAGGCCGGGGTGACCGGCTCGTCGCCGTCGACCGGGCGCAGCGCGTCGATCCCGTGGACCACCACCTCGCCGAGCGAGACCTGCGGCGGTTGGCTGGGCACGACGAACCGGCCGCCGGCGGCGGCCCGGAGCCGGGCGATCAGCTCGTCGGGTGCAGCCTCGCCCTCCCGGCGGGCGATCCGGCTGAGCGCCTCTCCCGGCAGGCGGAGCTGGCGCAGGACGTCGACGGTCACCGACGGGCGCGAGCCCTCGGCCAGGAACACGAGGTGGCCGACGGCGTCCCGCACTCGCCATCCCGCGCAGAGACTGGGCCGATCCCACGCCGCGGCGGGCAGCAGCGCGAGGGAGTCGGCCAGCGCCCGGCGCTGGTCGGCCACCCACCCCCACACCAGCTCGGCATCCGGCACCCCGCCATCCTGGCGGATCGGAGCCCCCTGCCACCCGTCGAGGCGACAAGCGGGCCCCCGACCGGCCGGCCCGGCTCCGGAGCTGAGCGGATAGGTGACCCGTCGTCGCGTCGATGGAGGTTGGACCTCGGCTGGCGCCTCGGTTTACCGACGCCGTATCGATTGGTCGGCTCGCCTATCGGCTCGCCTCCTTAGCCGCCGAACGGCTTGGCGCAGTCCCAGGCCTGCTCGACCTCGACCTTCTGGCGGCCGAGGTAGGCGTCGGGGTGCTCGTGGCGGCAGCGGGCGTCGGTGACCAGCGGCCCCCAGCCGATGCTGACCGCCACCCGTCCCCCGGTCGCCTCGTTGGGGTTGTCGGGCTGTACGAGATCGAGGCGCACGACGCCCGACAGGAGCTGGAGCACGGCCAGCGCCGCCAGCAGCCGGGGCCGGTCCGCCAGGGCCACGGCGAGGAGGATCGCCCCGCACAGCAGGCACGGCAGGAGGTGCGGCACCTTCCACGGGAACCGGACGAAGAGGAGCTGCGACAGCACGAGCCCGAGGGCGGCGAAGCGCACCAGCCAGGAGGCCCGCCACCGACGGAGGGCGGCGACCAGCGCGGGGACGGCGAGCAGGGCGACGAGCGAGCCGACCGTGCCGAGCAGCACGACGTCCTTGATCGCCGCCCGCCCCAGCTGGACGAGGGGGCTCGAGGTGGAGAAGTCGTTCTCGGCGAACGCCAGCCCGCCGGCGGCGACGAGCGACGGCACGAAGAGCAGGACGGTGACCACGGCGGCCACCGCGCCGGCCAGCACGGTGGCCCGCCGCCCGGTGGCGGGGTCGGCGCCGGCGGCGGGACCGGTGGACCGCGTCCCCGCGGGCGGACGGTCGCCGACGAGCTGGGCCACGAGGCCGGCGGCCACCAAGGTCGCCGTCCCGATCCGACAGCCCATCGCCAGCGCCGCCAGCACCCCCGCCGCCACCGGCCGAGCCCCCGCGAACCGTTGGCCGGAGTCGTTCGTGGGGTGCGGTTCCGGCACGACGTTCGCGGGGTTCACGCCGCGGAGGGCCAGGACGGAGGCGAGCAGGAAGGCGAGGGCGAAGAGGTAGTCGGTCGTCCCGGTGGCGGCGATGAGGAACCACGGGTTGGCGGCGACGATCGCCACCGCCCAGCGGGCGCCCGGCGCCAGGCCCTCTCGGCGTAGGAGCCGGTCGAGCAGGACGATCACCGCGACGCCGGCGGCCACCGAGGCGAGGTTGGTGAGGAGCGGGCCGCCGATCAGGTCGAGCACCCCGACCAGCGCCTCGTGCACGGGCGATCCCGGCGCCCGGCTCGGCACGTAGGACAGGTGGCGGGCGATCGAGCGCCCCGAGCGGAAGACGTTGGCGACGTCGAGGTCGTTGCCCGGCCCCGCCCCCACCATCGGCACGGCCACCACCACCGCCAGCACGGTCCCGGCGAGGGCCCAGCGCCGCCCCTCGTCGATCCCCCGCAGCCGTGCCAGCACGACCGGCGAGCGTACCGACGCCCCGCGGCCCACTCCCGACCCACCCCCGACCCGACCCCAACCGCTCGAAGTTGTCTTCGCACGTGCCCGATCGGGCACGGACGAAGACAAGTTCGGCGGGGCCTAGGGTCCCCGCCGATGACGACCCCGGCGCGCCGTTTCCCCGACGGGCCGGGCGGGGTCGTCGACCGACCGGGCGAGCGCCGCGGGGTGCCGGACCGATGGTGGGTGCCCGCCGCCGCCGGGCTCGTCCTGGCGCTGCTGTTCGTGGGCGCGCTGCTCGTCCGGGCCGACGGCGACCCATCGCTGCTCGTCCACGCCGGCCCGCCGTGGACCGACGCCGCGCAGGCCCGGGGGTCGCTCACGGTGCAGCCCGCCGACGAGGCGTTCGACGGGCAGTTCTTCTACCGGCTCGGCGTGGCGCCGTGGTCCGCGGCACGAACGGTCGACGGCGTCACCTTCGACCTGCCCGCCCTCCGCAACGCGCGCTGGGGCTACGGCGCGCTGGCCTTCGTCGCCAGCGGCGGCGACCCCGACCTCGTGCCGTGGGCACTGATCGCGCTCAACGTCGTGGCCGCCGCCGCGGTCGGGGGCATCGGCGGCGCCCTGGCCCGGTCGGCCGGCCGCCACGCCGCATGGGGCGTGCTGTTCGTCCTCTGGCCGGGGTTCGCCTACTCGCTGTCGCTCGACACCTCCGAGCTGGTCGCCTCCGCCTTCCTGCTCGGCGGCCTCCTCGCCCTGCGGCGCGGCCGGTGGCCCGTCGCCGGCGCGCTGCTGGTCGCCGCCGTGCTCACCCGCGACACCACCCTCGCCGTGGTGGCCGGCGTCGGGATCGGCGGGGCCTGGTGGTGGCTGGCCCCGTCCGGCCGGGCTCGCCAGCGCACCACCACCTGGGCCGCGCCCGAGCGCCCACTGGGGCCGGGCGGGGCGGACGCCAAGGGAACCGATGACGCGGGTTCGCCGGCGGTCGTGGCCGGGACCGCCGCGGTGTGCGGGTGGGGGACCGGCGGCGCCGGCCTGCCCGCCGGCCGGCCGGTGGAGGTGGTCGACCGCCGATCGGCCCGTGCCGTCGTGGGGGTCGAGGCGATCGCCGCCGCCGCCTTCACCGGCTGGCAGCTCCTCCAGCGATCTCGTTTCGGCGCGCTGCCGCTCACGTCGTCGGGCGACAACAACCTCGCCGCCCCCTTCGCCGGCCTGGTCGACCAGCTCGCCACGCTGCTCCCGCCGGCGGGCGCCGATGAGGCGTTCCGCCTCCTGTGCATCGTCGGCCTGGTCGTGCTGCTGGGGTCGGCCATCCGGGCCTGGCCTCGCTCGGCGGCGCCGTGGCCGGAGCTGGTCGCGTTCGCCCCGGCGGTGGCGGTGGTCGTGGCCCTCAACGCCTACCTGTGGTCGGGCGCCACCGCCTTCGGCCGCGCCGCCACCGAGGCCGGCCTGCTGGCGATCGTGGTCCTGCTCGGGGCGCGGGGCCGGCGCACCCTCCCCCTGCTCGGCGTCGGCCTCGGCGGGGTCTGGCTGCTGACCGCCGTCGCGCAGCTGTCGAAGCTCGGCTGATCCCGGCGCTGGACCTCGCCCTCCGAGTTCGAGGTGGGGGTGGCGCGAGGATGCGTCGGTGGTGGCGCTGCCGGAGGGCTTCTCGATCGGGGCGGGGGCGACCGACGCCGCGCTCGACGGGCCGGCACCGGCCTCCGACCTTGGAGCGGAGCCCGGTCGGCGCCCCGGCGTGGGCCTCGGGTTCGGCGCCAGCTACCAGGACGACCTCGGGTCGCTGGCGGCGGTCGGGATCGGCCACCTCCGGCTGCCGCTGGAGTGGGCCCGCCTCGAGCCGACGCTGGGTCGCTACGACCAGCCGGCGGTCGAGCACCAGCGCCGCGTGCTGGAGGCGGCGGCCGACGCCGGCATCGCCGTGTGGGGGTGCCTGCACGACGGGACGCTGCCGGGCTGGTTCGCCCACGATGAGCGGGGGTTCGCCGACGCCCGCACCCGCTCGTACCACTGGGCGCGCCACGTCGAGTGGGTGGGCGAGACCTTCGGCGACCTCGTCCACGGCTGGGTCCCCAGCCACGAGCCGAACCGGTGGGCGCTCCGCGGCTGGATCACCGGCCGGCGCCCGCCCGGCCTGGTCGACGACGTGCAGGGCTTCGCCGCCAACCTCGAAGGGGCCCTCCTCGCCTCGGTCGACGCCGCCCGCCGGCTCCGGGCCGACGGGCACCCGGTGGCGGCCTCCCACGCCGTCGTCCCGATCTTCCCGGTCGGGCCGGATCCCGCCACGCCGCCGTCGCCGACCGCGGAGGCGATGGCCGGGGTGGTCGACGAGGCGCTCTGGGGGTGCTGGCGGCGGCTGCTGGTCGAGGAGGTGCTGGTGGTCGGTCGGCGAGCGCCGGTCGAGGTGCCAGGGGCGCGCGAGGCGTTCGACCTGATCGGTCTCGCCTACCGCCACGGCGCGGGCGTCGACCAGGACGGCGTGCTGCACCCGTACCCGGCCGGCCTCGCCCCCGGCCTCGACGGGGAGATCCCGTGGGCCGAGGGGCTCGGCCTCGCGCTGCATCGAGCGGCGGACCAGCTCCCGGGCCGCGACCTGCTGGTCACCGGCGTCGGCCTCGCGACCCACGACGAGGACCGGCGCTGGGAGCACCTGCGGGACGCGCTGGTGGTGGTGGCCGACGCCGCCGCCGGGCCGATCCCGGTGCGCGGCCTGTGGTGGCAGACCCCGATCGACCCCCGGCGCGACGCCGGCGTCGGCCTCCTCGACCACGAGCGTCGCCCCCGCCCCGCCGCCGACCTGCTCGCCGTCGCCTCGCGGGGCGAGCAGCTGCCCACCTGAGCGGAGCGGAGCGGGAGCGGGCGGGGGTGGGCGTAGCCTCCCGAGGGTGCTCAACCGTCGAGGTCGCCCCCGGGTCCGGTACTCGCGCTGGGACGGCACCCAGGTGGGCTTCGACCTCGACGCGGACGACGTGCTGGCCGAGATCAACGACGACCTGCTGTACCACGGCGACCTCAACGCCGCCCTCCGCCGCATGCTCAACAGCGGCTTCCAGGACCGCAACGGCGAGCGGGTGCAGGGCCTGCGGGACCTCCTCGACCAGCTCCGGGACCGGCGGCGGGAACGCCTCGAACAACACGACCTCGGCGGCGTGTACGACGACATCGCCGAGCGCCTCCGCGAGGTGGTCGACCTCGACCGATCCGCCCTCGACGAGCTCGAGCGGGACGCAAACGCGTCGGGCGACGCCCGGCGCCAGGAGGTCACGGCCGACGCGGTGGCCGAGCGGCGGATGGCGCTCGACCTGCTGCCGCCCGACCTCGCCGGGATGGTCCGCCAGCTCGACCAGCACGACTGGACCTCCAGCGAGGCCCGGGAGCGGTTCGAGGAGCTGACCGAGCAGCTCCGCCAACAGCTCGCCCAGCGCTGGTTCGACCAGATGGCGGGGGCGATGAGCGACGTGTCTCCCGAGGCGATGGCCCGCACCAAGGACATGCTCGCCGAGCTCAACCGGATGCTCGAGGCCCGCGCCGCCGGCCGCGACCCCGACTTCGAGGGGTTCATGGAGCGCTTCGGCGACCTGTTCCCCGAGAACCCCCAGAACCTCGACGAGCTGCTGGAGGCGATGGCCCGCCGCATGGCCGCCATGCAGGCGATGCTCAACTCGATGACCCCGGAGCAGCGGGCCCAGCTCCAGGGTCTCTCCGAGCAGCTCCTCGAAGACCTCGACCTGCGCTGGGAGGTCGACCAGCTCTCGGCCAACCTCCAGCGGGCGTTCCCCGACCTCGGCTGGAACCGGCGGTACGACTTCTCCGGCCAGGACCCGCTCGGGTTCGCGGAGGCCGGTGCCGTGCTCGACGAGCTCGGCGACCTCGACCAGCTCGAACAGCTCCTGCGGGGGGCCACCAACCCCGGCGCCCTGGCCGAGGTCGACCTCGAGCGGGCTCGCCAGCTCCTCGGGCCGGAGGCGGCCGACAGCCTCGAACGCCTCGCGGAGCTCACCCGGATGCTCGAGGAGGCGGGGCTGATCGAGAACCGGGAGGGCCGGCTCGAGCTCACCCCGGCCGGCCTGCGCCGCATCGGCAAGAAGGCGCTCGACGACCTCTTCTCCAAGCTGGCCCGCGACAAGTTCGGCCAGCACGAGCTGCTGCGCAGCGGCCTCGGCCACGAGCGCTCGCCGGAGACCAAGCCCTACGAGTTCGGCGACCCGTTCAACCTCCACATCGAGCGCACGATCCGCAACGCGGTCGCCCGGACCGGCGGCGGCACCCCCGTCCGCCTCACGCCGGAGGACTTCGAGATCGAGCAGACCGAGCTCAGCGTCCGCTCGGCCACGGTCCTCATGCTCGACCTCTCGCTCTCGATGCCGATGCGGGACAACTTCCTGCCGGCCAAGAAGGTGGCGATGGCGCTCCACGCGCTGATCTCCAGCCGCTTCCCGCGGGACTTCCTCGGCCTCGTGGGCTTCAGCGAGGTGGCCCGCACGATCGAGCCCCGGGAGCTGCCCGAGGTCTCCTGGGACTACGTGTACGGCACCAACATGCAGCACGGCTTCCAGCTCGCTCGGCGCATGCTGGCCAAGGAGCACGGCACCAAGCAGATCATCATGATCACCGACGGCGAGCCCACCGCCCACCTGGCCGGCGGCCGGCCGGTGTTCCACTACCCGCCGATCCAGGAGACCGTGGACCTCACCCTCCAGGAGGTCCTGCGGGCCACCCGCGAGGGCATCCGGATCAACACGTTCATGCTCGACGCCACCCCGTACCTCCAGCGCTTCGTGGAGGAGCTGACCCGCCTCAACAAGGGCCGGGCCTTCTTCACCACCCCCGAGACCCTGGGCGACTACGTGCTGGTCGACTTCCTCGAGTCCCGCCGCCAGGCCGCCCGCGGTCCCGGCCGCCGCGCCGGCTGAACGCCCGCCGCCTCAGGACGCCGGCCGCCGCCGACGAGGCGTGGCCCGCCGAGCCGGGGGCGGGACGCGGCGGGCGACGAAGTCCTCGATCGTCTCGACGATGGCCTCGGGCTCCTCGATCGGGAGCGTGTGGCTGGCGTTGGGGAAGGTGCGCAGCTCGCTGTCGGCGATGCGGTGGTGCATCGTCTCCGAGCAGCGGGCCGGCGTGAAGGGGTCCCGCCCGGCGGCGAGGATCAGCGTGGGCGCGTCGATGGTGGGGAGCAGGTCGGCGGCGGAGTGGTCCCGCATCGCCGCCGCCATCAACGTGACCACGGCGAGATCGGTCGACTTCACGTGGAGCAGGTAGGGCAGCAGCTCGTCGGCCTGGACCTTGGGGCCCGCCGCCCGGGCCAGCCGGGCGCCGAACAGCCCGACGCCGGCCGGCCCGATGGTGGCCTGGACCGGCTTCACGATCTCGGGCAGCCAGCGCATCGTGGCCGAGGCGATCGGGAACAGGTGGTGGAAGATCCCCGTGCCGTAGAAGGTCTTGGACGGGTCCTCGAAGGTGCCGGCGATCAGCACCAGCCCGGCCACCCGATCGGGGATCAGGCGCCACACCTCGAGCGCGGTCTGCACGCCCATCGAGTGGCCGACCACCAGGGCCCGGTCGATGCCGGCGTCGTCGAGCACCGAGACGAGGTCGCGGGCGATCCGCGCCATCGAGACGTCGTCCACCGTGAGCCGCTGTGCGCCGCGGCCCGGCGGGCGGGGGAGCCCGGACCGGCCGTGGCCCCGCGTGTCGGGCAGCTCGCACGGGTGGCCAGCGCGCTCGAGGCCCGGCAGGATCCGCCCCCAGTACGCGTCGCTGCACGACCAGCCGTTGGCGAAGAGGACCGGCATCGCCGGCCCGCCGGCCCCTCGCACCGTGTAGGCGATCGGGGTGCCGTCGTCCACCACGACGCGGCGCTCCTTGCGGAACAGGGCGTAGCCCTCGTCGGTGTCGGGTCCCGGCTCCCAGGCGCCGGAGGGTGCGGTGGACATCGCGCCGGTCCTCCCGGACTCAGGACCTCGGGGCGTCGAGGCCGCCGCGATCATGGCAGGAGCGGGGTGGATCTCGAAGTTCCGCTTGCGAACCGGCGCCGAACCGACGACAATCACGTCGATGTAATTTCACCCGTGGTACGGCGCCCGGCCCGATGGGCGAGCGATCGCACCCAACCCGCGAGGGGACTCCGTGTACGACAGCAGCGACGACGCCGACGCCAAGGGGTGGCAGGACCTCGCCAACTGCCTCGGCGTCGACCCCGACCTCTTCTTCCCGGAGCGCGGTGCCTCCACCCGTGAGGCCAAGGAGGTGTGCCGGGGCTGCGTGGTCCGCGGGGAGTGCCTCGAGTACGCGCTCGCCAACGGCGAGAAGTTCGGCATCTGGGGCGGCCTCTCCGAGCGGGAGCGCCGGCGCATCCGGCGCCAGCGGGCGCTGGCCCGCCGCTCGATCGACGCCGGCACGGCCGACGGCGTCGGCGCCTGAGCGCCAGCCCGATCCGTTCATCGCCGGGGCGCGCGCTCCTCGGCACCGCCAGGCGGTAGCTTCGACCCCATGGGTGGTCTCGGAGCTCCAGAACTCATCATCGTCCTCATCATCGTCCTCGTCGTGTTCGGCGGGGCGAAGTTGCCGAAGCTGGCGCGATCGCTCGGCGAGGCCCAGAAGGAGTTCAAGAAGGGCAGCGAGGAGGGCACGTCGTCGAGCGCTGCGTCCGACGAGAAGAGCACCGACGCCGGCTCGGCCGGCTGAGGGTTCCCCGGGCCCGCCCGGGTGATCACGCCGGGACCGGCCGGCGGGCGGTTCAGGCGGAGGACGCGCCGCTGAGCGTCTGACGGCGGCGCTTCAGGATGCGGCGGCGCTCCCGCTCCGAGCACCCGCCCCACACGCCGTGATCGATGCGCTGCACGAGCGCGTACTCGAGGCAGGCCTCCTGCACCTTGCACGTGGCGCAGATCCGCCGGGCGGCGTCCACCCCCACCCCGTCGCTCGGGAAGAACGCGGCGGGCGGATAGTTGCGGCACTCGCCGGCCGCCATCCAGGTGGGCTGGACCTCGTCCATCGTGGGGTCTCCTCTCCGGGGCGCTTCGCCCCGGTGACGGTGGTGTCCGAGCTGACGTTCGGCGCCCGACCATCGTTCCCCACGACGTGTGCAGGTTCGGTGCAGACGCGGTGGAGATCCTGGGAAAACCTGCTTGCATGGGCCGCCATGTCCAGCGAACGAGGCGACCGCCCGGCGGCACCGGGGGCGGGCCCGACGCCGGCTTGGAACCCGTGGGCGCCCCGTCCGGGCGCGGACCCCCGCGCCGGCGCCCGACCGGCACCGTCGCCTCCGTCGTCGCCCGCGTCGGCCGGCCCGATCGTGCCGCCGGGCGCGGCGCCGGGCCCCGGCGCCCTCGGGGCGGGGCTGCCGACCGCGCCGCCGTGGTCCGGCCGGACCGTGGCCGCCCCCACCGCCGCCGGCCCGACCCCGCCTCGCGCTCCCGTGGCCGACCAGCTGCGCACGCCGGGCGCCGGCGCCCACCCGCCCGGCTCGTGGCCCACGCCCAAGCTGGACGGGCCGATGCCCGGGCCTCGCCCGCCCAAGGCCCGCCGGAGCCCGGCCCTCACGGCGTTCGTCGCCTTCCTCGCCGGTGCGGCGGTGGTCGGCGCGGCGTTCGGGGCCTACGCCCTCGGCGACCGGCGCGACCGCGTCGACGCCACCGCGTCGAACGACGACCCGGATCGCCCGAGCGACACGGTGGACGCCCTCGACATCCGCCGCATCCTCGACAAGGCCCAGCCCTCGGTGGTGTCGATCACCACCGGCAGCGCCAACAGCATCTTCGGCGGCGCCGGCTCGGGCGTGGTGATCTCCGACGACGGGCTCATCGTCACCAACGCCCACGTGGTCGCCACCTCGGGCGGCAAGATCTCGGTGCGGTTCAACGACGGCACCGAGGTGCCCGCCACGCTGGTCGGCGGCTTCACCGACAAGGACATCGCGCTGCTCCAGGTCGACCGCACGGGCCTGGTGCCGGCCACGCTCGGATCTTCCGCCGACCTGCGGGTGGGCGACGACGTGGTGGCGATCGGCAACGCGCTGGCCCTCCAGGGCGACCCGAGCGTCACCCGGGGGATCGTGTCGGCCAAGGACCGCTCGATCGACGACGGCACGATCTCGCTCGACCACCTCATCCAGACCGACGCGGCGATCAACCCCGGCAACTCCGGCGGCCCCCTCGTCGACGCCGCCGGCGAGGTGGTCGGGATCAACACCGCGATCATCCAGGGCGCCCAGAACGTCGGCTTCTCGCTGGCGATCGACCAGGTGCGGTCGCTGTTCGACGACATCCAGGCCGGCAAGGGCGACCTCAAGGCCGACGGCGCGGTGCTCGGGGTGGCCACGCTCACGATCGACGCGTCGCTGAGCGACGCCACCCGCCAGCAGTACGGCGTCACCGCCACCAGCGGGGCGCTGGTCACCACCGTGGACCCGGACTCGGCCGCCGCCGACGCCGGGATCGTCGTGGGCGACGCCATCGTCGAGCTCGACGGGAGCCCGATCACCTCCAACGAGGCGCTCAGCGCGGCCATGCGGACCCGCAGCAAGGGAGACCGGGTCACCGTGACCATCGAGCGGGACGGTCGCCGCCGCAGCTTCGACGTCACCCTCGGGCCCCGGTAGCCTCGCTGCCATGTCGCAGATCGATCCCGACGTCCCCCAGGGCCCGCCGCGCGGCCACGTCCGCGTCGTCTACCTGGGTCCCGTCGCCCCCCACTGGGAGCTCCAGAGCGACTGGGGCGACCGGGCGATGGTCGAGGGCTTCCGGGATCGCATGCAGGCTCGCCTCCAGCTCGTGCCGCCGCACGACCCCCAGTTCCGGCGCAACCGCGAGCGGGTGATCCGTGACGCGGAGCGCGAGAACGTCGAGCTGGAGTGGGACCTGGGCCTTCCCGAGGAGTAGGCCGGGCGCCGCCCGGGGCTGGCTACCCTCGGCCCATGGAGCCCGTCACCGAGGAGCTGCCGGTGGTCGCGCCGGACGGGTTCCTCCCCGTGTCCGACGATCCCGGACGGTTCCTGAACCGCGAGCTGTCCTGGCTCGACTTCAACGCGCGGGTGCTCGAGACCGCCGGCGATCCGTCGGTGCCGCTGCTCGAGCGGGCCAAGTTCGTGGCCATCTTCAGCCAGAACCTCGACGAGTTCTTCCAGGTCCGGGTGGCGGGTCTGGCCGACCAGGTGGCGGCCGGCCTCGGCCGCACCTCACCCGACGGTCGGTCCCCGAGCGAGACCCTCCAGGCGGTGGCGGTCCGAGTGGGCGAGCTGGTCGACCGCGCCGAGCACCTCTTCCTCGACCGCATCGTGCCGGCCCTCGCCGAGGTCGGGATCGTGTTCTCGAGCTGGGACCAGCTCGACGACGACGACCGCGAGTACCTCGTCGGCGAGTTCGACCGCCGCATCTTCCCGGTGCTGACGCCCCTCGCGGTCGACCCCGGCCACCCGTTCCCCTACATCTCCAGCCTCTCGCTGAACCTGGCCGTGCTCCTGCGGGACCCGAGCGCGGACGAGCGGCGCTTCGCCCGGGTGAAGGTGCCACCGGTGCTGCCGCGGTTCGTGGTCATGCCCGACGGCGAGCGCTTCGTGCCGCTCGAGCAGGTGATCGCCGCCCACCTGGATCGCCTGTTCCCGGGCATGGAGGTGGTGGAGACCTTCGCCTTCCGGGTCACCCGCAACGCCGACCTCACCCTCGAGGAGGAGGAGGCCGACGACCTGCTCGCCGCGGTGGAGATGGAGCTGCGGCGGCGGCGGTTCGGCGTGGCGGTGCGGCTCGAGGTGGACGCCCGGGTCACCCGCGAGGTGCGCGAGCTGCTCGTGCGCGAGCTCGACCTCAGCGAGGACGCCGTCCACGAGAGCGTCGGCCCGCTCGACCTCGGCGGCCTCTGGGCCCTGCGCGACCTCGACCGGCCCGACCTGAAGGACGAGCCGTTCACGCCGGTCACCCAGGTGCGGCTGGCCTCGGGCGAGGACGAGAAGCTCGACATCTTCCAGGTGATCCACGACGGCGACGTGCTGGTGCACCACCCCTACGACTCGTTCCGCACCTCGGTCGAGGAGTTCGTGCGGCAGGCGTCGCGGGACCCGAAGGTCCTGGCCATCAAGCTCACCCTGTACCGCACCTCGGGCGACAGCTCGATCATCAAGTCGCTGGTGCGGGCGGCCGAGCGGGGCAAGCAGGTGGCCGCGCTGGTCGAGCTGAAGGCCCGCTTCGACGAGGCCGCCAACATCGGCTGGGCGCGAGCGCTCGAGACCGCCGGCGTCCACGTCACCTACGGCCTGGTCGGGCTCAAGACCCACACCAAGACGGCGCTGGTGGTCCGCGACGAGGGCAACGGCGTCCGCAGCTACTGCCACATCGGCACCGGCAACTACAACGCCAAGACGGCGAAGCTCTACGAGGACATCGGCCTGCTCACCGCCGATCCGGCGATCGGCGCGGACCTCGCCCAGCTCTTCAACTACCTCACCGGGTACGGCCGCAACGTCGAGTACCGGCGGCTGCTGGTGGCCCCCAACCCCTTGCGGTCCCGGTTGCTCGAGCTGATCGACGGCGAGGTGGCGGCCGAGGCCGAACGGCCGGGCGCCGGGTCGATCGTCATGAAGATGAACAGCCTGGTCGACCCGATCTCGATCGACCGGCTCTACGCCGCCTCCCAGGCCGGGGTCTCGATCGACCTGGTGGTCCGGGGGATCTGCTGCCTGCGGCCGGGCGTGCCGGGACTGTCGGAGAACATCCGGGTCCGCTCGATCATCGGGCGCTACCTCGAGCACTCGCGGCTGTTCCGGTTCGCCAACGGGGCCGGTCCCGGCGACCCCCGGACCTACTTCGGCTCGGCCGACCTGATGCCCCGCAACCTCGACCGGCGGGTCGAGGCCCTGGCGCCGCTGGTCGACCCGGCGCTGGTCCGACGGGTCAACGAGGTGCTCGAGGTCGACCTCGCCGAGGACACGATCCACTGGCGCCTCGACGGTGACGGGCGCTGGACCCTGGTGGGCGGCCCCGGGTGCACCGACGCCCACGTTCGCTTCCAGGAGCTGGCCACCGCCCGCGCCCGGCGCACCGACGGCTGAGCGGTCGATGGCCGGGGGCGGGCCGGTGCGGGCCGGTGGGGGCGTGGTGTGGCGCCACGGCGGCGACGGCGTGGAGGTCCTGCTGGTCCACCGACCGCGCTACGACGACTGGAGCTTCCCCAAGGGCAAGTGCGAGCCGGGGGAGTCGTTCCTCGACGGCGCGGTCCGCGAGGTCGGCGAGGAGACCGGCCTGGCGGTGGACGTGGGCGACGACCTCGGCGAGGTCCGCTACGTCGACCACCGCGGGCGGCCCAAGGTGGTGCGGTACTGGGCGATGACGGTGGCCGGTGGCGACGCCACCGGCGACGGCGACGAGGTGGACGCCCTGGCGTGGGTGGGAATCGACGAGGCGGCCGCCCGCCTGAGCTACCCCCACGACCGCGACCTGCTGGTGCGCTGGACGACCTCGTCGCCCTGATCGGCATCCCGGGGGCGGGGTGAGGCCGCAACCGATGTGGGCCCTGACCTGGGGAAACCCAACGTGCATCGGTCGTTCACCGCTCGTTCACCTCGGCCACCCCGAGCGGCCACGGGCCCTCCGTACGGTCACCGGCGTCATCCCGACGCCGTGCCCAAGGAGGGCTCTCCGTTGCAGAACCGCACCCGTCTGAGCTGGCTGTTCGCCGTGCTCGCCGTCCTCTCGCTGTTCGCCGCCTCGTGCGGCACGTCCGACAGCGAGGGCTCGGACACCACCACCGCCGACGGCGGTACCGAGACCACCACCACCGTGGCCGCCGACACCTCCGGCTACGCCGACCTGACCGGCACCCTGAACGGCCAGGGGTCCAGCTTCCAGGACACCTTCGAGCAGGCCGTCTCGGCCGACTTCGGCACCGCCGTCAAGGACGCCGGCGGCGACGCCACCGTCACCTACACCAAGACCGGCTCGTCGGACGGCAAGAAGGCCCTCGCCGACAAGACCGTGACCTTCGCCGGCACCGACTCGCCGATCAAGGACGAGGAGCAGGCGTCCTTCGGTGACCGGAAGATGCTCTACTTCCCGATCATCAGCGGCCCGATCTCGCTGCCCTACAACCTGAAGGGCGTCGACTCGCTGAACCTCAGCGCGGAGGTCATCGCCAAGATCTTCCAGGTCGAGATCACCACCTGGAACGACCCGGCCATCGCCGCCGACAACCCCGACGTCACGCTGCCCGACACGCCGATCACCGTCGTGCACCGCTCCGACGGCTCCGGCACCACGAGCAACTTCACCAAGTGGCTCAAGGCCGCCGCTCCCGACACCTGGAAGCTCGACGCCGGCGAGGAGGTGTCCTGGGACGGCAAGACCCAGGGCGCCGAGAAGAGCACCGGCGTCACCTCGGTGATCGCCTCCACCGACGGCGCCATCGGCTACGCCGACCTGTCCGACGCGGCCAAGGAGGACCTGAGCGTCGCCAAGGTCGGCAACGCCAGCGGCGAGTTCGTGGCCCCCACGCCCGACAGCGCCGAGGCCGCCGTGGCCGCCTCCGAGGTGGCCGACGACCTGACCTACAGCCCGCTCGGCGTCGACGCCGAGGGCGCCTACCCGATCACCTCGCCCACGTTCATCCTGGTCGACAAGGTGCAGGCCGATCAGGCCACCGCCGACCTGGTCAAGGCGTACCTGAACTACGTCCTGACCACCGGCCAGGCCAAGGCCAAGGGCCTGCTCTACGCGGCGCTCCCGAGCGACCTCGCCGAGAAGGCCATCGCCCAGATCGACGAGATCACCGTCGGCTGACCCGGCTCGGCCCGGGCCCGGATCAGCACGGTCCGGGCCCGGCGCCGTCCCGTCCGCGCCGGCCCGGCGCGGGCTCTAGCGTCTCCCCGTCCCCCGTTCTCCGAGGACCCCGTTGACCGTCGTCGACCTTCCAACCGCCGGCCCCGGCGCCGACCCGGACGTCGCTCGTGCCCTGCGCTCGAGCAAGGGC
>WBZU01001104.1_pt1 | contig 21108 bp, 16 predicted proteins | sample 5204311 | NCBI WGS metagenome assembly WBZU01 (sample SAMN12344359, study PRJNA552823) | activated sludge metagenome | biome: Activated sludge suspended growth; feature: Nitrification reactor; material: Wastewater; isolation source: activated sludge from nitrification reactor of wastewater... | reverse complement strand
CGAATGCGGCGCGGTCGTGAACGTGGCCTCGGGTGAACAAACGGCGACGTGTACGTTCTGCAAGTCGCATCAGGTGCTGGCGCGCGAAGCGGCGGCGACCCCGATTCGTCCCGAATCCGTGGTGCCCTTCAAAGTCGACAAGAACTCGGCCGCCGCTCGGTTCGACGAGTGGCTCGGCGGCTTGTGGTTTCGCCCGAACAACCTGCGCGAGATGGCCAAGGTCGAGGGTTTGGCCGGGGTATACATCCCGTATTGGACCTTCGATGCGCGCGTGTATTCGCGCTGGACGGCGCAAGCCGGCTACTACTACTACGTCGACGAAACGTACACCGACGCCCAGGGACAACAACAAACCCGCAAGGTGCAAAAGACACGTTGGGAACCTGCAAGCGGGCAACGCTCCGACAACTACGACGACATGATCGTTTGCGCATCAAAGGGTTTGCCCCACAACCTCGGCGACGAACTGAAATCGTTCGACACCAAAGCATTGACGCCTTATCGCCCGGAGTTTCTCGCGGGTTGGCGCGCGGAAGCGTACGCGCTGGATCTCATGCCCGCGTGGGACATTGGCCAAACGAAGATGGCCAATGAACAACAATCACGCTGTGCGCGCGACGTTCCCGGCGACACGCATCAGAACCTTCAGGTTCACAACAACTTCGCGCACGTGACGTTCAAGCACGTGCTGCTGCCGATCTGGGTCGCGGCGTATCGCTACCAAGACAAACCTTATCAGTTCTTGGTCAACGGGCAGACGGGCGAGGTCGTGGGCAAAGCGCCGTACTCGGTCATCAAGATCGTCCTCTTCATTCTCTTCATTCTCGCGGTCATCGCCGGCATCGCCGTGGCGACCGGATCCAAGAAAGCGTCGCGCTCCCGCGTCTCGCAGATCGATTCGACGATGTTCGTGTTGGCATCCGCTGCCGGCCGGTGCACGCTTGCCGGCCATGTCGCTACCTAGCCCTGTTTTTCACCGCTGGGCGTCGCGTTTTCTCGCTCTTGCCATCGGATTCGCCGTGCCTTTTGCCGCTCCTGCGTTTTGCGCAGATGCACGCGCCGAGCAGTCCGCGAAGATCGACATCCCGTTTCAAAAGTACAAACTCGACAACGGACTCGTCGTCATCCTGCACGAGGATCACTCGTTGCCTCTCGTCGTGGTGAACACCTGCGTCAAAGTGGGCTCGCGTTTCGAGGAGCCCAAACGCACGGGATTCGCGCATCTTTTTGAGCACTTGATGTTCATGGGCACCAAGCGTGTCCCGCCCAAGATGTTCGACGGCTGGATGGAGGCCGCGGGGGGGTCGAACAACGCTTGGACCAGCACCGATCGCACGGATTATTACGACATCGGACCTTCCAATTCGATCGACCTGCTCCTGTGGCTCGAAGCCGATCGTTTCGCCTCGTTGGCCGACGAAATGACCCAGGAAAAACTCGACGTTCAGCGCGAGGTCGTCCGCAACGAACGGCGGCAGCGATCCGAAAACATGCCGTATGCCAAGGCGGATTTGCGTTTGTCCGAGCTCCTTTTCCCGGTCGGGCATCCCTACCATCATCCGACGATCGGCTCGCACGAAGACCTGCAAGCAGCGACCGTGCGCGACGTGAAGAATTTCTTCCGCCGTTGGTATGTCCCGAACAACGCTTCGCTCGTCGTGGCCGGCGACTTCGATCCGGCGTTTGTCAAACCGATCATCGAGAAGCGTTTCGGTCCTCTGCGCAACACGCCCGTGCCTGCGGCGCCCGAGGTTCCAAAGGTAAAACTCGGCAAGATCGTCCGGGAGACGCTCAAGGACAACGTCGAGCTGAGCAAGATCGTCATGGCGTGGCACAGCGCTTCTCGCTACACGCCGGGGGATGCGGAGCTCGACTTGCTTTCGGTCATTCTCACCGAGGGCAAAGTCAGCCGTTTGTACAAGGCGCTCGTTTACGATCAGGCGTTGGCGCAAGAAGTCGTGGCGTATCAAGCGTCGTCGGATTCGGGTTCGTACTTCGAGATCGACGCGATCGCTCAGCCCGGGGTTCCTTTGGAAAAACTCGAGGCGGCGATCGACGCGGAGATCAAGAAGCTGTCGTCGGAGACGGTGAGTGCCGCGGAGCTCTTGCGGGCGCAGAATCAGTTCGAAACGGGCTTCGTTGCGCGGCTGCAATCGATTCATCGCCGGGCGATGACGCTGAACTTGTACGAAACGTTCACCGGGGATCCAGCGTTTGCCGAGAAAGACCTCGACCGGTATCGCAGCGTCACGCCGGCGTCGTTGTTGGCGATCACGAAGAACACGCTCGACCCGAACGCGCGCGTGATCATGCACATCATTCCCGAGAAGAAGCCCGAGGAGGCCAAGTGATGAAGACGATGCGTGCGCTGTTGTTGGCGTCGGCCGCGTTGCTTGCCGCCTGTGGTGGTGCGGGAAATGGTTCGACGAACGTCGGCACGAAACCGGTCGCGACAAACACCGATCCGCCGGAACCTCCGCCGCTGAACATCGACCTCGGGCCCAAACCGGATGTCGGTCAAGCCAAACCTTTTGCGGCGCCGACGGTCGAGACGTTCGAGCTGAAAAACGGCTTGAAAGTGTGGCTCGTGTCGCGTCGTGGTTTGCCGCTCGTGTCCATGTCGCTCGTGGTGTTGGGCGGATCGTCCGTCGATCCGCTGGACAAACCCGGCCTGATGCACATCACGACCGACATGCTCGATGAAGGTGCGGGGAAACGAAGCGCCATCGAGATCTCGGGGGCCATGAGTGATCTTGGAGCGTCGCTCGGCATCCACACCGGAGTCGATGCGACGACGGTGTCGTTGTCGGTGCTCAAGAAGAACGTCGGGGCTGCGTTCTCGATTTTCGCGGACATCGTGGCGCGTCCGCAGTTCGACGAGCGGGAGTTCAAGCGCGTATCGGACTTGTGGCGCAACGATCTCAAGGCGCGTGCGGACGAACCCACGCGGGTCGCGTACCTGGTCAACAGCGCGGTGCTTTACGGACCGGAGACGCCGTACGGCCATCCGGCGGAGGGCCTGGTTGGGTCCGCGGAGAAGATCGATGTTTCGACGGTGAAGAAGTTTTACGCGGAAAACTTTCGACCGGATCGCTCGGTGCTCGTCGCGGCGGGAGACATCACCCGCGAGGAGCTGACGAAGATGATCGAGACGCACCTCGGGACGTGGAAGTCGGCGACGCCGGCGCCGAAAAAGCCGACGAAAGAGAAACCGCACGAACCCAAATCCGCTGCCGAACGGCCGAAGATCGTGCTCGTCGATCGGCCGAAAGCGCCGCAATCCGTCATCACGATCGTGCGTGACGGCGTCATGGCTTCGGAGCCCGATGCCATTCGGCTCGACCTGGTGAACACGCCTCTCGGTGGTTCATTTACTTCGCGATTGAACCAAAACCTGCGCGAGGAAAAACATTGGGCCTACGGCGCCAAATCGTTGTTTTTGGGGACTCGAGGAAAAGGAGCCTTTTGGGCGATGGCGTCCGTGGAGACGCCCGCCACGGGGCCGGCGTTGAAGGAAGCTCTGCGCGAGCTGGAGAAGATGGCGCAGGAGGGACCGACCGCGGAGGAGCTCGACAAGGCCAAGGCGCAAGATCGGTCGGACTTGTTGACGACGTTCGAAACGATCAGCGAGACGGCGGATCGGTTGGCGGGTTTGGCGCGGTTGGGTTTGCCTCCGACCTACGACTTCGACGCAAGTTTGTCGCGGCAATCGCAGAAACTCGCGGACGTGGCGGCGTTGGCCAAGGCGCACGTGGATCCTGCGGTGGCGACCATCGTCGTCGTCGGTCCGAAGGAAGCGGTTTGGAAGGATCTTCTGGCGCTTGGTCGAGGTGAACCGGTGTTGTGGGATGCCGAGGGCAAACCTGTGGCGGCCGCGGCGCCGAAAGAAGAACCGAAGCCCGACGCGAAGGCTGCGGACAAACCCAAGGCGGATGCGAAGGCTGCGGACAAACCCAAGGCGGAGAACAAGCCGAAGGGGAAGTGACGCTGGAGGAAAAGGGGAGGTGACGAGCCCGATCGAGCAATCGATCGGGCTACGTTTTTTCAGGGTTTGGTGGGAATGAAGTCGATCGGGGTCGTCGGGGCACCTTCGTGCAGGACGCCGTCGCCGAACCAGTAGATGAAGCGGGGTTCCGTTTGTCCGTCGATGACGGCTTCGACGCGGAGAATTGCGCCGGGAGTGACGTCGATCTCGGCTGCGTCGTAATCACCGCCGGTTTCGAAGTGCAGATCCACCGTGCCCAAACCGGATTGGGTCGTGGTGCTGTCGAAGCCTTCGAGGTTCTCTTCGGTGATCGAGAAGATCGTCGAGGAACTATCGACCGAGGTGTAGATGTCGAACGGACACGTCACGCCGGAGAAGTTCGTGTCGCACGTCGTCCAGATGCGATAGTGCCCGCCCGCGTAGTACTCGACAAACACGCCGACGCCATCACCGGGTTTGGAATCGAGCGCGACATCGGTGTCGATGTTGACGAGCCTCGGTTCGATGGGCGGCGGCGGGGTGGTGTTGCCGTTGTCGATGACGGTGTTGTCGTTGTCGTCGACGATGATGCATCCGGTCAACGCGCTGATCGCTGCGCAAAGGGTGAGAACGCGCGAGCGGGCAACGAGTGAACCAAGCTTCACGTTTCTAAGATGAGAAAGCATGACCGTACTCCTGTTCGTAAAGATGAACTGTAGCGGTGAGCTTTGAGACTAGCGACGTCCGCCGCGTGACGGCGAGAACGAACGCGACGGTGATGACGACGGTCGCGACGGCGAAAATGACGGACGTGAAGGCGAAACGGAAGGACGCGAAGGTGTCGTCGACGGTCGCGACGGGGTTGTCGAAGGACGTGAAGGTGTCGTCGACGGTCGCGACGGTTGGGGCGTGATGGTGGTCGGTCGCGTCGTTTTCGGCGTGGGCGTGCGCGATTCCGTGTGCGGCGTGGGCGTGCGCGACTCCGTGTGTGTCGTGGTCGCGGGGCGGCTCGGCGGCGTGTTCACGCGGGCGTCGGTGACCGTCCGCGAGACGGGGCGATTTTCGACGGCGTTTGTCCGAGCAGTGGGGCGAGCGGTGTTGGCCGGGTTCGTCAAAGTGGAAGGCCGAGCGTCGCCGGGGTTTGGCCGAGCAGCACTCGGATCACGTTGCGTGGGCAGCTGCGACGCGTGCAAACGACGGGCTTCGGCGGCGTTTGTCCGGGCTTGCGGGGTCGAGCTGCGATGCGCGAACGCGGCGGCTCGGGCATCGGGCTTGCTGCGTTTTTCCGGGGCGAACTGATCGGCGACTTTGGCTTCGGCGAGGCGCGGTGACGCCGGTCGATACGCGCGAGCGTGCGCGGACGAACCCGACGGTGAAGCGCCGACCGAAGGACGTGCGGGGCGGTAAGGACGCGAATGCGCACCGACGCGTTGAATCACGTCGCGATCGCGCACGATGTACGTGTGCACGTGATGATGGAAGACATGTGAAGACGGGCAAAACACATACGCCGAATAAGGCGTGCTCCACACCGTGACGGCGTTGCCGCCAAACCAGTACCAAGACGGAGCCATCGGAGCCCAGCCGATGTAGCCGTAATCGGTCATGCGCCACGTGACCCACGCGGGGGCATACACGCGACCGGGGATCCAGCCCCAGCCGCGTCCGCCAATCCAAACCCAGCGGCCGTAATGGAACGGGATGTAACCCCAGTCGTAATCGCTGACCCACATCCAATCGTTGTTGACGTCGAGCTCCCAATGACCGGACGTTTGGTACGGCGCGAAGTCTGTCCCGACAATCGTCGTATCGGGATACCAAACCGTGCCGTAGGTCTCGTCATCCGACCATGAGCCGTAATCGGCGAGCGGTTCGCGGAAATCCGTGAGGGCTGAAGGATCCGTGTCGACGTCGTATTCGTCGCCTTCGACGGCGACCGCGGCGTTGGCATCGGCGGCGACGTTGACTTGCGCTTGAACTTGCGGCGCAGCGGTTGCGGTCACCGCAATTTTTGCATCGGCGGCGGGGGCTTCTTCTTCATCCGTGAAGAACCCTTTGACCGGTGTGTCTGCGTGTACCGCCGTAGGTGTGAACGAAAAGGCGGATGCGAGGACCGCCAGCGCGATGGGGAGGAACCCTCGATTACGCGAGGCAGCGTTGATTGAAGCGGATTTTGACTCGGACGAGGATTTGAAAGCGCGCATGGTGTACCTCGATGATGGGGCGTTCGTGGGGTGAATGCCAGAACGGAAAAGCAACGGAGAACCGTCCTTGCAAGCATCGTTCCGCCGTCACGTCCTTTCGACGGATGACCCCTTGGATCGTTTCTCGTTCGCACAAGGATTCTGTCGTCGCCGCCTTTTCAAAGTTTTCACGCCGCAACAAAACGCATGTAAGGTGGGGGCGTGCTTGTACGGAAAGGATGGGCGGGGGTCTTTGCAGTTTCGGTGCTCGGAGCCGGTGGTACGGCGATGGCGGAAACACTGCCCGATACGCCGACGACGGGTGTCCGGATCGATCAGCTTCAGCCGGCATCACCCGAGAGTCCATTTCTTCGTGCCCTTGGACCGCATGAACCCGGCAACAACACCATCGAGTTCGCGTTTGGCGCGTCCTTCGACTACGGCTTGAATCCGATCAAGATCGTTACGATCGACACGGCCGGGAACGAGAAAATCGAGGCCAGTCCCATCGAGCATGCGTTGCTGGCTCATATCGGTGGATCCATCACGCCGCTTCCGTGGTTGACCGTGGATCTGGCGTTGCCCGCGGCTTTGTTCATCACCGGTACCGTGCCTGCTCCGCCGGATCCTTACGGAACGACGTTTGCCCGACCGAGTAGCTTCGGCGTGGGTGATCTGCGCGCCGGTATTCATTTCCGCCCGCTCGACAAGAAAGCTTTGACGCTCGTTTTGGGAGCGCGTTTTTGGGCGCCGATCACGGAGACGGTTCTTCTCTCCGATCGCTCGCCGCGCGCCGAAATCGACGTCGCGATTGCCGCCGAGCGCAACGCGCTTCGTTACGGCTGTACGGCGTCGATCTCCCCGTTCATGTTTTTCGGCGGGGCCGATATCGGGTTTCGTTACGACGGCGATCGCGCGGCCCTCGCGTGCGCTGGTCAATATCGTTTGGGATCCAAGTTTTGGCTCGGGCTCGAGCCGACCATCGCTGCTTTTACGCAACGACAAACGGATCTCGGTGAAAAAGACGGCGTCGTTCCGTCGTCGGTCGATCTGTTGATCGAGCCCATGGTCTCGGCCCGCATCGCGCTCAAGAACTTTCAGATTGGGGCATCGCTCGGACCCGGGTTTGGCTGGGCACCGGGTGGTCCGAGTTTCCGCGGCGTACTCAGTGTGGCGTATGTCGGCGGCGGTCGACCCAAGCCGCCTCCGCCCAAGGGTCCGTCCGATCGCGATCTCGACAAGATCCTCGACAAGGACGACGCTTGTCCGGACGAAGCCGGACCCGACAACAAAGACCCGACCAAACGTGGTTGTCCCGCGGCGGACAAAGACGGCGACGGCATTGCGGATGAAGGCGACGCTTGTCCGGACACACCCGGGGTCAAACACGAGAGCGAACTGGCCAATGGTTGCCCGGACATCGACAACGATCTGATTCCGGAGCCTGCCGATACGTGTCCGAACGAACCCGGCGTGCCGCCTTATGGTTGCCCCAAGTTCGCGCGTCTCGTCGGCGAAGCTTTCGCCATCAAGCCGCCCATCAAGTTCCAATCGCCCACGAGCGACAAACTCACCGAAGATTCCATCGCGGCCATCGAAGAGATCACGGCCACGATGCGCGCCAATCCCAAGATCGAGCAGGTCAGCATCTCGCTCGGCACCAAGGGCGTGAACGCGGCCATCAGCGATCAACGCGCCCAAGCGATCATCTTCGTTCTGCGCTCCGGCAGCCTCGATTCGAACCGCTACGAAGTCGTTCTTCGGGACGATCTCAAGGCGGGCACGATCGAAGCGCGCATCATCAAGTAATCGTCACTCTTCGTCGTACCAAATCTGCGCTGAACCTCGCGCGTCCGGGACATCGTTTGTCAGGGCCGCGCCATGCTCCAGGTTTCGGAGACGGATCACTTCGTCTTCGGCGCGTGAGAGGCGACGATCGGCTTCGCGCAGTTTGCGGCTCAAGACCTGCAAAACACCGAGCGCGATCTCGACCGTGTCTTGCGACGCCGCGATGAAGTCTTCGGCCGATACGCGCAGCGCTTCGACAGCTTCGTTGGCTCGGGCCGTCACGACGCGCGGTTCTCGATCCAACACGGAGGCTTCGCCAAACACTTCGTTGGCCGAACGTGTCGCGACCTCTTTGCCGTCCACGGACAAACTCACCCCGCCCGAGATGACGAAATACATCGATCCGCCGGGATCTCCTTGCTTGTAGATCACGTCGCCTTTGGCGAACGTCAGCACTTCGGCCGATCGCGCCAACCCCACGAGCTCTTCGCCCGAGATCCGCGAGAAGATCGGAACACGTTGCAAGAACAGAACTTTCTCGATCGTCGTGTACATACCGTCTCCCGCTTCAATCCCCGATTGTCCCGTACGTTTCCAAAAGATCGCCCAGCTCCTGACGGTGGGATCAGGATCGTCGAGCAACCGGTTCAACGCTTCGGTCGCTCCTTCGGGCTTCATTTCCACCACGGCGATCGCTCCGGCTTCACGCACCAACGGCTCGCGATGTTCGAGCGCCCGCAGCGCGATCTCCGTACACGACGTGATGCGCTTGGCCGCCACTGCGTCGAGCGCCAAGGCGGCTCGAAACGGATCGTTGGAGGCGAGTTCTCCTGCGACAAACTCGGGTACGTCCCCCGGTGCAGGCAGGACCTTGGGCTCGGGAAACCCGCGCGTCAGTTCGAGGTAGCGATCAAAAAGCCCGAGCAATCGGGCCCCTTGTTGGCGATCGAGCAACGATTCGAGCACTTCGAAGGCATTGGCGCGAAGCGATGCATCCTTGCCAAACACGTGCGCCCGCACGCCCGCAACGACTTCGCGTGGATACACGAGCTCACACAGCCGCAAGATACGAATCAGGCCTTTGCGCAAACGTACGAGCACGTGTGCGTCCAGAAGAACCATGGCGATGGCTGGACGAACGCGGAGGTAAAGATTGTAGTCATGCTCGTGGGCCGCTGCTTCGCGTTCGATCCGGGCTCGAATGGGGTTGAGGGGCACGGGGACCGCTCCGAGCGACAAACGAAGGCGTGATGCGGAGGCGAGGATCTTTTGGCGAACACGATCGTCGGGTTCGTCGAGGTGATCCAAGAGCGCCGAAAGGGCTTGGGTCGTGCCGATACGCCACAGCAGGCGCGGAATCGCCAAACGAATGGCGGCGTCGACATTGCCGTCGCCCAATGCCGTCGCCAGGGGCGCGATCGATCGATTGCCCAGCGAAAGAATCGCGTTTGTCGCAGCCCGACGGAAGGCGCGAAACTCGAGCGCATCGATGAGGCGCGGAAGAATGCGCAACGTTGCGGTGGTCGATGCGGCGACGAGCGCTGCCTGACGGACGCTGGGATCGTCGTCGTCGAGCAACCGCGCGAGCGCTCGTTCCAGCGAGGTTTGTCCAGCCAGTCCCAAGGTTTGAGCAGCAACGATGCGGTCCCGTGGATCTCGACTTTCGAGCAAGGTGCGCAAGCGAGGTGCCCCGTCGAGCATGCCGTCGAGTCCTCCGTAACGCAGCAACGCTCCAATCGCGGCAGCTCGAACGGCGTCGTCTTTTTTCGAAGCCAACGCACACAGTTCGTCGTGGGCGTCTTCGCCGAGCGAGCGGGCGATCGTTTCGACGGCCAAACCTCGCACTTCGGCGTCTTCGTCGTCGACGCGGGCGCGGCTCAGTTCCAAGCGACCTTCATGCGTGAGCGTCCACGAGGCGCGTAACGCGGCTGCTCGGACTTGCGGCGCAGCGTGCGTCGTCAGTTGCGGCAGAGCGTCGCGCACGCGATCGGGATCGATTTGGCGCAACCGATCCATGGCGAAAAGCACGCGTGGTGCGTCGTGGCTGAACAAGGCTTCAGTGAGCACGCGATCGAGCCGGCCTTGTTCTGCGGGCAGATCGTCGCTGAAGCGTCCGCGAACGAGCGTGCCTTGCATGGCGTCGACGTATCCGCTGCGAATACGTTGCAGCATGGGAAGGACGATCAGTCCGAGGGGCAAGGTGAGCCATCCGAGGCGCGCGGCGGCGTTGATGAGCTCGGGTCCGGCTTCGGACGCGGCGCCGGATGGAGCGAAGGCGACGAGCAAGAAGGCTCCGACGCCGTAACCCACGGGCTTCATGATCGCGATGGCCAAGGTGCGGACGTGTTCGCGTTGTGCCGCCGGGAAGGGAAACAGGAGCAGTTGCAGCGTGACGTCGAAGATGGAGAACTGAAGGGCGTTGTCGCTGGTCTTGAGGATCGTGGCCGTGGCGATCGAAGGCAGAATGACGAGCAATGCGGAGCTGCCCAAGAAGGCGAGAGGCAACGCTGTGGCGGCTCCGATGACGCCCCATCGTTTGAGGATGCGCGGGGTGACGACAAACTGGACGAAGAGGCCGACAAACCCTACGGCGCCGTAGAATGTTCCCATGAACGAAGCGAGCTCGTCGCGTGACGGGTACGTCGACCGCGCGATCGCTTTGAACTGGTAATCGCCGATCGTGAGGACCGTGAAGAGCACGAGGATTGTCCCGGCGATCGCTGCGACGTAAGGCGACTTCAGCGAGGACGACAAAGGCTGCGGGGTTTCTTTCGACCGTTCGTCCCGACGATTTGAAGTGACGATGCCGTGGCGTTTGGCGATGAGGCGGCAAAGAAGGGCGACGGCGAGGAGGGCGAGGACGAGAACGAAGATGAGGTTTTCGGTGCCAATGAGAGGAGCGATGGCGCCTGCGGCGAGGCCGGAGACGATGGTGCCGGTGATGCGGCCGGCGCCGATCCAGGCGAAGGCGCGTTTGGCGCTGCGGGCGTCGTAGAGGTCTTGGGCGATGGTCCAGGAGAGCATCGCGGTGAGGTTGGCGATGACTTCGCACCAGATGGCGAAGATGAAGTAAGCGGCGCGGATGTCGTAGCCGATGAGGACGCGCAGGCCGATGTAGGTTGTCGCGGCAAACAGGGCGAAAGCGGTGCCGAAGCGGGCGCGAGGCAAGCGGCGAATGGCGCGTTCGTAGCCGAGGGCGACGATGGCGGAGACGGCGCCGTAGGTGATCCACATGGGCGCGATCCAGGAGACGGGGAAGCGCGTGAGGAAGAGGGCGTCGCGGGCGGTGCGTCCCATGACGAGGAGCAAGGCGGCGAGGAAGAGGAGGGAGGAGAGGAGGACGATGCGTTCGAGTTCGGCGCGGTTGATGGCGAGGCCGAAGCTGGAGAGGGTCCCGGAACGAGGCGCTCCCGATTCGCCGGACGATTTGGTCGGCGGCTGTGGGGTTTGCGACGATGGGGGACCTTGGTTCGGCACGAGTGGGGAAAGCCTAGTCGAAGCTGTGGGTCAAAGGTGGTTGGCACCTGGTGTGGGGGTTCGGGAGGCGAGCGTCAACGTCGGCGGGGTGGGAAGGGGTTGCAGATTCGTGCAACCGCTTGTTGGCCGGTGTGCTTGATACCCTGACGCTCATGCTCGCCGGAAAGCTCGAGAACCGTCTTTCAGCTGATCATCCTGCTTTGCAGGCTGCACTGCGGGCCCCGATCGAAGCCGAAACGGACGAGGAACGCGAGGCGGTCGAGGCGGCGATGAACTCGGGGCAGCTCGTTCCGGGCTCGATGGTGACGGCCGAGATCGGGCGGCGCGCACGTCGCAGCCACGGCTGAGTTGGCGAGCCTCCGGACGCCCGTGCGATCTGGGATCCGAACACGGGCGTGCTTTTGGTCGTCCGGCTCTGGCGGCAGGGGTGAGCGCGGTGGAAGGGTCGTCGGCGTCGACACTCGAGTTGCCGGATTCGGCGCTTTTCGTTGGCTCAGGCAGCTTGCGGCCAGCCGGAAACGCTCTCCAAACGCTGATACGACGCTTCCATTCCCTGGTCCATGCCCGTTGCCAACATCGCTTTGCGCGTCTCCTCGTCGGGCAGCGTCATGCGCATCGTCATGAGCGTCCCCGTACCGTCCTTCGTAAATGTCGTCTCGATATGGTTGTCCGGCGTCGGATCCGGCAAGTGCATTCGCTCCAGATGCACAATCCGATGCGGCGGATCCAATTCGAGAAACTCACCTGTCAGGTAAAACCCGCCGCCTTGACCGTCGGACCATTCATAACGAATTTTCCCTCCGGGCTTCGCCTCATTGATGCAAACCGGCATCGTCCAACCCTCCGGCCCCAGCATCCATTGACGTACGAGCTCGGGATCGGTGTGCGCGCGATAAACTTCCTCCGGTGATGCCTGAAATCGGCGCTTCACGACAACAAAACGATCCCCTTCGACGTCCAAACTCAACTTGCTCACGAGTCGCTTTCCTTTCTTTTCCGTCATCGACAACGTTTTTTAGGACAATCCAAGCTATTTTTGCGAATTGGTTTGTCGCGATCGCCGCGCGTTCGCGTCATTCTTCCGTTTTGGTTTCCCGACGCGATGCCAAAAGTCGATCCAGACGCTCATAATTCGTTTCGAGCCCCCGTCGCAGCATTTCCAAATATTGCTCGAGCTCCGTCACCCGCTCCGGAGCAAGGCGACAAGGCCGCTTCGTTCCATCCACCCGCTGAACAATCAGCCCCGATTCCACCAATACCTTGATGTGCCGAGAAATCGCCGGTTGTGAAATCGCAAATGGCTCGGCAAGCTCGTTCACCGTCGCCTCGCCCTTCGCCAAGCGAGCCAGAATCGCCCTTCGTGTCGGATCCGCCAGCGCCGCAAAGCAACTGTCCAACGACCGTGCCGAAACATTTGAACCGTGCAACATACGCGTTCGTCAGGCTCCAAGAACCAACTGCTCGCCATGTATAACACGCAGATTATATAACGCAAGTGTTAATTTTAGACCGATCAAAATGCGTAAGAAAACAAGTGTTTAGTGCGCCATGTTGATGTTCGCGTAGAGTTTGTGTCTCTTGGTACGATGCGGCTTATGTGTGTAATGATGCGGATATTTGTTGCGTTTGTTCGGTGTGCGTTGGGAAGTGCCGAGAGCTTCGGGGTTTTTCTTGACGATGTCGTCCGTCGGCGACGAATTGCGCTATGAATTGAAAAAGGCGTGGAGAGATGGCCAAACCGTATGTGCCGGCGCAGGAGAATGCCGTGCCAAACCCATTGCAGTTGCCCTTGTTTGGCAAGGACTTCGAACCGGAAACGGATGCCGGCCACAAGCGTCGGAAACCTTGGGCGGTGGCTCTTATGAACGACGCATCCAGCATGATGTTGCGCTCGCTTCTGCCGGCGCCGATGCATTGGTGCGTCCGCGGCTCGAGAAAATCGAATGCGAGTCAGCGTCGACGATCCCGGAGCGAACCAAGACTGAGTCCGGATGCGTACGAGTGCACAAATTCGTAGGAGTGCCGCTGCGTAACGGAGACACGTCAGATGCGAAATTGTCGGGTTATTTTTCCTATGCGCTATCCTGCGCGAGGCCCATCGCGATACCCCGGGGCATTTTGACTCCTCCGCCGGCCCCGTCGCGCCTTCTCACAAACCGCTTGTGCTTTGTCGACAGTCCGCTTAACGTACCGTCGCCCAATTGGGCGCAAAGCTTGTTTGCACGCACGGTTCGTAAACGAATCGCGCCTTTCCAACGTAACCAGGTCGAGGGATAGCGTGAGTCGCGAGGTCGGTCCGCCGCTCATCCAAATCGTGATCGAAAATCCGGGTGGGGCGGCTCAAGTGCTCGCTGTCGTGCGGAATTCCGTAAGTATCGGACGATCCGGTGATCAGAACGACATCATCCTCGCGGATCCATTGGTCTCCCGAAAACATGTGCGTTTGACCAAGGGAACCGACGGGTGGACCATCGAGGATCTCAACAGCCGTCATGGAACGCTGCTCGAGGGGCGCCCGTTGCATGGCCGAGCCCCTCTCGCTTTGGGGGCACGTTTCCGAGTCGGCTCGACGCACTTGCGGATCCAGGCTGTCGTTACGGCGGCGTCGAGCACGCAAAACCTGGCCGATTTGCATGATGATGTTCATGACCACGGCCCGGAGCTCGTCGGCGTGAGCCCAGCCATCGCCGAGGTGCGCAAGCTTCTCGCGAAAATGGCGCCGTCCACCGCACCCGTGTTGCTCCTCGGCGAAAGTGGAACCGGAAAGGAAATCGCCGCCAACCTGCTGCATCGTCTATCGCCCCGCGCACACAAGCCGTTCGTTGTGGTCAACTGTCCCGCGTTGCCCGGCACGCTGGTCGAGTCGGAGCTGTTCGGCGTCGAAAAGAACGTCGCGACAGGCGTGAGCGCCCGCCCGGGGAAGCTCGAGGAATGCGATGGCGGGACGCTGTTTCTCGATGAAATCGGCGACCTGGCCCTTCCTGTCCAGGCCATGTTGCTGCGCTTTTTGCAAGAAAAGACCATCGAGCGTATTGGCGGGCGGCGATCCCGACCCCTCGATGTGCGCGTCGTGGCGGCGACCCATCACGACCTACCCGTCAACGTTTCCAAAGGCCTATTCCGCCTGGACCTCTATTACCGCCTCAATGCCCTGACGATCGTGATGCCCCCGCTGCGCGAGCGGCGTGAGGACATCCCGCTGCTCGTCGACCATTTCCTCGACAAACATACGCAAGGCGCCAAGAGCGCCGGCCGAGCCTTCCAGGAACGGCTGCAACGATATGACTTTCCAGGCAATGTCCGGGAACTCGAGGCGCTGGTCGCGCGCACGGCATTGCTTACCGAGGGCCGTATCCTCCAAGACGTCATGACGCCGGCCGCACGACCCGGGGCGGTGATTGCGACGGAGGCGAATGGGGTTTGGGGCGAAGAGCGCCGTAGGCGAATCGAAGCTCCAGATGTCCAAACTGGAGACGATGAAGCTGCCGCGCGCGCATTGCTCGCGCAGGTGCTGGAGCGTAAAGCGTTCTGGGAGCTGGTTCACGAGCCATTTCTGCGTCGTCGATTGGGGGCGCCCGTTGTGCGCCGTCTCATTGCGATGGCCTTGGCCGACTCGGGCGATTCGCTTCGGGTCGTGGCGTCGCGTTTTGGGATCACCTCGCCCAAGGAAGTCAAGAAGATGGCCGATTTCCTTCGCAACCACGATCTGCGTGCAGGTATGGACGATCCGGCCGTAGGGGGAGTTCGCCGTGGCGATGATTGATGCCGATTCCACGAACGTGGATGGCTCTGAAACTGCCGCGGAAGATGGCGCTTTTCCCGATACGCTCGCGGTGGGCGCACAATTCGGGCATTTTCGAATTACGGGGATCCTGGGCGCAGGCGGCATGGGCGAGGTGTTCGAAGCGGAGGATACTCGGCTCGGGCGAACGGTCGCCTTGAAGGTGTTGGCAGCTGAGCGGAGCAGCGAGCCGCACGAGCAGGCGCGGTTCGAACGCGAGGCGCGGGCTCTTGCCGCGCTCAACCATCCGAACATCGTCACGGTGCACGCGGTCGAGGAAATCGACGGGCGCGTCTTCATCGTTATGGAACGGGTGCGCGGTTCGTCGCTTGCTGCGTACATCGCCCCCGGAGGTCTCGACCCGGACACGTTTTTCCGTCTCGCGCTCCCGCTCGTGGACGCTGTCGCCGCCGCTCATCGCAGCGGAATCATCCATCGCGATCTCAAGCCGAGCAACGTCATGGTGGGGGACGACGGGCGTTTGCGGGTGTTGGATTTCGGCCTCGCTCGGGCGCGCAGGGACGCCGGCGAGCTTGGCACCATGACGACGATGACCGCCAGTGGCGTCGTTGTCGGCACTGCGGCGTACATGTCACCCGAGCAGGCGCAGGGCCGCTCGGTCGATGCGCATAGCGACGTTTTTTCACTCGGCGTCGTACTTTATGAAATGGCGACCGGATCCCGGCCGTTCGGTGGTCACTCACTCCTGGACATCGCCGCCTCGATCTTGCGCGATCCGCCGCCGCCTTTTCCACGGTCCTGCCGTTTGCCCGTGCGCGTGGAGCGAATCATCCTGCGCTGTTTGGAAAAGGATCCCGCGAAACGTTACCAAGCAGCCGCCGATTTGCATTGGGACCTCAACGAAGTGAGCCGAGATGCAAATCCTCGCGTAAAGGCGTCCCAGCGGTCTCGTGGGATTGCCCTTGCCGGCTTGGTCCTGTTGTCCGCAGCTGCGGGGGCTGTTGTCTCGAGGCAATCGAGCGCGCCCAAACCGTTCGAGGGAGTGCCGCATGCGTCGCCATCACGGCAGCCGTTTCGTTTTGCCAAACCTTTGACTTTTTCGGCCGGGGTCATCAGTACCAAGCCAAACGGCTGTGCGCTGACCGACTTGAACGTTGACGGTAAACTCGACGTGGTGTTGACGAAGATGGAGACCAACGACGCTCGTGAAGGAGCGATCGCGGTACTCCTTGGCAATGGTGACGGCAGCTTCCGAGCGCCTGTCGAGACGATCGTGGGGTTGCATGCGCGGCAGGTGGCCGTTGCGGATTTGGATGGCGACGGCCACCGCGACATCGCGGCGGCTTGCAGTCTCGCGCATAGAATCGATTTTTTGCGAGTTCGCGGCGACGGGAGCCTGCTGCCGCCAAAGCCGATCTTGCTGGATCCCGTGCAAAAGATGCTTCCTTATCCCGAGGCGCTTGCCGCGGAGGCGTTCACCATGAGCGGGGCGACGGATCTCGTGATTGCCCAGGCCATCGCCAAAAGCGTTGCGCTCTTGCTCAACCGGGGCAATGGCGAATTCACGCCTGCGCCCAGCAGTCCCATCCAGCTCGGCGTCATTCCGCGGGCAATCGCCGCCGCGGACCTCGACAACGACGGTCGGAAAGACTTCGTGACAGCCAACGAGGATGGCTCCATTACGCTGCTCCATGGGCTCGGGGATGGTACGTTCAGACCCCCGCGCAGCATTTTGGTGGGCGAGCGACTCATCGGTTTGCTGGTCATGCAGGCCGACCCGCGTATGGACTATCTCTCCATCGTCGTCACCGACGCCGAAGCAGATCTGGCGTACGTCCTTGTGGGAAAGAAGGATGGCAAGTATGCGCCTCCACGGGGTTACCGAGTCGGCCATGGTCCTTACGGCCTTGCAGCGGGCGATCTGGATGGAGACGGCAACAGCGACCTTGTCGTATCGAACGGCGACGACGGCACGTTGAGCGTGCTTGCGGGTCATGGGGACGGCACGTTCGACGATGCGCAATCGGTTGCGGTATCGCCTGGTCCGGCGACCATGGCGATCGGCGATGTCGACGGCGACGGTGATCTCGACGTGGTGGTTGTGCAGCAGCGGGTGAACCTCGTGACGGTATTGGCGAACCAGCAAAAGTGAGTTTTTCGTTTGCGGTGAGCCTCAGTTCACCGAGCTCACCAAATGGGGAGCCAGGGTTCACCGTGGGGTGATGGGCGTTTTCATTGTTATCGGCAAACCGCGGCAAATCGTGGTGAAGCGCGTCGGCACGATAGTTGTATTGGTGGTGTTGCGACGGGCGCGATGCTCGGCAAGCGAGCCGATGCCTGCCAAAGCCCGCGTATCAGCGATCAATCCCGAGTCGGGTCGGGGTCCCAACACGAAGTGGAAGGTGAATCATGAGCGTTCTTCAAAACGGAAAATATCGGATCACGAATGTCTCCACGAGTCTGCGTCTTGATGACAAGGGGGATCATAACGAGAGTCCGCCGGTAACCATTTATGCCGGAAATGCCAACGAAGGCCCTCACCAGATCTGGGAGATCACGTCGGTCGGGGATGGGGTGTACAAGTTGCGCAACGAGGCCACGCGCATGGTGCTCGATGGCAATGGCAACGGGGCTATCTATACGCACACGTTGCAGGAAGGCAACAAGCACCAACAATGGCGGATCGTGCAACATGGCGACTTATATTGTTTGACGAGCCAAGAGACGGAATTGCGTCTCGAGAGCTCCGGTGGACACAACGTCAAGGGGGCGAAACCCATTGACGCCGAAAAACAGAAGTGGGTCATCGTCAAGGTGTAGTCGGCGGTATTCGCCCACGCCAAACGATAAAGTGCCGGGCGCTTTTGCGAATCGCAAGAAGATGCCCGGCACTTCAAGCCGGCCCCGTCGCAAACGCCTGAATATCGAGCTCTCTCCAAGCGCGGCTTCGATGAACCGGCTGATTCGTGTCAGGGCGCCATGATGTTCGTGCGGAACGTCCGGAACAACTTGGGCGGCTCATTGAGGAACGCGATGGGGACCAAATACCCCGGCGCTCCTTCCGCATAGCTGCATGCGCCCGAGAATCGCTTGTCCGGATTGTCGATCTTCCGCACGACCACGGGCTTTCCCTGAGCATCACGGCTGACCAGGCCCGAAATGGGGTCGTCGATGGGGAACACGTAGCAGCCTCGATAACCTTCGCTTTCGGTCTCGGGGGTTGCAATGAGGTATTCCTTGCCGCCCGCAAAAAACAGTTCGCCCGCATTGATGCGCGACGCGCTGATGCCCAGACATGCTGCGTCGTCTGCGTCCAGCAATTTCGCCAGATGCTTGAACGTCTTGCCATGATCCGTCGATCGCAGCCGCTCGATTCGGATCGAAATGCCATTCTTGAAATACACGCATCCGAGCGCGAGGTCTATACCCACCCCAGGCACCCATAATGCACCGGGCTCGCTCATCGCCAAGCAATCCGCGAGTGCCGGGATTTGCGTGATGTTGGTCCCCGCGCCCATCGACGAAAGCGGCGTCTCCGAGTCCCAGCCGATGGCATTCTCCGGACCGATCCACGGGCCGTCCGGTTTTGGCGCCGTGTAGAGCGCTATGTACCCGTACCGTCGCTCGAGACTCTGCGCCGTGGTGACCAGGTATCGATGGGTAAATAGCTTCCAGCGGCGCGAGGCATCCGGCTCGTCCGGATCGATGATGAGCGATGATACTTCGTTGATCAGGTTGCCCGAGCAGGTTCCGCCGGGGCATACGTTCATATCGGTAGAGCTCAGCGTCGTTGGTTCGACCTGGTTTGCATCGGCTACCCAGGTCCACGTCGCGCCCGCGTTTTGGGAAACCGCAATACGGGTGCGGATGGCATCTTTGGCGGTCACGCTGGAATAACTCATTGCGCCGCCTGGAGCACCCGATGGATACACCATCGAGGGATCGAAAATACCCATGGGCGAGCCGGGGTCATTGACGATGGTGAGCTCCGGTGTGGCCGCTGGATCGACGAGCGTCATGAGCAGCCCATCGCCACAGGAGCCGGCACCATGACCGCCCATGCCCGCGGTTCCTCCCGTGCCGGATGTTCCTCCCGCCCCGCCCTGCCCGGCAGCGCCGCCTTCGCCGCTCGAGCCGCTACTGCTCGTCGATGATGATGAGGGAGTCGGCTTTGTTTCGCAGCCGAAGCTGACGAGCATGCCCAGGACCAGAAGTGCACGCGAGGTTGACATGAGCGCATCTTACTCTGCATTCCGATGGTCGAACAAGGACACTGCCGACGATGTTATCGAGCCGCTCCCGATTCGCCGGACGATTTGGTCGGCGGCGGTGGGTTTGCGACAATGGGGCGGGAGCCTCGGCCTCGAAAAAGCCGTATCGATTTGCACGGGGGCATGCGATGATGGCTCTATGCACTTTGCGCACGGAGTGACTCTTATCGGCCTTTTCCCTTCACTTTTCGCGTTGGCGAGCTGTTCGGCCGGTAACCCATCCGCTTCGACCTCCTCGACCCAGGGTTACGGAGGCAGCGGCGGCGAAGCCGGAATGAGCGCAAGCAGCAGCTCGGGAATGGGCGCGACAGGTGGTTCGGGTACGGGTGGCAGTGTCGGAACGGGTGGTTCGGGCACGGGTGGCAGTGTCGGAACGGGTGGTTCGGGCGGGTCCGAGCAGTTGCCGCCCATGCCGTCGCAGAGTTTTCTCATCGGGTACAACGAGGCGTGGGCCGGTGCGCATTTCGGCACGGATTACACGACGGATTTCGACCTTGCGTACATGCAAAAGGTGCTCGACGGCATTGTGGCGGGAGGTGGGCATCTCGTTCGATTGTGGGTTTGGGAGGTACCGCAAGGGTTTGAAGTGACGAATGGTTCGCCCATGACGCAGCCGGTATCGCAGGCATTTCTCGATAACGTGGGCGTGGTATTGCACGAGGCGCGTAAGCGCGGGCTTTGGGTTTATTTGACATTGCTCGACGGCAATACGATCCAAAAAATCCAAATCGGCAATCTTCATCAATGGGGTGTGAATGTCCTCAACAACACGGGTGGCGAGCGGGACGCGTTTAATCAAAACGCTGTCGGTCCGCTGCTCGGGGTGCTCGAGGCGCATAAAGATGTGATGTTCGGGCTGGACATCATCAATGAGGTTCAAGCCTGTTCGCAGAATGGAGTTTTCCCCGACGCATTTAATGGTCCGCGGGCTTTTCTTCAGGCGGAGGTGGCGTTCATCAAGTCCAAGGCGCCGTGGTTGAAGCTCACGTCGAGCGCGGGTTGGCCGTCGGATATTTTGAAGAAAGGTGCGCAATACGATATTGCCAACGGCCTTTATTCGGGGCTGGGGCTCGATTTTTACGATTTGCATGCTTATGCGGATTCCGGGACGTTTGTCGGGGCAACGGCGATGTGTCAACGCGTCGCGCAGGACGGCGTGCCGATTTACCTCGGGGAGTTCGGCCAGAGCAGCAAGCAAGTCGATGACGTCATTCAATACAACGCGACGGCGTATTTCCTGAACAACGCGAAGGCGCTCTGTTTCAAGGGCGCTTTTGCGTGGAGGTTCGATGCGGCGGAGAGCCAGTTTGCGTACGTGCACGCGGATTTCTCGCCGCGTCCGGCCGTGCAAGTCATGCAGGTGTTCGGCGCCGCGCCTTGATGTGCAATGGCTGTTTAAGGGAAACACGCTCCGTGGAGAATGCTCACGGTGCCCGAACCTGCATTGCCGACAGCGAGATCCATCCTGCCGTCACCATTCCAATCGCCTGCCGTTACGCTGTTGGGATTCAGACCGACAGGGAAATCCAATTCGCTGCCGAATGTGCCGTTACCTTGATTCAGCAAAACCGTTGCCGTGTGCGTCGAATGGCTGACGAGTCGCTCGCCGGATGCTCATGCGACGAATTTTCAGTGAGGACGGCTTCCCAGACGGGGGGATTCGTGCGACGATGCGCGCATGGC
>WBZU01001102.1_pt1 | contig 21154 bp, 9 predicted proteins | sample 5204311 | NCBI WGS metagenome assembly WBZU01 (sample SAMN12344359, study PRJNA552823) | activated sludge metagenome | biome: Activated sludge suspended growth; feature: Nitrification reactor; material: Wastewater; isolation source: activated sludge from nitrification reactor of wastewater treatment... | reverse complement strand
GCAGTCATTTATCTCTACATGGCGGGTGGCATGAGCCACATCGATACCTTTGACCCGAAGTCGGGTGATACGAAGGGCTACTCTGATCCCATCAAGACCAATGCCGACTTCCAGCTCGGCGGTTACATGACGGAACTCGCCAAGCACGCGGACAAGCTGACCGTCATTCGCTCCATGGCCACCAAGACCGGCGTGCACCAGAGTGCGAATTACCTGATGCACACAGGCTATGAGCCGCGCACCACCATTGTGCATCCCTCGCTGGGAGCGTGGGGGCAGCACTTCCTGGGCAGGCAGGGCACACTGCCCGCGAGCGTGAACATTGGCGTTGGCGATCAGCATCCCGGCGCGGGCTTCTTCCCGCCATCCTATGCGCCGATCCCGATCGGCAGCGCTGACACCGGACTCGCCAACGTGCGCCCGACCGTGAGCGAAGCCCAGTTCCAGAAGCGCGTGGAAATGATGAACGCCTTCGATGCGGGTTTCCGAGCGAAGTTCAAAACCAAGGACGTGAGCGACTACTGTGACTTCTACGATCAGACACTGAAGATCATGAAGAGCGATGATTTGAAGGCATTCGACATCAATCGCGAGTCCGCGGAAACCAAGGCCCTTTATGGCACCAGCGCGTTTGGCAAAGGCTGTCTCCTCGCCCGCCGGCTCGTGCAGAACGGGGTGCGATTCATCGAAGTCCAGACCGGTGGCTGGGACATGCACAACAACATTGACACCGCCATGCAGACGACTGGCAAGTCGATGGATCAGGCCTTCGCCGGACTGTTGCAGGACCTGAAAGCAAACGGCATGCTCGATTCCACGCTGGTCGTGCTCGGCTCGGAATTTGGACGCACGCCGAACATCAATGAGAACAGTGGCCGCGATCACTTCCCGGTGTTCTGCTCCGTGTTCGCGGGTGGCGGCGTCAAGGGCGGCTTCACTTACGGATCAACCGATGCACTGGGCAAATCGATCGCCGACAAGCCTGTGACGGTGACCGACTTCATTGCCACTATCGGTGCCGCCATGGGCCTGCCGATCACGGAAGTGGTCATGTCGCCCTCGCATCGCCCCTTCACGGTCGGCGACAAAGGCGTGCCGGTGGTGGACATCTTCGCGTAGTCGTCACGCGGAGAGCACTCCGATGCGCTTGTCCAGATAGCTGAGCAAATCGTCGATGCCGTCGCCGGTTTCGGCGGAGAGCGGGATGATCTTCACGCGCTTGAAGCGCTCCTTCAGGCGCTCGAAGTGCTCTGCTGATTCGGGCAGATCCATCTTGTTCGCCACGATGATCCAGTGGCGCTTCGCCAGTTCGTCCGAGTAGAGTTTCACCTCGGTGCGCAGGGTTTCCAGATCCTTGATGGGATCACGCCCCTCCGTGCCCGCTGTGTCCACGACGAAGATCAAGGACTGGCAGCGCATGATATGGCGCAGGAAATCGTGGCCGAGCCCGATATTGTCGCTCGCGCCCTCGATCAGACCGGGAATGTCCGCCATCGTGCCGCGCCTGAAGCCGCCGAATTCAATGACGCCGACCATCGGTTGCAGCGTCGTGAATGGGTAGTTCGCAATTTTTGGCTTCGCGTGAGACACGCGTGCCAGCAGGGATGATTTGCCGGCATTCGGCAGCCCGACCAGGCCGACGTCAGCGATGCTCCGCAGTTCGAAATAGAACCTGCCTTCTTCACCCGGCTGACCGGGTTCGGTTTCGGTCGGTGCCTGGTGCGTGGAGCTTTTGAAGTGCGTGTTCCCACGACCGCCTTTGCCGCCTTTGCAAAGGCGGAACTCCTCTCCGACATGGGTCAAGTCCGCCACCGGCTCCATCGCCTCCTCCACCTCGCCGGTAGCTTCATTGAACTTCTCCACGATACGGCTCACCTGCAGACCTGGCGGCACGCGAAAGATGGCCGGCTCACCACTGCGGCCCGTCTTGTTGTTGTCGCCGCCGCGCTTGCCGTCGTCGGCGATGAGCTTGGAGAGGAAGAAGAAGTCGCGCAGGCTGTTCGTGCTCGGATCCACGCGCAGCACCACATCGCCTCCGCGTCCGCCATCACCGCCATCGGGGCCACCCTTTGGTTTGTGCTTGGCGCGGAAGAAATGGAGGTAGCCGTCGCCGCCTTTGCCGGCGCGGGCATACACTTTGATGTGATCGACGAACATGGCGGCGGGAAGTCTTAGGATTTGGAAGCGATCAACGGGCCGAGCGGAGGCTGTGCCAGCAGGTGCTGCACATGCTTGGTCAGATCGTGCGCGTTCACGGCTGTCTGCTCTCGGTTCAGCAGATTCTTGACCGTTACCTGCGGGTATTCCTGGCCAAAGATGAGAGCGGCGCGGGCGCGTGCATTTTCGGCAGCCTGCATCTGCTTGTTCATCTTGGCCGCGGAGAAGCTGTATTCCACGCGGATGCCGCGCTCGCGCAGAGCCTGCACGGTATGCAGTGCGTGGCCGCGCTGCGCTTCATCGGCAACCACGACATAGACGTCTGCGCCGAAGGCCTCGTCCATGTGTTTGAGCAGGCCGCGCTGAGCGCCGGCGCTTTTTTCCAGCAGCAGACCGAGCACGACATCTCCCATCGCGAAGCCTGCCGAGGGCAGGTCCACGGAGCCATCGCTCATCAGCGCACAGAGCTTGTCGTAGCGTCCGCCGCCGGCGACGGCACGGAGATCGTGTTTCAGGTCAAACACTTCAAACACGGTGCCGGTGTAGTAGGCGAGGCCACGCACAATGCTGGCATCGATCTTCACGTAACTCCACATGCCGCGTGCCTTCAGATTCTCCTTCAACCCTGCAAACGCCGGGTGATCGCCGTCCACGCGATCCATGAATGCGCGAACGGTCGGGAGCGAAAGCCCGATCGCCTGGAGCCGGGCCGAAGTGTCCTCGGGTTTCGCACGCTCAATCTTGTCGATGATCTGCAGGAACGTCTGTGTATGCGCCGCATCGATCTGGTGCTCAGTCAGAAACTCGGTCCAGATGCCGCGATCGCTGAGCCGGATGGCGAAGTCACCGTGCTTCAGGCCGAACTCCTGCATGACATCGATCGCCATGGCGACGAGTTCAGCGTCGGCGCCCATCGAGGCATCACCGATGATGTCCGCGTTGAACTGGATGAATTCGCGTGTGCGCCCTTCCTGCGGCTCTTCATAGCGGAAGCAGGAGCCGATCTGGAACCACTTGATGGGCTTCTTGTAGTCGCGGTGCCGCGCCGTCACCATGCGCGCGAGAGAGGGCGTGACCTCCGGACGCATCGACATCTCACGATTCGCCTTGTCCTCAAAACAGAACAGCTGCGCCGTGATTTCATCCCCGCTCTTCTTGCGAAACAGATCAGTGCTCTCGAGCACGGGGCCTTCATATTCCATGAAGCCGTAGCGGCGCGCCACGCGACGCCACGTGTCAAAGATGTAGTTTCGGCGCGCGCAATCCTCGGGAAAGAAATCGCGGAAGCCTTTCACAGTGCGGAATCCAGCCATAGGAAAAGGGGCGGGAGTAGTCGCCGCGTGGCAGGTGAAAGCAAATGGAAACGGGCTGCATTCCTCGTCGGGCACGTCACACGGCGGTCGCAGCTGGGCGACCGGGCGGAAGGGGCTCGCGTTGGGTGTTCTAGTCCTCGATTATCGACTGCAGCTCGGACGCGTATCTGGTCCAGTAGGCCGCCTCGGAATTGATCCAGGCCATGCGACACTTGTCCGCGTGCGTATTCCTTGCCATATGGGCAAAGGTCGCCGCGCGCCCCACCGCGTAGCGATGGCTCAGCTTCTGCATGTTCTCCGTGAACGCTGGAATCCCGTGGCCATTGCCAAACCAATTGTCTCCGATGAGTTGGTGGAACGAGCGAGTCTCCCGCTCGTAGTTGGTTGGAAATGTAACTGCGTCGAAAAATGCATCGAAAGGCATGGCTCCGCTGTTCACTACGATGCCAAGTTCTTCGAAGTAGGAGTGAATCTTGCGAAATGTAGTCATTTCAGACGAGTAGTAGATGCGTTCTCCGCTGCCATACTTGTTCATTAGCGCACGTTGGGCTTCGCTCGATTGGTATTTGGGCCAGACTTCGATCATCCATTTGTTGACCTGAATCTCAATCTTGTGGGAGCGATCAATCAATTCCCGAAAGTTTCCATACGTGCTGACCTGGGCGATTAGATCGTTTTGCCTGTCCTGTCGCCAGTGTAACGCCCACTCGTATGCGCCCCAGCAAACTGTGGCGAGCGTCGCGAGTGCACCCACATCCTTCGCGGATTTGGCAAGCAGGATTCTCCATTTGAGTCGAGGGTTAGGGCGCTTCATGGCGTTGGTAGTTCAAATCATATCCGAGGAATTGTCTCCGAGTTGCGATCTACTTAAGGATCGATCTCTCTGAGGCCCTCAATATCCCCGATGTCCTGGCACGCGGAGGTGTTGTTTGGGCGTTTTGAGAAGGGGAGGGCTGGATTGCCTCTTACGGAAGGCAAGCCATCCGCTTCGTTTCAAAAGAGGCAAGTTCCCGATCAGAAATCTGATGATCCAGCCCCTGCTGTCTTGCTTGGCGGGAATGTGCACTCCATTCAAGAAGCGCTCGTCGCTTATGCCTCCTCACCTGTCGGCGGAACTCACGCACTACCCTGTTGAGATTCTGCTTGCAGGAGTGGCACTGGGAGACGGACATTTCCGGGTGAAATTGATCGCTCCCCACTGCGATACCCGTATCGCCATCGAACACGAATACACGCCCAAGCCTTTGCTGTCCCGCCCGGAGGCGATCCTGCAATCGTATCTGGACGCCATCTCCCAGAACCGATGCCGCATTTTGGTGAAGCCGCGGCTGGCAGATGTATTCCAGCACGCGAAAGGCGATCTGGGCGGGTTCAATGGGATAAGCCAGAAGCACGTTGATTTCTTGATCTGCAGAAATGACGACTGGATGCCCATGATGGGCATCGAACTCGATGACTCATCCCACGAGCGGGCGGACCGCAAGAAGCGGGACATGTTCGTCAATGCGGTGTTTGCTTCAGCGGGGGTGCCGTTGCTGCGCATCCACGTGCGCGAGATCGACCGTATCGAACAGCTCGTGCAGACACTGACGAAAGCATGGCACCACCGCAGTGCATCGCTGGAGGCGTGATCCGGCGACGATCTGGATGGCGCTGCCGGAGGGTGATCACTTGGCGGCCTGCTTTGCCTTCTTTCCTTTGGCCTTGCCTTTGCCCTTCGCGTCGTCTTCCGCAGGCCCTGTGAACGGAGGCTTCTCAAAGGTCTGGCCATCGCCGGTGACGCGGGGATCGTTTGCCTTGGTCAGGATGTCCATGAGCTGCGCGGCCAGTCTGGCCTTTGTGTCAGCGTAAGCGGGATCAGCGGCAAGATTGTGCACTTGATCGGGATCAGCCTTGCAGTCGTAAAGCTCTTCGCCGGGACGCTTGGCAAACGCGAAGTCGTAATAGTAGCGATACTGCGGGTCGTTCCGATGCTCGATGAGCCAGGCCTTGGTTTCGCTCGCATCCATGTCCGGGAAAGCCACGTGCGTATTGTGCGCCAGTTCGGCGTGCGACGGCGCGCTGGTGTCCGTGACCTGCCACGGAGCCCCCATGGGCCAGCGATCGGGTTTGAAATTGCGCACGTAAAGAAAGTCCTGCGTGCGCAGCGCTCGCTGCGGATAGGTTTCATTGCCGTCGCGCGCGCTGGCTACGTGGCGCTCGCGGCCGCTGATGACCCATGTGCGCGTGGGATCGATCTGGCCGGATTTGTCGCTCGTAATCAAGGGCAGGATGCTGCGCGAGGGAATGCCCGGTGGTGGCGCGATGCCGGCGACTTCGCAGAAAGTCGGGCACAAATCGGGCAGCGAAACAAAGTCATCTACCACGCGACCGCCCTTGCCCCCGGGCCACCAGGCGGCGAGCGAAACCCCGACACCGAAATCGTAGAGGTTGCACTTGCCGCTGGGGAAGCCGGGTGCGCCGTGATCACCGCTCACAACAACAAGCGTGTCGTTCAGTGCGCCGGCCTTCTCGACCATGTCCATGATGATGCCGATGGCATGATCCCAGGCCAGCGCCTCGCCAAGCATGTCGGCGAAGTCCTCCCGCACTTCGGGCACGTCCGGCAGGAACTTCGGCATCAGGCCCTGGAGCTTGTCCGGTTCGATGCCCCACAGCGCCTTGCCGCTGCCTTTCTCCCAAAGCCGGTGGGTGTTCGTGGCGCCGAACCAGTAGGCGAAGGGCTTGTCTTTGTCCTTCCCCCAGGAAGTCATGAAATCGCTGAAGTTCTTGCGCACATCGTCGAACAAGATCTGCTTGGCAGCTTCGACATCCTTGCCCTGTCTCACGAACTTCGACACTTCCTCGGAGAAGTTCGAGAAGCGGTTGCCGGTCTTGTCGAATGCATACTGCTGGCCGCCGAAGGGGCCGTCCGCAGGTGACCCTGGGCTCCAGACCTTCCACGTTTTGCCGATGTGATAGCCCGCATCACGAAGCATCAGCGGCCAGGAGGGGATCGCGCTGTCCCATTTGGCACCGTTGAGGATGGCACCCTGGCCGCATTGGAAGAAGTATCGCCCGCTGTTCAGTGAACTACGGCATGGCGTGCAGGAGGGCGCATTCACGAACGCGTGGCGGAAGATCACGCCGTTCTTCGCGATGCGATCGACGTTGGGCGTCTTGATCAAATCATTGACCGAGGGCTTTCCGCCATCGGCTGCGGCGTAGGCGCTGGCATAGCGGCCCCAGTCGTCCGCGAAGAAGAAGAGGATGTTCTTGCGCTTCTCCGCGGCGCTGAGCGCGAGCGGGCAAAGCAGAGTGAGTGCGAGGATTCGAAACAACATGGCGCGGCATGAACGAGTCACGCCGCGCCAATGTAACAAAGGATTCTATTCCCGAGAAACTACTCCACCTTCAGCGCCCACTTGATGCCGGCGAGGATCATCGCCTGATACGTCTGCGCGACTTCCGGGCTGTTCTTCCGGTCCGGTGTGCCTGCCTTCCACGTCGGATCCCACACGTCTTCGCGATGGCCGAACGAGGTGTAATACACACGGCCTTTGCCGAACTCCTTGCACCAGGAGATGGGGAAGTAGCCCGTGGGCGTCTTGTCCTTCGGATCGACATCGAGTCCGAGCAGCGGCGTGACTTTGCTGCGGTCGTAGCTCGTGAAGCGATAGATCTCGTCAAAGACCTTCCAGCCCTGCGGCACCATCTTCGTGATGGGATGAGCCGGGTCGTGCACGATGGCTTCCACCTCTACCTGCGCTTTGTGCGTCTGGAATTCGCCGCCGAGCATGTCGATGTAGCCGGGGAACGGATGATACGTGTCCGCGCCTGAGTGCATGGCGATGAATGCCTTTCCGTCTTTGATCAGATTCACGAAGCCCTCGCGGTCAGGGAACTGAAGATCGCCCGTGGTGTTGGCGAAGATGAAGCCGTCGTAGCCCTTGATTTTGTCCATCGCCATGTGCTCGGCCATGTAGGCTTTGATCTTGTCGCCCCAGGTCTTGTTGGCGGCATTGAACTCTGCCATCGCGGTGCTGTAGTCCGCGTTCTTTTTGGCAAAGGATTCGTCGGTGTCCTTGGGGCCTTTCACCGGTGGCTTGCCGGGGTTCTTCGGCTGGCCTTCCGGCTGGTGAACGTAATCGACGCTGAACACGCCAGACTTCTCACCGATCTCGGCGAGCACTTTCTCCGCCGTCTCGATGGAGGAATGGCGGAAACCCGTGGTGACGGTGACGACGAGGAGTTTCTTCGGCTCGGCGCACACGAATGATGCGGCGAGGGCGAACGCGATGAGAAATGAGGAGCGAAGCATAGACAGTAGCCAGAACGGTGACGAGTTCCGGCATGTTGCCAAATCCTTCCTGAGTGTCACATGCCGCAGGTTGCCATGCGGGACGCCCTCATTACACTCCACGAATGAGCCGAGCCGCCCCCGCACGCACCCGAAAGGACATCACGTCAGAGCACTTCATCAATCGCGAACTGTCCTGGCTGGATTTCAACGACCGTGTGCTCCAGGAAGCCGAGCGCAAGACTTTGCCCTTGCTGGAGCGCGTGAAGTTCCTGGCCATCACCGCATCGAATCTGGATGAGTTCTTTGTCGTGCGCGTCGGCGGCCTGCAATTCCAGCGCGAGCAGGGAGTGCGCACCAAAGACGACGCCGGTCTCACGCCGAGCGAACAGCTCAAGCTCGTCCACGCGCGCGTGGCCGACTTTGTCAGCCGCCAGTATGCGATGTGGGGCAATGAACTGCTTCCCGAACTGGCCACGCACGGCATCAAGCGCTTGAAGCCAGGCGATCTCTCGCCGCAGCAGCGCACCATGCTGAACGACCATTTCATGGAGCACATCTTTCCCGTGCTCTCGCCCGTGGAAATCGATCCGGAGACGCCGCCGCACTTCCCCGCGCTGCATGTCATCGTGCTCTGCCACCTTGCTTCGGTGGTGAAGAATGCGGAGCCAGACCGGCATGCGTATTTCGTGCTGCCCGCCAACATGGCACGCTTCATCAGCGTCAGCGATCCCGAGGCCGCGCACGCATTCATCACGCTGGAGGACGTGCTGGAAGCGCACCTGCACGCCTTCTTCCCCGGCGAGCATGTGGCCGGCACGGCACGCTTTCGCATCAGCCGGAATACGGACATCGCCGTGGATGAAGAGGGCGCGCTCGATCTGGCGGATCAGATGCAGGATGTGCTGGAGGCTCGTCGTCGCAGTCCGAGCATTCGAGTAGAGATCGAAGCCGGCGCATCCACCGGTGCGCGCCAGATGGTTCGCAAGCTCGTCGGCGAAAGCGTGAAGACCTTCGTGATTCCGGGCGAACTGGACCTGCGTGCCTGCTGGGCGCTGGCCACGCTGTCGGGATTTGAATCACTGAAGATCGAGCCGTGGGAGACCCAGCCGAGCATCGCGATCGAGCCGGGCGAAAGCATCTTCGCTGCCATTCAACGCGGCGACATCCTGCTGCATCATCCCTTTGAGTCGTTCGATCCGGTGTTGCAGCTCGTGGAAGAAGCCGCTTCCGATCCCGATGTGGTGGCGATCAAACAAATCCTCTACCGCACGGCAAAGAACAGTCGCATCATCAATGCATTGATCAAAGCCGCTGAATCTGGCAAGCACGTCACGGTTTTGGTGGAGGTGAAAGCGCGCTTCGATGAGGCACGAAACCTGGAGCGTGCGGAGGACCTCATCAATGCAGGCGCGCAGATCATCTATGGTGTGCGCGGTCTGAAGACTCACGCGAAGATCACGCTCGTCATGCGCCGCGAATCCGGACACATGGTGCGCTACATGCACTTCGGCACGGGCAACTACAACGAAGCCACCGCCAGGCTCTACACCGACATCAGCTACCTCACGTGCCGCGCGGAATACGGCAGTGATGCCAGCGCCTTCTTCAACACCGTCACGGGCCGCTCGCGCTTCCAGCACTTCACGAAACTGGCGATGGCACCGTTTGGACTGCGGGTGCGCGTGCTGGGCCTGATCGCCAGCGAAGCGGATCGGGCCAAGTCCGGCGAACCGGCTGAAATCACGCTGAAGATGAACTCGCTGGAAGACCGCGAGATGATCGAGGCGCTCTATGATGCCTCCCGCGCAGGCGTGAAGATCCGCCTGAACGTGCGCGGCATCTGCTGCCTGCGCCCCGGTGTGCCGGGCGTGAGTGAAAACATCCGGGTCGTCAGCATCATCGACCGCTATCTGGAGCATGCGCGCATCTTCGTATTCCGCCAGGGAGGCTCGCACGCCGTGTTCATCTCCAGCGCGGACTTCATGAATCGCAATCTCTCGAAACGAGTCGAACTGCTGGTGCCCATTGAAGACAAGAACGCCAAAAAACGCCTGCTCGGCATTCTCGAAACCCACTTCACCGACAACACACAGGCGCGCGAACTGCATCGCGACGGCGTGTATCGCAACGTGCCCGTCGATGGTAGCCGCCGCGTGCGCAGCCAGGAGGTGTTTGCAAAGGAAGCACGTCAACGCGCCCGCCAGGCCACCGAGACACACGACCTGCTGGTGCCGCATCTGCCGAAGGAGGAGCGCTGAGGATCAGCGCTTCGCCCTACGCAGAATTTCGCGCACGCAGGACTTCACTGAGGGAGTCTTGTCGGGATTGAGCCACGAGCGCTTCAGCCAGAAGCCAGGAATCGCACGCGATTCAATTCGCGCTTTCCCGGTCGCGAACTCTTCGAACATGCCGCCGACGAGCTGGTAGAACTTGTGGTCCAACGTCTCGGGATCGAGCAGCCAAAGCTCGGACACGCCCGCGCGTTCGTAGGCCGCGAACTTCAGTCCCCGGTCGCGGCGGGCCGTCGCCGGAGACAGCGCCTCCACCACCAGCGTGGGCGCGAAGTCGGCATGCGTAGGGCGCAGGCGCGGCACTTGGTGCTCGGAGAAGTAGCAAAGATCCGGCAGGAACGTCTCGCGCACACTGAGGCGCACCGCGACGGTTTCACGATGGAGCACACCTTTGTCTTCGACCTCGTCCAGGAAAGTGCGCAGCAGATGATCCACGAAGTTCGTGAGCGTGGCGTGGCGTAGATTGACGGGTGAATGCATAAAGACTTCGCCTCCGATGAGGTCCGCGTGCACGCCGGGCTCCAGCCAGTCGAGGAACTGCTCCGATGTGAGCAACGGCTTTGCCGCCCGCATGGCCGGTTCGGGTTTGAATGTCTTGCGGAGCAGGCGGGTCATGTTCGGAGGTTAGCAAAGATCGCCCGGAGGGCAATGCTGTGTCTGCGTTACCCAGCCGCGCCGAGGCGCTTCAGCATCGTCTCCAGCTTGTTCTTATTGTTCGCGCTCAGCTTGTCTTTGGGCAGGGCGTTCAGGGCTGCACGGGCCTCGTCTTTCTTGTTCATGCGTTCCAGGCCTTCGGCTTTGCGGAAGGCGTAGCCGGCCTGGGCGTTGACGTCCTTGGTTTGCGAGATCGCCAGATCAAACAAGGGCGGCGCATCCGCCAGCGCGCCGCGTTGCAGCATCAGGCCGGCAGCGCCGTCTGCTGTGCGGCCATCTCGCGGGAACTGCGTGGCGATCGCGTTCGCGGCCGTCGCATACTCTTGGGGGGTGAAGAGCTTCTGCTGGTTCACCAGGATGTTCGCCACGTTGGGCAAGTTGGTGCCCTGAGCCGGGAACAGTTCCTGCACCCAGTCCACCGTTAGCAGCTTGCACACGAGCTGGGTGCGCTCCTCCGCGGACACATGCGCCTTCGGCTTGCCGCAGGCATTCCAGAGCACAATCCACGGGGCCTGCGGGCTGCGCAGGAACTGCGTCTTCAGACGCTTCGCATCCGCAGGCGGCAACGACTTTCGCCACGCCTCGAATCCGTCCATGCTGCCCGAGCGCGCATGGTGCAGCAAGATGAAGGACACTGCGCGTGCCGCGATACTGTCAGACTCCGTGGTGCCACGATCGTGCAGCGGCAGTTTCGTCGCGAGCTGCTCGCACACGCGCAGCAGCGCGGCTTCGTTCACCGGCTTGTTGGCTGCAAGGAATCGTTCGGCTTGGTGCAGAATGGGGCCGAACTGGTAACCGATCGTCCACTCCTTCAAATCGCTGCGCTGCTCCGACGGCAGTTCCAGCATCTTCGGCAGCAAATCCAGCGCCGGCTGGGTATTGCCATCGATCAGCACCTGGCGTGCGAGCGCGAACGCCGCGGGCTTCGTGGCGCGCCAGGTCTTCCACGTGTGCCCGAGCGGCATCGTGTAGCCGACTGAGGGCAGGCGTTGCAGGGATCGCTCGAACTCCGCATGCAGTTCTGGCATGTTCATCACGGAGTCCTCCATGCACAGATACTCCAGGCAGCGCTGGCGCAGCTTTTCGTCGGCGAACTTGGTGGCGAGGAATCGCGGCACCAGCGCCTTCATGCGCTCGGTGAAGCTCTTCGTGCCCGGCTCGCGATCCGGCGGGTCTTTGAGCTGGTTGGCGACGATCTCGCCGAACAGGGCCACGTCGGGGCGTTTGCATGCGGCGGCAAATTTTGGCATCTCCTCAGCGATCAGTGCATTCCAGATCATGCCTTCGTTCGCGTGATAAACGATCTCCGCCCACGAGCGCTCCATCCATTTCGCGGCGAGTTCGTGCTGGCCGCCCTGCACCAGCACATCGAACGCGGTTGGCTCGTTCGTTTGGGAATTTTCCGTGTCGCGCAGCAGCTTCTCGCACCACTCGGTGTGACCGGAGCGTGCAGCGACGTGCAGCATGCCTTCTGCCGTCTCATCGTCGGGATGATAGTTGCGGTTGAAACGCGCGTCCTCGTTGTTGCGTGCATTGCGCACCAGCCAGGCATCCCACAGATCTTTCGCAATCGCCTGCCACTCATCGTTCACCGGCAGGCGGGCGAAGGCTCGCAGAATGTAGCGCCCCTCCTGATCGCCGCCGCAGGCGTGGAAGGCTTTGTTCTCCACGGCGATCATGCGCGCACCGAGCACCACCAAGTCAGGCGGCGCATCCTGCCAGCGATACCTCAGCACCCGCGCGAGCACGGCCAGGCGCACCTGAGGCGAGAGCTTCTCGCTGGTCACGATCTCGCGGTAGTGCTGCCACATTGCCGCCACGCCGCCGAGCGAATCCAGTTCCTTCTGCATCGCGGCGTTCTTCCGCGTGTCGAGATTGCTGATCAAATGCAGGCGTAGCGAGGCATCCAGGTCCGGTGCCAGCGCATGCTTCTTTTGCGCGCACCACTTCAGCGCGGGGATGCGCTGGCTGGGCCCGAGCTTGTTCGCGAACTCGAAGAACGGCCCGATCAGCGCCGCTCCTGACGCATCTCCGAGTGCCTCGCCGACCTTGTTGCACAGGGCGTTTACGCCGCGCGCTACGTTGCCATCGCCGCCCGCCGCACGGAAGGCATCCATCATCGCCGTGCTCGCATTGTTCAGATTCGTTCCCAGTCCGTTCTTCAGCAGGCCGCTGTTGTCCTCCGCCATCATGCGAAAGGCGAATCCGACGGCGTCCAGGCTCTTATGCCGCTCGATCAATTCGGAGATCACCGCGCTGCGCAACGTCCAGCCGCCCCAGAAACTCCGACCGTAAAGTCCTTCCTTCGCCTGCCTGGCCTCCGCGAGCGGCAGCACGTGCAGGAAGAGCTGCTTGGCCTTCTCACGATCGGTTTGCGCCACTTCCACGAGCAGACTTGTGAATTCATCACACAGCTCGGAAGTGCTGTTGGACTGGTCGAATCCCACGTCATCGAATCGCGTGGCCGCCAGCATCTTCGCCACGCGTTTCTCTTGATCCTTCGACGCGGATCCCAAGATGGGCTCCAGCGATTTCACGACCGCGGCGTCTATCGTCGATGGCGTCTTCAGCCCTGGCACAGCCCAGCGCAGCAGCGCCGCCATGCCGGCACGCCGCGCTTCGGGAACCTTGGCAAAATCGGGGCCGCGCTTTTTGATGGCTGCGGTCACCGTTGCGGCGCGATCCTTTGAGGGCGCGAGCAAGGCGCTGCAGAGTTCGATGCCGAAGGTCTGCGGCTGCATTTGCGCGAGCTGCTTGCGCGCATCTGCAACCGCTGAGGATGTTTCGCTCGAACGCGACAGCACATTCGCCAGCACGGGCGCATCCGACCGGCTCATCGCATTCGGCTCGAACGCTGGTGCCTCCTCCAGCATCGATAGCGAGCGGAGGAGGGCGAGCAGCGTGTCCGCGTTCTTCAAAACGGCATCACGATCCAGATAGCTGGTGAGATTCTGCAACGCACGCGAATCAGCGCCAAAGCCCAGGCGCGCGGCCCCTTGAAGCGCGAGGCCGATGGTGGCCGGATTGCGTGCCAGGCTTTCCAGCACCTCGTTGCACATGTAGCACAGCTGATCGTTGAAGCTGCCGCGTCCGTAGCGTGCAGAGACGAATGCACTCACGCGCCGTCTGCGCGCATCGCCCTCGCCGAGGGTTCGCGCTCCAATGCCATCCAATGCCGCCAGCGCCTGTTCCGGACTCCGCTCCTGGAGCACCGTGAGGTATCGCACCACAATCGAAGGAGACTGCCATCCGCTGCCAGATTGTTTCATGCAGTCGGCGACGACCTCATGCAGTGGCACGGTCAGCTTTCGCTGCTGCCACACCTCCACCGGCACCGTCGCACTTGCGCTCCGCTGCCAGGAAGAATTGCCGTTGCTGCCGCCATTTTTGTCCCAGGTTTGGAGGGCCTTGGGGAAGGCGGCTTCCGCGCACGTCCAAAGATCCGCCAGTGCACGTGCGCCTTTGAGCTGGGCAGACGTGGTTGTGCGTTCGGCCAGCGGCATCAAGTCCGATTCGATGCTCGCGATGGCACCCGTCCGACCGGCATGTGCGATCAAATACTCGATGGGTCGCGGCAACCAGCGGCGCGTCACGCCGTCGGCGTCCGAGGCGACGACGCTGCTTTGTGACGGCATCTTCTTTCCGTCCGTCCCGGTCTGCAAAAGCGATCTCGCTGTTTCGATGAGCCATGCTTCGTCCTGCGTGCAGGTGAGCGATGCAAAGGCCTCCGCGGCCGTCTCAGGGAAGCGCAGCATCGCCTTGCACAGGGCATCATGCGTCTCGCGGCGCAGCGTCAGCTTTGCCTTGTCCGCGGTCTCATCACGCGGATTGCGATCATCCAGATTCGATTGAAGCGCGGGTCCATCCCGATCCGTGCTCATGCGCGCGATGGCGGGCAGCTCCTGCAGCCCGCCCTGAGACTTGAGCGGCAGCGGTGCTTTCGCCTGCGCGAGTTTGTCGAGCATGCGCGTCACCGCACTGAGCAGCGCGCAGCGTTCTTCGAGCTTCGTGGCGTTGGCATTGCGCCACACATCGAGCATGCCCCCGTAAATCACGCTGGAAAGCATGGCTGGCGGCGTGTCCTCCATCAGCTTCGCACCAGCCTGCGCATCTTTGGCCGTTGTCAGCATGATCAGCCGTCCGCGCGCCAGTGCATTCTGCGGCTGCAGCTTCACGATGTCCGCGAACTGCTCGCGCGCCTTGTCCTGCTCGCCTGCGATATCGAGCCACGCGGCATACTCCATCTTCTTCTGCGCGGTGGTGGCGGCTTTGGCAAGCTTGGCCAGCGCGTGCTGCATCACGTCTTTGTGCCGTTCGGTCTCGTAGTGCCCCTGGCTGAGTGCGTAGCCCAGATTGTTTTGAAAGTAGTTCGTGTAGAACTGGCCTGCGGCGTTCAGCAGCTCGCGCGCAGCGGCGTCCATGTTGCCCTTTGCCTTGTAGTCGTCCACGCGTTTGCTCGCATCCTGACGGTTCGAATAGCTGGCGTAGTTGCTCGACCGCGTGGCGATCGGGCCTGATGCGAGCTGACGCTTCAATCGCTCCCCCTCCTCTTTCATGCCGAGCTTTTCCATCAGCTCCGGCAAAGCCTGCTGCATCGCGGGACTCGTGGTCCGCACGCGGCGCACAGCCAGTCGTGCAGGCTCCTGCGCGGCCTCCGGCAACGTTTTGGACTGCTGCACCAGGTAAAGCAATCCCTCGTCCACAGTGCTGCGATCCTCCGCCTTCATCGGCAGTTGCGCCGCTTTCAGGAGCAGCTCCAGCGCGCGATCGTTCTGCTCCATGCGCTGTGCGAGTCCTGCTGCGAAGACAAAGTCTCGCGCCGTGGCTGCCGGCTTTGCGATCATGCCTTCCGCCTCCTTCGCCGCCGTCGCGCTATCGCCGGCCCACCACGCTACGAAGCAGCGCAGCAGCGGGTCGGTGAGCTTCGCACGATGCTCCAGCAAGCCTTTGCCGTCCGGAAGTGGTGTCATCAGGCCGTAGCTCGTCGGATTCCAGGGATCCGGCCACGCCAGCATCGCCGCGAGGTGCGGAGGCAGGCTGCTGGAGGCCGGAAACTCCAGCGGCTGCAGCGTGCCGGATCGCCGGGAGGCCGATGAGAACATGCTGCCCGCGGCCTTCATCGCTTTCGGATCGTTCGCATACGTCGCGATCTCGGCATTGAAGAAGTCCACCAGTGCCGCCCACTGGTTTTGCCGCACCAGCGCATGCATCAAATACAGCGCACTGGCGCACCTGAACGACTGATCGGTCGGCGTTTTCTGGTGCAGGGAACTCAGCACCGCGAGCACCTTCGAAGCCTGTTCCTCGGTCAGCGTCACTTTGCCGCCGCCGTCATCATCGCGCGCAAGATTCTGCGTGCCGCCCACCAGTCCGCTCAATCGCCACACGCCCACGGCGCTCGCGTTCGTCAGCTTCGGCAGCATGGCGGATGCCTCGTCAAACAAAGGCATGGTCGCCGACGGATCGAGCGCCATGGCAGCGAAGGCTTTGTCGATCGCCACGGCGGGATAGTCCTTCTTCAAGACATCGAACACCCGCCGGAATCGCTTCATCGTCTCGGGCGAGGCATCGTTGCTCTCGAACCACAGCGCGCAGAGCAGCGGATCGTTGGGAAACCTATCCAGCGCTGCCGAGGAGATCGTGGGAATCCCCCAGTCGCCAGTGATCTGCTCACCGTAAGCGACGAGCGGCCACATCTCCACGCCGGCAGTTTTCAGCGATTCGCCGAGCTGCTCGCGGACGGTGGCATCGAGCGAACTGGCCAGCTTGAACAGGTGCACCGCCGAGCGCGTGCGCTGCGCCGTGATGCCGTCGGCGATTTGCAGGAACCCGCCCTTGGTGCGCTGCATTTGCGAGCGCTGACGCCGATACTGATACGCGTAGTAGTTGTCGTTCGCCATCGTCAGGCAGGCATAGGCACCCTGTGGGTAGCTCTTCCACATGTCGCCCCACGGATCGCCGGTGCGTTTGTTCTTCGGGAAGCCGGGCAGTTCATCCTGCAACTGCACCACGCGCGCGAACTCGCGAATCGCGTCCGCATCGCGCCCCGCTTCCTCCAGCGCGACGGCAAACTGATAGCCGATGCGATAGTCGTTCGGTGCCTTGGAAACAAAGGGCAGCAGGAAGGCAATCATGCGTTCCCAGTCGCCGCTTCCCGCCATCGCATCCGCGATCATCTCGGCATCGCGTGCATCCATCGCACTGCCGCCAGCGAGCTGCGCCAGCGCTTCGTAGCCCTTGTCCGACTCACCGTTGCGCAATTGCATCAGCGCCATGAGCGTGCGCGTGCCCTGTGTGGTGTCGCTGCTGGCGATGCGCTCCAGCGTGTGCACCGCCTCCTCGGCTCTGCCCTCATCCTCCTGCAAGCGCGCGATCTTGTGCGCGAGCTGCACATCCGTGGGCCGCAGGCGCGCGGCCTCGATCAGCGCGGCGAGTTCCTCCGCGGACTTGTCCGCCACATTGTGGATCGTGGCCAGCGCCAGCCAGGGCAGGGGATCCGCGCGATTGTTCCGCTGACGCTCCTGGAACACGCCGACCAGGCGCGTCATCTCCGCGCGCAGCATCGCCGCATCCGCCAGCGACTTCACCGCGCGCAGCTTCGCTGTTTGATCGGACGCCTTTTCATACAGGCCAAGGTAGATGCGCTCCGTTTGCGCATACTGCCCGAGTTCCGCATACGCATCCGCGAGTGCGCCCGCCACGCCATCATCGTCCGCGAATTTGCGGTTCGCCGCGCGCAGCCGCGTGAGCGCCTCTTCGGTGCGGCCCAGATCGCGCAGCATCTTGGCCTCCATCAGAAACGGCTGCGCCGCGCTCGGTGCGAGCTGCTTCCACTGATCGATCGCCGCGATCGCGGCCTCCGTTTCGCCCGCACGATTCAGCATATCGACGCGGCGCTGCGCGTTCTGTGCCGTGCGCCCCTCCGGCGTGGCGAGCGCCTCTTTCAATACCTCCGCCGCCTTCCCAAACTCCTGCCGCGAATAGTAGAGACGCACCTTCTGATTCCGCAGTCCTGATTCGAGATTCCTGATTCTCTCCTCACGCGATGCACCCGCTGAATCAGGAATCGCCAACGCCGCCTCCGCGCCAGCCAGATCGCCATTCGCCTCGCACAGCGTGCTCAGCAGACAGGCATCGCTGAGACTGAGCTTCGGCATCGCCCTGAGTTCAGCGAGCGTGGAGTCGATGGCATCCGCGTCCTTCAGCACGGACTCGGCTTGTTTCAAAGCATCGGGCAAACCCGTATTCTCATCCGTGGAGCGCACGCGCGCCAGCGCCCAAGGCACGGCCGCCTTCGCCTGTTTCGCCGCGAGCGCTGCCTGGCACAGCGGCGCGAGAAATTGCGGCTCGTGGATGAATTCATTCACCCGCGCACTCAGCATGTCGAACGCCGCACGGTGCTCCTGCCGCGCAATCAGTGACGAACCGATAATCATGAGTTCATCGCGGTCCGCGCTCTTGGCCATGTCCTGCCAGGCTTTGATCGCTGCATCACGTTCGCCGCTGCGATGCAGGAACTGCGCGTGCGCATCGAGCACCTCGAAGCTCTTCGGATACGTTGCAAGCACGGCGGCAAAGCGCGCTTTCGCTTCATCGATGCGCTTCCAGCCATCCAGCATGTTCGCCACGCGCAGATGATCGAACTCGTTCACGCCGGGCATCGCCAGATAGGCATCCAGCGATGCAGTGGACGCAGCCTTGTCACCAGCCTTCTGCTGCAAGGTCGCCAGCCGCAGATGCAGTTCCTTGTCCGTCTTGTTCTGCTCCATCAATACCTTCGTCTGCGCGATCGCATCCGTGTAGCGATCGAGTCGCTCCAGCAAATCGAGGAAGCTCTCGCGCAGGTCGCGCTGGCCGGGGCTTCGCTGGAGGATGTCCTGATAGAGCGCCAGTGCCGCATCTTTGTCGCCCTGCTCGGCAAGCACATGCGCGCGTGCTTTGAAAATGGCCAGCCGCTGCGTGTTCGCTTTCGCGAGCGTATCGAGATACGCCGCGAGACCTTTGATGTCGTCCTCGCGACGGAACGATGCATCGATGCGCGCGAGCGCCTCCGCCTCGATCCACGAGCCCGCCGCCGCTTGCTGCAAGGCCTCCGCATACGCCGCACGTGCTTCGATCTTCTTCGCCAGCCGAAGCTGCAAATCGCCAAGCTTCAATCGTCTCGCCGCTGCGAGATACGCGTCCTTCGTGCGCGCGATCAGTGGCACGAGCTGCGATGCCGCCTCCGATTCCAGGCCCTCGTCAGCTTGCAAATCGATCAGTTCGTCCGCCAGATCTTCATCGCTTGCGTGCTCTTGGAGCAGCGCAGCCCATGCTTCCAGCGCCTCCTTCGAGCGGCCCAGCCGCAGCAGCGTGCGACCGCGCAGCTTCGCCAGATCCAGCGCCAGCTTTGGCTCCGGATGCTGCGCGAGACCGGACTCAGTTGCCGACAGAGCTTTGCCAAAGTCCAGCAACCGCGTGTGCAATCGCGCGAGTTCGAGCCATGCGGCAGCATTGGTTTGATCGACCTGCAGCGTCTTGTCGAATGCTGCCAGCGCGGCCACGTCATCCGTGCCCTCGCGTGCGAGATAGAGCGCGAGCACCAAGGCATCGCCCGGCGTCGCATCCGCCGCGCTGGATTGTTTGCGCAGGAAATCCGCGAGCGCGGCAGGCGTATCGTTCTCCAGCCACGCATCGACGAACCGATCCAGCACCGTGCCCGGCTGCGGACGCATTCGCAGTGCCTGATGGTAGCGCAGAGCCTTCTCGGAGGGGTCAGCGAGGACGAAAGCAGGCAGAAGCAGGAGCAGCAGTGCAGTGCGCATGGGGTGTGATACCAGGAACGGCTGGCGCGACGCAAGCTTGGATGTGCTCCGTCCCGGCTTATGAAGCGAATCACTGGGCGGTTGCCAAATCCAGGGCGTGCGAGTTTACTGAACCCCGCCAGCCGCGCGCTCTGAGGCGCGTGTTTCGGCACCAAAACCACCCTTGCTCTCATGGCTCAAGACATCACCCCCTTCACCGCATTCATCGACGGCGAGCCTTACATTTTCCAGGCTGGCGAAACCGTATTGAATGTGATCGACAAACACTTCGGTCGTGGCCACGTGCCGACGCTGTGCGATGCGCCCCAGCTCGCACCGTATGGCGCATGCCGTGTGTGCTCGGTCGAAGTCGCCATGCAAGCCGATGGACCGCGTCGTGTAGTCGCGTCGTGTCACACGCCGATGAGTGGCGGGATGCACATCTTCACCGAGTCGAAGAAGATTCGCCGCCTGCGGAAGAACATTGTCGAACTCGTGCTCACGGATCATCCGCTCGACTGCCTGACCTGCGAGGTCAGCGGCAACTGCGAACTCCAGACCGTCGCGGCGAAGGTGGGCATTCGTGGCGTGCGCTATCCGGCGGGTGCGAACCATCTGGATCGTCCGAAGGATCACTCGCATCCTTACATGACCAGCGAGTTGTCGAAGTGCATCAACTGCTCGCGTTGCGTGCGGGCTTGCGATGAGATCCAGGGCCAGTTCGTGCTCTCGATGCATGGTCGCGGCTTCAATGCGAAGATCATCAAGGGACTCGACGAATCCTTTGCCGACTCCTCCTGCGTGTCGTGCGGAGCCTGTGCGCAGGCTTGCCCGACCTCGGCGATCAGCGACAAGTTCTTCTCCAAGTCCATCGAGGCGACGAAGAAGACGCGCACGGTCTGCACCTACTGCGGCGTGGGTTGCAATCTCACGGTCGCGACCAAGGGCAACGAAGTGCTCAGCATTCAGGCTCCGGTGGATGCCGAGGTGAACCACGCACACACCTGCTTGAAAGGGCGCTTCGCATTCAAGTTCTACAACCACAAGGATCGCCTGCGCAAGCCGCTGATCCGTCAGGCGGACGGTGCATTCAAAGAAGCGAGCTGGGACGAGGCGTATGATCACATCGTCACCAACTTGAAGCGCATCATCGCAGACAACGGACCGCAGGCCGTCGCGGGCATTTCATCCGCGCGCTGCACGAATGAGGAGAACTACCTCATGCAGAAGTTCATCCGCCACGTCATCGGCACGAACAACATTGATTGCTGCGCGCGCGTCTGCCATTCGCCCACCGCTTGGGGCATGCAGAAGAGCTTCGGCACCGGTGCGGCGACGAACTCCTTCGCGGACATCGAGCACACGCGTTGCATCATGGTCATCGGCGCGAACCCGACCGAAGGCCATCCCGTCACTGGCGCTCGCTTGAAGCAGCAGGTCATGAAGGGCACGCCGCTCATCGTCATTGATCCGCGTCGCATCGAGATCGTGCCGTATGCGAAGTATCACCTCCAGCTCCGTCCCGGCACCAATGTCGCGCTGCTCAACATGTTCGCGCGTTGCATCCTCGACGCTGGTTTGATCAAGAAAGACTTCATCGAGAAGCGCTGCGAGAACTGGGCGGAGTTCGAGGCCGGGCTGCGCAAGCTCGACCTCGATGAGCTGGAGAAGATC
>WBZU01001101.1_pt1 | contig 21157 bp, 42 predicted proteins | sample 5204311 | NCBI WGS metagenome assembly WBZU01 (sample SAMN12344359, study PRJNA552823) | activated sludge metagenome | biome: Activated sludge suspended growth; feature: Nitrification reactor; material: Wastewater; isolation source: activated sludge from nitrification reactor of wastewater... | reverse complement strand
CCGGACAACGACGATTGGTTCGACGTGGCCATCAGCCGGTCACTCTGGCTGTGTGAAAGCTGCTACGAGATGATCCAGCAGTACGATCTCCACTTGGTACCGATGGAGGTTCCCCTATGGTCCTAATCCCACCCGATGCCGATGATCCGGCGTTGGCAGACCTGGCCGCGTTCCGCGCAGCTCATGCAGCGTACCGCGCGGCCCTAGAGTCGGAGCCGCTACCGGCTCCGGTCCCGTTCCGGCCGGATCCGCGCCTAGATCGTCCCGCGGGTCCGCCACGGCCGTACGGTCCGCAAAACGCGTTTCACGGTCCAGTCCTGGCGGAGTCAGACCGCTACCGGTCCCCTATCCGTCGGCGCTTGCTCCGGTCCGTTGTCCCTGACCTGTCGGCAGTGTGGACCGCTCACGCTGCCAGCTTGGACGCGACCCGTAATCCGATGCGGACACGATCGGTCGACGCTTGGGATCACACGATTGTGGGGCGCAATCGTGTGATCCCGTGGCGACGATCGGACCGTACCCGTACTCCGGTCACCTATACGGCCGCTGGTCCCGTTCTCGCCATCCGGTCCCGTATCCCGCAGCCGTGCCCATCGGCTCCGGTAGCGGTCCTGTTCGGTCTGTTGTCGTATCGATCGTTCGAAGTCTGGACCGATCCGACATCGGTACGGCTCACCGATGTCGCGCCACCGCGACGCACTCTCGTATGCGAGTCATGCGGAATGGCGACGCGGTCCCAGCACATGGGATGCACCGTGTCCGACGACTACGGGCGCGAACGGCTAGCGCGACTGGTCCCATCGTGGGTCGTTGTCGGCGGAACGGTCCGCACACGAGCGCCGCGGGTGACCGTGGCGGACCGTCCGCGACCGGACAACGTCCGCACCTTCACTTGCCGCGGGTGTGGGACGACAGTCACGGAGCCGCGCCGACAGGGTCGCCCATCGGTCCGATGTGGCGACTGCCGAGACAAGCGCAACGGCCGCTAGCCTCATCCCCTTCCTACGGGCCGGTACCCTCCGCGGGTACCGGCCCGTAGCGCGTTTTAGGGTGGGAGTCAATAGCACCTAGCCCCGTGTGACCGATGTCACCGTATAAGGCGTTACGGTGCGATCTAGGAGTGAAAGACGTTCCGCCGATGGTCGGCGGAACCTTGGACAAGGAGAAAACAGAATGTTGGAACTCAATGGAGTGGAGATCGCTCACAAGGTCCCCGACGTGACTGTCGCCGTCGTCCGATCGCTCACGGAGGACGAGCAGCGCGAGATGATCGCGGAGGATGTCAAGGCCACGAAGTCGACCGTGACGAAGTGGCGCGAAGCTGTCGCCGCGATCCTCGCGGACGAGGACGCCGCGATCGCGTTCGCGACGGAGCCGCTCCGTACGGCTCCGGTCCCCACGGAGGACAAGGCCGTGACGGTCGTCGGCCGGAAGACCGGCGGCCGTGTCGCCAAGTTCAGTGTGGAGTCGCGGAGTCTGCTCCGCGCGCTGGACATCGGCGGCGTCATCGTTCCCCTGTCGGCGAACGCGTCGGGAACGCCGATCGTCCGCACCGACGCCGGAACTCTCGCGATCCGCTGGACCACGAAGCGCGCCGACGACGGATGGTGTGACGTCGACGTGACCGTCCGCGCCGCGATGGGCGACGAGCTGTCGTCGGACGGCTCCGGTCGCCCGAAGGCGGAGCGAGTGCGAGTCTAACCGCACCTAGAAAAAGCCCCGGGCCGCTACGGTCCGGGGCTTTTTCGCGCCCGAAAATATCTAGTTCTCCTGGCCAGCGGGATTTTTCGGAAACAAAAACCGCCGGCAAAACTTATCGAAAATTCTCTCTGTGAATTCCCTGATTACTGGGAGCTCATTGAAAGAAAGTTCGATTACCAGGAAGGATAGAAAATGCGCCCCACCGACAAAGAGTACGAGATTAGTCGAATGGCGGAGGTCGTTGCGGAAGCGACGAGCGGCGTCAGGAATGCCGTTCCCGAGCAGGACGACTACGACCGTGCGAGAGTACTGCTGGATCATCTCGAAGAGATGTTGGAGGATGAGCTGTTCTGAGAATCCATCTAGGAAACATCGGTAGATTCTGTCGGTGTTTCCGAATGGGCGTTCAGTCCAGATAGCAAACAGCAAGGAGGAGCCATCATGGCTCGCAGGAAGAAGAAGGACCAGGAAGGCCCGGTCGAGCTGCGCGAGAATGATCGCGCAGCTGAGATCGAGTACCGCGTCATGTTGGCGCGGAACTTGGAGCGAAACTTCGGTTTCGGCTTCTAGGGATCTCTGGAATCTGCAAACAAGTTCGCAAAATTTGTTTGTGGGTTCCAGTGTTCACCTAGAAAGGAGGTGAGAAAACAAAATGGCGTTCGTCGTCGTCACCTACGAAGTCCTTGACAGGGTTTTCGTAGATGGAGAAACGGTCGACCATAGGATGGTTTCCATCCAGGAGGAAATCTTGGAAGGAATCACGTTCAATGGTTGTATCGTCGGACCGGAGGATTTCGACTCCTCCGGTCGACTGATTCGATCGTGAATCCTTACCGCCACAAAAAGTGTGGCCGCGTTCTGGCACGATACGTGGGAACAGAAAATCGTGTCACTCCTAAGGTTTCCTAGCCGGCAATCTTTCGGTTAGGGAATCTCAGAAGTATCCAACAACAACAGAAAGGAGCGATCCGATGATTGCTCGTAGGTATGACTACCGCCAGAAGTACGTGTCTCCTGCAAAGAAGTTGCAGGAGTGGGAAGCGGGACCGTCGCGTGACAAGATTCGCGTGACCTTCTTCGCTTCGTCCCCCCAGGAAGCGAAGAAGATCGCCAAGGCCCGGTTGGGTCTGGCTGCAACGGATGGACGGATCTTCTACCTGTCCCGCGTCTCCCACGACATCGGAGCGTCCGCCTAGTTCCGATCCCAGTTTGGCAGTCTGGGAAAACAAAACTGCCACCTCTAGTGTCTTGTAGAACTTGCAAAAACTTTTGTTCTTGTGAGTTCTATTGGATTCTGGAAACAGATTCCAAGGTGTGACCTACCTGCCATAGTGCTGAAAATGTCCAGGAGCTTAGCCTGCAAACATAAGCTAGGGCCATCATAAGAGGGCACGAACAAATACTCTTAGTAGTGCCGCAGATAAGGAAGGCAACGGCACGATAAAACAATGAGTTAGCCTCCAGCTATACCCGGTCCTACAGCGGGAAAACCTGTAGGGATGTCGCTTCTAGGCTTCGCATTTATGACGGTTCCGGCCCGAGATGTGTAGTTATTGGAAGTGGCTTGAAGCGGTGAGATGAACACGGGAACCTAAAAGTTCCTTGGACCTCGTGCCCGATGGATCTTTCTAGATCACAGGGACTACACGCCGCCTAGTTCCGGAGTAGAGGTATGCGGAACAAAGTCCTGAGCATGACTTTAAACTGCTCACCCGCATAAAATCCAGCGTTTAGAACTTGAGAAAAGTTCGGGTTTAGAAACGCTGGGTTTACGAAACCCTCGGTTTAGATGGGGCTTTTCGTAGCTTCCAGAAACGTCGGCTTTAGATCGCCGGCAAAAGTTGAAAGCTACGTGAAGCTCAAAATCTGAGCTTTAGAAGGAGGAACATCGGCACACAAGAAACGTCGATGGAAAACATCACAGGCCAGAATCCCGTAACCACTCGGGACAACATTTCCACGTTCATTCAAGTTCGCTCGGATTATCGGGCGACAAAGAAGAAGCGTGGAGCAACACCAACAGAACGCTGCGCCGGAACAGGTCAGGTTTTTTCGCATCCCGGCGGGTATCGGGAAGTAGGGTTCTGTAAGACTCACGGGCTGAAGTGCAAGAAAATGCCCGCATGGTCGGTGGTTCGCTTCGAGAATCCTGACCGGGAAAAGATCTATCTTCCTCCCACGTTGGATGGAGAAAGGCTTTTCTGAGTTCTGGGAAACGTCCGGTTTAGATCGGATCGGGCGTTTCCTTGAACGACAGAACCGAGGCTTTGAAAGGAGCCACAACCTACTTCGAGAGTAGTGTCTCGGGAAAATTCCGGGGTTTAGATGACTTCGGGATTTTCCCAAGATTCTACGGAATCGAAAAATGTTAGGCGTTTGCCTAACTGAAAGCAGCTTTTGCCAGCGAGACTTAGATGTCTCCTTGTGAAACTGGAATTGCTGCCACTTGAATACATAAGGTCCCGAAAGGTTCGTCCTGCGGATACAATGGCCTAAAGTAATGAGTGCCCAGGATACTTGACGGTCCGGTATAGCAAATGGCGTCAAGCTGTGTTTTGTAGTTCACAGTACAAAAACTACAGAGTCCTGAGCGTGACTTTATAAAAGGCTCACGGTGGAATCAGTCTCAAGGTTCTAATGGGAGGCTGGCTGCAAAAAGGTGCGGTTCCTTTTTGCAATCAAGACCGAAACGAAAAGAGGGAGTTCAAGCGGGCGCAACTACCCAAACTAGTTCTAGCAATTTCGGGGATGTAGCTCAATCGGATAGAGCAACAGATTTCTAATCTGTAGGTTGAGGGTTCGATTCCCTCCATCCCCACTACAGAAAAAATCTTTACGAACAAAGAGGAGAGCTTCTAGTCATGTTTTACGAGTACCACCAAAACAACTCCTTCGGATATTTCGAAGGACCGAAAACTGTCATTGTCGAGGCAGACTCCGCAGAAGAAGCTGACCGTATAGCTTCGGAAAATGGAGTTTACTTCGACGGAGTTGCTTCTGGAATCGACTGTGGGTGTTGCGGCAATCGTTGGGACCATGCGTGGGGAGAAGGTTCCGATGAGCCGGAAATCTACGGAAAGAAGTACGATCCCGTACATGATCGCGCGGTGGTCGTGTATAAGTGAGTTCTAACTTTCCGAGGTGTATTCAAGGGTAACTTTGAATGCATCTCAGTTAGTGGAAACGCAGAGTTTAGAAGGAGGTGAGATGAATACTCTCGTTCTAGTTCGGGGTTTGCCAGGCTCAGGAAAAACAACCTTTGTATCGTCTTTCCTGAACGAAAATTCTTTCGAGTTCTCGGCCGATGGATTCATGTACGAGAATGGTCAGGGTTTCGATCCGGCCCGTTTGGCAGAATGCCACCAAAAGTGTCAGAATGCAGTTCGTACGGTTCTGGCCGAGAATTCCAACGCAACGGTTTTCGTTCACAACACGTTTACCCAAACGTGGGAGATGGAGCCGTACTTTGAGATTGCCGGCAAAACCGACACTTTGGTACATACCATTGTTGTCGAAAACCGGCATGGGAACAATTCGGTACATGATGTGCCGGATGGTACGATGTCGCGAATGCGACAGCGTTTCGATGTGAGCCTGTAAATTTCTTGGGTTCTGTTTCCATTCAAACTTTCGGGTTTGTGTGGATTCACAACTTTAGAAAGGAGTCTGCTGTGGCAGAGTTTGTCACAAGTGACCTACATTTAGGTCACGCAAACATCTGGACGAAAGCCTACGCTGACCGTCCAGTTTTTTCGACCGAGGAAATGAACGAGTTTCTGATAGCTCGCTGGAACGAGACTGTTTCTGTGAACGATACGGTTTACGTTCTCGGAGATTTTGCGATGGGAAAAATTGCAGAATCACTACCGTTGGCTGCAAGGCTGCACGGGAGAAAAGTTCTGATCTTCGGGAACCACGATCGGATGTTTCGTCCGAAAAATGATTCCCAACGGCAACGATGGCTTTCAGAGTACGGACAGTATTTCGATCCCATCCAGAAAGAAATGGTTTGGAACGGAATTCTGTTCAACCATTTCCCGTACACTGGCGATCACACCGAAGAAATCAGATATTTAGAAGATCGCCCTAGAGATCGTGGGCTATGGCTTTGTCATGGTCATACGCACTCGAAAGACTTTGTGTCCGGAAAAAGGACAATCCATATCGGAGTTGATAGTGCTGTAGCTAATTACGCACCGATCGACTTGGAACTGGTGGTCGAAACAATCAAAGGGGTTTGAATGTTCGCAGTTGTCGCTAATGGTTTGGAAAAGTCTTCCGATGGGTGGGTTCGGGAATTTCAAGTTCCCACCTTTTATGTGCAAGCTGATTCCCAAGAATCAGCTCATAAGATCGCTCGGAGGATTCTAGGCGACAAGGAAAACCGTCAGTTCTTCTTGTCGGTGTGCGAGAGTTTGTAACTACAAAAGAGGCGCTCTGGAGAAATCTAGAGCGCCTCTTTAGAAGTGCAAGCAACAAGGAGAAAAGTGATGAGGGTTAACTACCGACAGATTCCGACAATGCTCATGTCGGAGTCCCCTTTCGAGGGGAATTCCATGCGAGCAATGATTCCCGTCGCAAGAGACAAGGATGGGGACTATATCTCCCATCGCGGGCGACTCTATTCTTCTCGTTCCGCCCAGGAACTTTTCAAGGGAAAGAGCTTCCGTTACCTTGTGCTCTCGTACGGAACACCGATTGCTGGGATCACCGATTCCGGTGAAAGGGTCTTTGTTGAGGACAAGTTTTCTTCAACAACCTCCCGTCACCAGAATCTGGTGCGGGCATGGATGAGAGAGGACGACGACTGAGTTAGTTCTAACTTTTCAGGGTGACTTCAAGCTACGGTTTGAGGTTATCCTAAAGAGTGGAACCTCCACTTTAGAAAGGAAAGAGAGAGACATGAAAATTACCGATCTTGCCCGAGAGTGCATGGAAAATGCACTCAAGGATGTCCGTAGAGCCGAAGAGGCTTACGGAAACATTCCCGCTGTTTCGGAATCGTGGAAGTCCCTGGCTCGATCCTTGGGCCAGACATTTACGTTCCACAACGTGGAGCATATTTGGGGCGAGGAGCCGAATTCGTGGGGTTTCACCACACCCTACATTTCGGTCTTTTGTGTAGGTTCTCGGGTTTCACGAGAAAAGCTGGCAGACCAACTTCACGTTGTTCACGGTTTCGATCCGTCGGAATTGACAGATAATATGCCGGATGTTTACATCTGGTCCCTGCATTCCTGAGAGTTTTGTCTCTCTGGTTGGGCTCAAAGTTTCGGCTTTGAGTCCTTCCACAGAAACAGAAACAAGGAGGACAGTCATGGATAGTTACGGGAAGCAGGAATGTGCATGATTTCTGTGGAAGAACTTGCCATGCTTCACGGTGTGGAGGAAATCGGGCAAGTTGTTTACGGAATTAGCCGAGGAGGAAACTAATGCCACTGCCATTGACCGTAAGAGAACTGATCTCCATGTTGGAGGAACTTGACGGTGATTTGACTGTCAAGTTCGATATCGGACGTTTCAATAACGCTGCCGTTGTGGCTAACTTCGGTTACTACAGTGTAGCTGAGGAACGGAATGAGATTGTTCTTCATCCATCGAATCTGGGTTCCTATGGACTTGGAACGCCTGTTTATTATGGAGATGAACTGTGACCAGGAAGTTTACTGAACTCTCCATGATGGAGAAGTCCCTACTGGACGATCCAACCTGTTACAGGTGTAGAAGAGAGCTACCTCCACTAGTCGATTCAGATTATCCGGCTCAAAGGGATGGATGTCTTTCTATCCAGCTTCAGGGAGGGTATGGAATGTTCCACGATATGGTGGAACTCGGATGCGTTGTGGACGTTTACTTGTGCCATGACTGCTCAGCAGAACTGTTCAGGTTCCTTGGATTTGATCCCCGAACCCAAACGGATATGCGAGGACTCCATCCTTACGAGAAGGAAGGTTCTCCGTGCTGTGAGTTTGGATGGACAGGAACCGAACACTTCGGGGAAAACGATCCGACTCTAAAGTCGGTAGAGTTTGGGTTTGAGATTTCTTGATCTCTAGTTCAGCTCGGGTAGAGTTATCCGAGCTGATCTAAAGGTTTAGAAACGAGGAACGAAATGAGGAGGAAGAAAGTGAAGGACATCTTGAAGGCTGCGCGTCTACAGGCGCGTGAAGATTACCTTGCATCATTGCGGGATAATCGCCGGCAAAGATCCAGCAAGTTTAAGTCCAAGAAGGACTATGATCGCAAAAACAAGGAATGGAGAAACGATGCTTGAAAACATCACTCACCGAGAGTGGGTAGACAAGTACGAATATTCCCACTACTTTAGCTGGAATGATTGCCCAGGTGCCGGGTTTTCGTTTGATTGCCTTGAGGATGGAGCAGTTGACTTGGGTTCCTACTCTGAGGGAGCCAAGGAGAATCTTTGGCGAGCAATCTTTGGACTCTTTGACAAGCCTCTGACATACAAGGGGATTACTGAACGAGACTGTTCCTACTGGGAACCTGCCTACGGAACCTGTGTTTGTGGACGAGAGGTTTGGCTGGAGCATGATTACGGTCATGGAATTGACTGTGATTGTGGTCGGATCTACAACATGTCCGGCCAGGAACTAGCTCCCCGTTCTCAGTGGGAGGATCGTTGGGATGACGATTCGACGCAACCGTACTGTGTCGAGTTTGGGTACGGAAACTAAGGAGGAATAAATGTTCAAGGTTTACGTCGCTTCTTTGAGCGACTACAACGCTGGCCGACTCTACGGTGATTGGATTACTGTGGAGGACGGAATGGACCGGGAGGATCTTTGGACTGAGATTCAGAAGATTCTGGATTCATCTCCTGAAGCCAAGATCACCGGATTTCCCGCCGAGGAATGGGCGATCCATGATTTTGAGATTCCTTTCGGGATCGGGATTTCCGAGTGGGAATCAATGGAAAGCTTGCTCACTCTGAACGAGAAGATCGAAGCAGTTTCTTCTGTTCTGGAGGAACGATGCATTTCCGAGTCCTACGGGAGGGACTTGATCGACGCTGTCGGTGGAATCTACAGCGTCGAACTTCCTCTGGACCTTGCAGTCTGGGAATCAGATCATGTTTACGAACTGAACGCTGTCCCAGATAGTTTGGTTCCATATATTGATTCCAGGGCTTGGCTCCGGGATTGCGTCAGCTGCATGAGCGGATTCTGGATCGATGACGACATGTTCATCGAAGTCGAAACCAGCTAAGGAGAGATAAAATGAGAATCGAAAACGGCAAGGTCGTTCTGGAGCCTGCGAACTGTAGGCATTGTCGAAACTATTTCGGTGACGATATTCGACCCGGACAGATTCGCGAAGCTGTCCGTGTTCCATGTCCTCGTTGTCATGGAACCGGAAGAGCGAAGGGAGGGAAGGGAAAGGGACGCTGCACCTACGGTTCAGGAACGGGTGCTCCCTGTTTCTTCGGGGAAGTTGTTGACCACTATGAAGTAGTCACTTGTCCTGAATGTGAGGGAAATCCTGAAGGAAAATCGGTCGAACAATGGACCGACACTATTCCCGATGGATGGTGGCAGAACTTTGAGTTTCGGGTCTTTCGATCCGATCGTCCTCAAACAACTCTAGAGAGACTAATTGGGGCGGGAGTTTACTCCTGCACCGATTACGGAGCATGGAAGCGTTCCTCTGACGAGGAATTGATTTCCAAAGTCAGGGACGATGCCCATAACAGGGTACAGCTTTGTAAGGTTGTCAAGGCAAAGGACGATCTTACGATTGCCGATTACATTGGTATTTACTGCAACGATCAGGGCTACACGCCCGCAGCTAGTTGGAAGGACTGGTGAGAGGTTCTATGAGAATGGTAGGGAAGTTGACTCAACGGTGCAGGATCGGAACGTGCCGATGCGGCAACGCCCACGACAGCAAGGGACGTCGACAGGAACGCCGAGTAGCTAAGCGTAGGGAAAAGCAAGCTTGGCTGCGGTCAAGGGAGGACTAATGAAGATCCAAAAAGAACACGTCGAAAAGTTGCGTCTCTTGGTGGCGGAATTCGACACCCCTGAAGTCAGGGAAAGGTATCGAAAGGGGGAGTTTCCGCGAGCAAACGAAGTTCAGGATCTCAACAAAAGGTACAGGTGGGATTTGTTGTGGACCGTCGCAGCAAAGTACCGGCGGGACAATAACGAAGCATGGCTTTTTGATGAGTGGGGTGACGATGTAAAGAATTCTCACATCGACACAGCACTTCGAGCAGTAGTGGAGGAGTTGTAATGGATTATCGAGAGGGACCGATGGTTTCTGTTCGAGAGTTCTGCGAGATCCACGAGATCGCGGTGGATGATGGGCGTCTACTAACCAACTAAGGAGAAAAGAATGCGAGTTTCAACCGTGAATGTCCATCTGGGTGAGGAACAGGTGGATAACTTCATTCCTGACCACGGCGTTACAGCAGCGTCTTGGGACGGAACCCCGACAGGATGGGTTTCTGTGGGTCCGGTTGGGTTTTTCGGAACCCTACCGCAGCTACGACAGCTTGCAACGGAGGTTCTGGCAGCAGTAGATGAGATGGAGAAGGAGGTAAATCCTTTCGCCCTCTACTGATTTCTTGATCTATGGTTTGGTCCAACTAGTTTGGGCCATTCCATAGGTTTAGAAACGCTCTAGACCTAAACACAAGGAGACAGGAATGGATCAGGAACGAGTTATCGACAAGATTCGTGGGCTCATGGCGAAAGCCGAGTCTTCGGAATTCGAGGAAGAGCGTAACGCCTTTCTCGACAAAGCCACAGAACTCATGGCAAAGCATCGTGTTGATATGGCGATGTTGCAGTTGGCAGGAAATAAGGCTGATGATCCTGTGGAAACACGACTCATCACTTTGACCTACCAGCACATTCCGAAGCAGGGCCTTTTGGCAGGAACCTGTACCCTGTTTGACATTCACGCTATCCGGTCAGGGAAGAAGAACGTGTCATTGATCGGACACAAATCCGATCTTGATATGTACGAGACTCTGTTCGTTGGTCTGGAGTTGCAGCTTGATCGAGAACTGACAGAGGTGCAGGGAGATTACAATACTGCCACCAAGTCTGTTCGATCAGCTTTTGCCAAGGGATGGGTTTCTCGGGTTTGTTCCCGAATGAATGATCATTACTCCCGACAGCAGGAGGAAGCTGTTTCCAGCTCTGGACAGTCGGAGTCAGTGGCTTTGGTTCTTGCTTCACGAGAGGAAACGGTGAGCGCAAAGTACCAGGAACTTTACGGAGTGAAGCCACGGTACCAGACTCGTCGTCAGACATATCGTTCGTATTCTGGTTATAGTGCAGGATACGAAGCTGGCGGACGAGCCGATATTGGACAGGGAGGAATCAATGGGAGCCGCGGTTCTCTCACTTCCTGAGGCTGTTTATCGGGCGGAGAACAAGGCTATCTTGTCCTCCGCCCGGCAGTTCTCAACCACCCGAGAGATGCGTTCGTGGGTAAAGGACGTAACCGAAAGCGATTTTTGGTTGAGCACTTTTCCTAGAGCGCCGCATCATGTAAATGTGGAGATCCGTTCTGGGTCTGCACGTTTCAGCGTAGCTCATGGCAATGGCGAGGAAGGAACTATTGCTATTGCGAACAATCCCGCACACAGAAATGTTGCTGTGGTTCTACATGAGCTAGCTCATTTGGCAACAAGAAATGCTGACGGTCACGGACCCATCTTTAGGAACGCTCTTTTGAAGATGGTCCGGCACTACATGGGATTTTTCTCTTATGTAGATTTGGAGAACGCATACAAGGAGGAAATGCAATGACGACTCTTGGATACGAGATTCGTGGGAAGGACGGGTTTTATGTCCGTCGCCAGATTTCATCCAATACTTTGCAGTTGGTTGTCGGCCACGATAATGTTGCTGGGGGATTGTGGGTCGAGTGGGCTGAGAATGAGAATGCCCACGAAATTCACAATCACGCCCGACGAATGATTCGCCAGGCACGAAAGGAAGGATTCGCAGATGCTTGACCCAAGAATCCACTACACGCAATTTCCGTGGGACCGATTCAAAGAATGTGTCCGTGCTACGAACGCTGAACTTTGGAACGGGCCACTTGGGTCCGATTACTGGACCGAGGTAGATCCTCTGGAGCACTATGAGTGGAGAGGGTTTCAGAAGGCTCTCGATGATATTCGAGAGATGCTGGAGGATTTGCCTTCCACGATTTACGTCGATGAGGACAACGAAATCATTGGAGAACTGGACCCGTACGAGAATCCCAACAACTGGGAGGACGATCCCGAACGAGAAGGAGAGTACCTTTACTACGGTCCGTGGGATTACTCTGCTGTAAACGTAGCAGAAATTCTGCTACCCCGAGAAGTTTACACCCTGATCTAAGGAGCAAAGAATGCAACGAATCAACATCTTCGGAGCCAAGGGAGGGGTTGGTTGCACGACCCTCTCCGTAATTCTTGGATACGAAATCTCCAAGTCTGGCGAGAGCGTGTATCTGAATGGTGGGACATACCATACCGCCAACGTCGAAATGAATCGGGACCTACAAGCCGTGGCAGGAATTCCTGCAATGGTGCAGGATGCGAAGATTTCGGACGGAGCTACTGTTTCGTACAGCCTTGAAATCCCCGATGATGCATGGCGCATCATTGATAGGGGAACGAACTACGCTGAGATTGATGCCGACCTCAACTTGTTCGTTGTTCGTAACGACTATCTTTCTCTGTCGAGAATGCTTCGGTTGTTGCGCCAGGAGGACCCGATCCAGAGAGCATTTCCGCCGAACACAGAGTTTGTGCTTGTTTCGGAACCTTCTCGTTCTCTTGACGAGAAGGACTGTCGGAACGTTCTGGAGAGAAACTTCCTGTTTCATTTCCCAGCCGACAACTACTACGCCATCGCCCGTTCTGGTGATGCTGGACTGTTGACTCTCCGGTCCCCTAATATCGGGTCACGGTTCGCAGCAGCAGTCCTAGAGAGGTTGAGTGTCAGTAACAGTCAGTAAAACCAAGAAGGAAAGTCGGGCAGAGATTTTAGATTCTCTCAGGGATTTAGAAATGACATCGGAGGCGTTCAGAACGGATCTTCGATGCATGTTCATGTCTGGAGATAGAATCAACTGGTTCGACTTGGAGGCTCAATGTAAGGGTCTTGCAAAACAAATGCATGACCTTTACATGAGCCTTCCTGACATAGTGAGGAGAGAGGAATGGTGATTGCTTGGATGGAATGGTTGAATACGACTACAGGCCCCATCATCTTTGGGGTGTCGTGTGTAATCATTCTGGCAGTAATCGTTCGCGCAGAGAAGAAGCTAGAAAACGAGGAAGATGAAAGGAGAAAGCGATGATGGCACAGGTTCAATGTGACTGCGGTGAGAGTGTTTTGAACCTTATCGTAGACACCAAGGAGATCACCATTCTCCACTGCACAACATGGGACACGTACACTTACAGCTTTCTGTGCCCCATCCACAAGTCCAGAGTAGCATTGAGTTTCAATACGGAGCATTTGAATACCCTGCTCTCGAATGGGGCTAAGTTCGCAGAGTGGGAGTGGCCGCGCATCGAGAATATTGACGCGCCACGTCTTACCGAAGACGATGTTGTCAACATGTTGATCGAGTTGCAAGGAGTGAAATGAAGGATCGAATTTCTATCGAGTGGACCGATCGTTACGGTCGGCTGCATATGAAGGTGCTATCTCCTTCTTCGGCAGCTAGCTTCTGTAACTTTCTGGTACGAGATGGCGCTACGGGGATCTTGTTGTGTCCCTAGATTTGGCAGTCAAACTGTCTCAGTCTAGGGAGGCAAAGTCTTACTATCCCAAATGGCCGATGGCTGCTGTTTTAGTAAAGGGTGGGTCCATTCAATCGATCGGGTTTTCTCGTAAGAAGAATGATCCCACCTACCTGGACAGGTTCGATTATTGCAGTGTCCACTGCGAGATCGAAGCCTTAAGGAAAGTTCGTTTCCAGGCTAAGAATCATGTTTTGTTCGTCGCCCGAGCCTGCAAAGGTGGAGGTGTCGGGCTCGCGAAGCCTTGCGCCAACTGTCAGGAAGTCATTGACGGTAGCGGTGTGAAACGAGTAACCTACACGATCACAGGAAACGAGTACGGGGTTTGGAAACCGTGAGTGATCCGTGGGTGAAAACAATCCGTCGAGAAACAGGTTTGATCGAACACATCTGTGAGCATGGCGTGGGTCATCCCGCTATCGGATCTGTTGATTGGATGAACAAACAAACAGATCAAGATGGGTGGGGTATCCACGGTTGTGATGGATGCTGCCATGACAAAGATTGGCAGTTAGCATCATTGCGTGATTCTGTGGTGATTGCTAATGATCTGATTATACAGCACCAGGAATACATCAAGAGACTTGAAGGAGAGATAAAGTGACGCAGTACATGATGAAGACGGTGAATGCCGATGGGACAAGTTATAACGGTTTCGTCTGGCCGCTCGAAGTTGGGGCGAAAGTCGTCGCTCCCGATTGGAACGACGATGCCAAGTGTGGAGGCGGACTTCACGGACTTCACAACGGAATCGGAAGCGGCGGCTTGCTCGATTGGTCCGACGATGCGGTATGGATCGTCGCGTCGGTCAAAAAGGCCGAGATTGTCGATCTTGGCGAAAAGATCAAAGTCCCTCGGTGTAAGATCGTCCATGTCGGAAACCGAGAGTCGGCAACCCGGTTCTTGTCCGATGCGGGTATCGTCGGACCGATCGTCGGGGGAACGGCGACGGCCGGAAAATGGGGAACGGCGACGGCCGGATATGAGGGAACGGCGACGGCCGGAAAATGGGGAACGGCAACGGCCGGACATGAGGGAACGGCAACGGCCGGAGACGGGGGAACGGCGACGGCCGGAAAATGGGGAACGGCAACGGCCGGATATGAGGGAACGGCGACGGCCGGATATGAGGGAACGGCGACGGCCGGAAAATGGGGAACGGCGACGGCCGGAAAATGGGGAACGGCAACGGCCGGACATGAGGGAACGGCAACGGCCGGACATGAGGGAACGGCAACGGCCGGAGACGGGGGAACGGCGACGGCCGGAGACGGGGGAACGGCGACGGCCGGAGACGGGGGAACGGCGACGGCCGGATATGAGGGAACGGCGACGGCCGGATATGAGGGAACGGCGACGGCCGGAGATAAGGGGACACTCATCATCCGACGATGGGACGGGAAAAGGTACCGAACCGTTGTCGGATACATCGGAGAAAACGGCTTGGAACCGAACACTCCGTACAAGTTGAATGATGCGGGGGAGTTCGTGAAAGCCGATGGATGATTTCGAGATTCCGTCCCTACTCTTTCGTGTTCAAGGATATGCCGATTTACTTTCGGTTGAAAACCCTGAAACAACAACCGAGACTATCATCTACTACGTGTCACCTAACGGTGGGGAAATGTTTGTAGATGTTCTCTCTAATGAGGATCAGCTTCTGTCAGAAATGGGAGTTGATCCTTGGGGCCGAGGAATCCCAACAGGCATTTACCTAACCAAACAGGAAGTAGAAGAAAGGATAGTCTAATGACCTACCTTCGTTTCTTTGCACCCGAGAATCAAGAACTCCTACATGCCACAGAAACGGTAGACACCTTACTACGTTTGGCAGAAATTCCCGACATTCATCCACATGACCTAACTGCTGTAATCGGTCCAGACACAGAACGGGCCATCTATCCAGGTCTTTGTGCATCCTTTGTTCTTGTTGATGCCACAGGATACTATGACGATGAATCATGGATCATGTATGTGTCACAAGATGTCCCCCATGAAGGATGGCGCTATTGGGTTCGAGATAACTGGGGAGACACATGGTATGTAGATACCCCATCCAAGGTAGCTGAGGAACTAGAAAGAGAGATGATCGGATCTCTCAACAAGTGGAAGGCATGGCGCATGACTCAAACACGAGAGGCTATTTCATCCAATCACTTCAGCGTAGACCTGCAAGCTCAGGACGCTATGGACTGGCTGGAGGTCAATCATCTGGATGCCTATGGGAATGTGCTCAAAGGATTCCCTGAATGGCCTTACCGCGTCTTTGATGGTTCATGGCTGAACACGGAAGCTATGGGTGTCGACCCAGAGTTCTCCAGTTGGCTCATCGACGCCATTGAGGACACTGGATACGTTGTGTGGGAAGACGGAGAACCGTGGGCGGTGAACGATGATTGATGATCTCACCAGAGAAGAAATTGAGAAAGAGATTGCTACCTGCCGCAATCGCCTGCGTCGTGATCCAGCAGATTTCCAGGCACAGTGGATTCCTGAACTGGAAAAGCTGGTTACGGCTTTAGAGTTTGGCGATGACGACGCCATCTATGAAGCTGTGTGCAACGCTGAGGCACGACAAATTCGTTTGACTACCTATGCGGCAATGGAACTTGCCGAGGATGAGTGGTTCTTCCGCAGCGAACTGGAGCGGGTAGGTTTTGAACCACCAAATCGGAATGGCATTGTTGCCTACATGGCTCAACAGGCTCTCGATTTCTCTGTTCATCTAGAAAGCATGGAGGATCACGGTTACGCTGTGAGCTCCGACAACAACATCGCTGAGGCTTTCGTCATGACAAGGAGACTGAGTAAGGAGTGGCCGAGCACCACAGTGACAGTTGACTTGATTACCCACGAAGTAAACATCTACTAAGGAGGAATCAGATGGAAAAGACAATGGACGATTACTGGGACGACGTAGCCGATGAGGTTTCCTCCGCCCTAGCAATCACATGGGACGAATGTCACAAGATCTATGTCCTGATGGATGATGAGCAACTAGCCATCATGGATGGCTACGGATACGATCTAGTGGATGTTTCAACTCTGCGTGATCCTGTGACACTTCTTGAAGATTGGTGGGACCGCTCATGTGGGTTGCGGTTTATTAGTTCAGTCCGAACAAATCATGATGATCCGAACGCAGGCTTTAAGGATCTGATCCCACAGTTTGCTGACCAAAATGAATTCGATGTCGATGAAGCCGATGACGAAGGAGAAATCTAATGGACCCCGAGATTAATAGTCTAGTGACAGTAGATGAGTCTGCTGGGATTGTTGTTGTTGAGGTAGCTTTTGATGCTCCGTGGGGAACCTATGTAGCTGTAGGCTCATCTAAGGCATCGCAAGGTGACAAGTTCAATTACCAGACAGGCTACGAACTTGCTTATGGTCGCGCTCTGCGGAAACTTGGTCGCAACCTTGTTGCAGCAGGATACGACAAGGTACATGAACAGGATAGAATCAAGAGGTCTCAAATTGAGGCTTTAGATCGCAGGAAGGCTCAGCGTGTCGAGAAGGTGCGCTCAGTGTTCCAGGTACTAAAGGGATTTCTGGATTCAAAGGAGGAAGACGGTGAATGACTTGAGCATTCTCAAAGTGATCGGAGTCATGTCGGACGGGATGGACGAGGCAGCGCGGCGAGAGATGTTATTGGATCTCGGAGAGGAAGGGGCTTTTGGCCGAGATGATGAGAGTGCGAGAGAGGGGTTAGCTTCCTATCTCGCAGTGAACCCACAAGACCTATCCAGTAAGAAACGCGCAGAGATTCATTCCACCTTTGATATCCCCAATGGGATGACTGTATCTAGCCATATCGGAATTGGTTTCGATGGAAGGCAAAGGAGAGCGGACGACGTCGATTACGGTGCTGTGTTTGTGGCCTTCTTGATCAAGGAGACATCACGACTAGAGAAGTTTCTCAGAAACCAAGGGGTTGACGTCACCATCGAAAGCCTCAGGGCAGAACTGTAACTAGTAGACAAGGAGACAAGTATGGGAATGGACCTTATTCTGGCTGTCGCATATCAGCGGCATCCAGATCGTAGCAGTAATGATCTACGAGCATTGCTCGATAGTCTTACTGAGGATGAAGCTACCCGTATCTTTGAGTCAGTAGAACAAGAGGCATACGAGTTTGTACGTCCCGACTCAAATGAGTCTGTTCTTGAGTACGTCAAGGAGTACATCACAGGAGCACTTGACATCTTGAGCGGCGACTATCTGTCTCAAAGCATCTTCGTGATTCGGGACCTAGATGATCGGTATATCGCTTTAGGTGGTGGGGACTCATGGGGTGATACTCCTGATGGGCTCAGTGAGATTGCATATCTAGAGGAATGGGGTGAATGGTAAATATGACACATAAGAGATACACGGCAGCCACGCTAGCTAAGCGTAAGACTCTGAGTGTCAGTCAGGAGTCGGATCTCAAGATCGATTCTACGCACCGTTATTGGCTCTCTCGTTGCGGTATCGAGGACGGGACCCCTTTCCCTCACACCGTCTACGTAGAGGCCCTACAGGGCTCTCAGTGGGTTCTGGTGGACGTTTACGACGGAGGTCCCCTAGACGACGACTGAACGTATCAGGAATCAGAAACAGCATGTGACGAATGTCACACCGAGACTTTAGAAACGGTGTTGACGGCTAGGTCTAGAACCGACTACCGTCAACGTCATGCCCTCCGGGCACAAAGTCTTCCAGACAGGAAGCAAACAGAAACCAACCGAGCTACGGCTCACGAAAGGGTAGAAAATGGCTACTGCAACCAAGGCAACCAAGGCAACCAAGGTCACTCGGATCGATCCGGTCAAGGACGATTACAAGGTGACGACCACTCCCCCGGAGTTCAACAAGCGAGGTGGAAAGCCTCCGACGGCCCTCCGTCTGCGGCTAGAGGCCCTAGAGGTGGGCGAGTGGCTGAACACCGAGCAGCCCGGCGAAGGTAACGCTGTAAACAATCTGCGAGGAATGGCTCAGGCGATTTCTCGGGCTGAGGCCACTCTCGGCCAGCGTTACACCGTTCGGGTCGCCCCGGACGAGAACGAGTCCTCCGGGGTCGTGTGGGTCGGGCGGACCGCCTGATCCGATATCTTCTGTGGTAGGGTACGAGGGTCGGTCACCTTTCGAGGTGGCCGACCCTCTACTCTGTTCGTAGAGATTTTAAAAAGACTAGCTACATGGGAGGTGAAATGGCTCATTGGAATCTGCACTATGAATATCCGGCCGAAATGATGGGTGCCAAAGCTAAGGGCATTGCTAGGATGTGGAATCTGAACCTACCCGTCCCAGAGGGGTTTGTGTACCCCACCAACTACACGTTTGAAACGCCCCCAACTTTTCGAGAGGAAGTTGGGTCCCACGTTCGCCTGTTAGCTGACAGAACCAAACGTCGATGGAATAACCCCCAAAAACCCCTGACTGTTTCCGTACGTTCAGGTGCCCCGGTTTCTATGCCGGGAATGATGGATACGATCCTGAACGTAGGAATGAACCGTGATCTCATCGACGGGCTCACAGAACACATGCGAGCCGACAATAGGGCATTTGCACTCGACTGTTACCGCCGCCTTATCCAGATGTTCGGTACCTGCGTAGATGCAATCGATAAGTCTGCTTTCGATGAGTACTACTCCGCAGCCAGAATCTTTTACCAAGATCAGCTTTACTCGACTGAGCGAGCATGTGAAGTTCTGGTAGACAAGTTCGAGATGGTGTACGAACGAGAAACTGGTAGATGCTTTCCGCAGAATCCCACTACGCAGCTTTACGATGCTGTCATGGCAGTCTTTGGTTCCTGGGCTAATCCAGCCGCCCATAGTTACCGCGAAGCCAATGGGATTCCTCACCATCTCGGAACTGCTGTTATTGTGCAGGAAATGATCTACGGAAACTGCAATACCCAATCAGGTACAGGAGTTGTGTTTACTCACAACCCTAACACCGGAACAAAAGGTGCTTACGGGGAATTCATCGTTCAGGCTCAGGGTGAGGACGTTGTGGCAGGAACGCACGCCACAACTGGCATTGACAAGTTGTTTGAGTCCAAAGATTTCGGGGAAGCCCCCAGAGATCTAAGGAAAGCTCTTTCAAAGCTTTACAACAACTTTGGAGACATGCTGGATATTGAGTTCACGATCCAGAACGGTGAACTTTACTTACTGCAATGCCGACCAGCTAAGCGGTCACGTCGAGCCACCGTACATTACGTCATGGACCTAGTCCGTAACGGAACCATGTCCATTGATGATGGTACAGCCCAGATCATAGAACTTCTACCTTCAGTAGAAACTATGCGTTTAGATGGGGACTTGCTGCATCTTGTTCGAGGTGTTCCAGTTTGCGGGGCTAAGGTTGCTGCACCTATCGCTATCGGTTCCGCCGCCGCCGCTGAATACATGGCTCAGGGAAAGCCCTTCATTTTCGTAACGCACGAAACTTCCCCGTCGGACCATGTGGAGATGGCCGCATCCGTCGGGATTTTGACGGCGGCAGGTGGTACGCTCTCTCACGCTGCGGTTATCGCCCGATCATGGGATAAGACGTGTGTTGTTGGAGCCGATATCAAAGTCTCCGCTGGAGACGGATACGTCATCATTGACCAATTGAAACTAGTCAACGGTGACGTGATTCAAATAGATGGAGAGACTGGCGATGTCTATCGACCCCAATAATTTCATGGATTGCCCCGAATGCCATTCCGAGTACGGGGTACTTTGTATGGAGTGCGGCTCTTCAGTTAGAGACTGCATCTGTAATGAAGATTCCCTGCTGCTAGACGCTGTTTGTGTAGGGTGCGGGACCGAGTTCAGTGTCTGCCCTCCAGAAATTGAGGAAGAGCCCGATGAAGAGGATGATCTCATGTATGGTTGCACTTGTGATCCCCCCAAAAAGTATTACTGTGGGGTTTGCAACCTTCAGCGCGATACGGCTTTAGGTGAATGGTACCCGATTCCGACAACAACTAAGAAGAACTTGGCTCCTACGCATTACACCCCGAAATGTAGACACTACCACCAGGCTGTAGAACTACCTAACGGGGTCACGGTTCACTGTTCTTCGCTTCACGATAGTCGAGAGTCCGAACCTGACTTTGGTTTGTACGCTGATTACAGTTGGCATCCTCAATGGAGAAACGAGTTCATTGACTGGCCCGACTTCAAAGACCCATCTAATCCGAATCTAGCATTTGATCAGATCTTTGATCTCTACGATAAGGCGTGCGATGGTTTGGATGTAGAGTTTGGCTGCATTGGTGGACATGGTAGAACTGGAACGATCCTAGCTTGTCTAGTGGTTCTAGTGTCCGGTCCACAAATGACTACTGCTGAAGCTGTGACATGGGTACGCAAACACTATTGCCCTAACGCTGTCGAGTCGAAGAGTCAGATATGGTTTATTGACTATTTCAGGCATCTCTCTTATCCTTACGATGTACCTGTTCCAGAAAAGCCCGTAGACCCAATCAGTCCCAGTTCCTCCTGTTCAGTAGAGTCTCATGTAGCCATGTGGATGAGGGGATACAGGGAGTGTGCGAACAAGCCTGAGTGCAAATTGTGGGTAATTGATGTGGCTAACATCAAAAATGGCGCAATCACAGATGTGGTCATGGAAAACGCTAAGGGACTTCTCCCCAAGTTTGCGCCAAAAGTTGGTGGGGTTGTCCTACCTGAAGAT
>WBZU01001098.1_pt1 | contig 21190 bp, 11 predicted proteins | sample 5204311 | NCBI WGS metagenome assembly WBZU01 (sample SAMN12344359, study PRJNA552823) | activated sludge metagenome | biome: Activated sludge suspended growth; feature: Nitrification reactor; material: Wastewater; isolation source: activated sludge from nitrification reactor of wastewater... | reverse complement strand
CGACAAGAAAACCGACGCGTGCAGTTCGTGATCAAAGAAAAGAAGCCGAAAGCTCCGGCGAACTGAGGCTACATGACCGAGCGGCGCGGCGTATTGCACATACGCCGTGCCCTGGTTTGGCTTGACATACGAATTCGATGGATGGACGGTAAACGATTGCTTGGTACGAGGTAAAACGATGAAGAAAAAACGATTCCTCATGCAAGGCGCGCTCTGTGCGATGCTGATGGGCATTGCCGGGGAAGCGAATGCGGCGCAGACACTGCGTGTGCAGGTCGATCAAAAGGGTGATTTCGTTCTGATAGGAAATACGCTCGGCCATGAATGTGCGGCGGGAACACCGGCACCGGTCGTAGGCACCGTGGGGAACTGCGGGACCCTTGGTTTGGCCGATACGGCGCCGGACATTTTTTGGCGTTCCGACGCGCCCGCGAATGGGCAAGCCCAAGCAAACAATACCATTACCGTTGCGCAAGCGCGAAGCACGGCCGTTCTGTCGATTCCGGCGGGCGCGACCGTCACGCACGCCTATCTTTATTGGGGAGCCAATTTCGCCGGCGGAGATAACACCGTGACGCTCGACCGACCCGGCGGCTTCACGCAAGCGATTACGGCCGGGCAGATGTATACGAGCGCCAATAACTCGTACCAAGGCGTCGCCGATATCACGTCGCTCGTCCAGGCGAACGGCCCGGGGGCATACCGCGTATCGGGCGTGAATTCGGCAAACTTTGTCGATCTCAACAACGACAACAATTTCGCCGGTTGGTGGATGGTGGTGTTTTATGGTTTGGCCACGGATCCGCCGCGCAACTTGGCGCTTTTTGACGGACTGGATCCGGTCAGCAACGGCGCGCCGCAAAACCTGAATCTGTCGGGGTTTTTGGTTCCGGCGGTATTCAACTCGGCAAAGTTGGGTGTCGTGGCATTCGAGGGCGACAATGCGATTACCGGCGACTCCTTCTCGTTCGGTCCGGCACCCGCATTGACGGACGCATTGAATCCGGCAACGAACTTCTTTAATGGGACGCATTCGCGTTTTGGTTTGCCCATTTCCACCGCCGGCGATTTGCCCCAGCTCACGGGTACCGCGCAAAGCATGTCCGGCATGGATATCGATACCGTCGACGTAACCGCCAAGCTGATGGCTGGACAAACGACCGTGCCGATTTCCGCCACGAGCACCGGCGACGTGTATTATCTCGCCGGGTTCGTCACGTCCATACCCACGTTCAAGCCGGATTTTGGTACGTCACAAAAAACCGCCGTGGACCTCAACGGTGGAGCGTTGTTGCCGGGTGACGTCGTGGAATACACGGTTGTCGCGACAAACACCGGCAATGATACGTCGGTCAATACGGTGATGAACGACGCATTGCCGATGGGCGTGACGTATGTTCCGGGATCGATTTCGATTACCGCGGGTGCAAATGCGGGAACGAAAACGGATCCGAATGGGGACGATCAATGCGAATATACCGGCGCAACACGTACGGTGACCTGTCGATTGGGCACGGGAGCGAATGCGGCGCAGGGTGGTCAAATGGTGGTGAATGCCTCGACCACGATCAAATTCCGCGTGACCATTGATGCGACGGCTTCCGGCACGATCAACAATCAGGCGATCATTACGGCCGCGGGGTTGCTCGGAGCACCTCCGGACGACACGCCTACGGACGGCAATGGTGCGGGCAATGGGCAACCGCCGACGCCGATCGTCATCGATCAATGCGCAACGGATGCGGAATGCATGGCCCCGACGCCATATTGCAAGACCGTCAGCGATCCCAATGTGTGTGTGCAATGCTTGACGGATGTGCATTGCACGGGAACGACGCCGACGTGCAATCAAATGACGAATACGTGCGTCTGTGTGCCCTCGGGCATGGAGACATGCGACGGCAAGGACAACGATTGCAACGGTCAGGTCGATGAAGGATTCAACGTCGGAATGGCCTGTACGAGCGGCGTTGGGCAATGTTCCAAAGCGGGAACGATGGTGTGCGCGACGCCGACGACGACGATCTGCGATGCCGAACCATTTCCGCCGTCGCCTGAAACATGCGACGGCCTCGACAACGATTGCGACGGCGTGAACGACAATGGCAATCCCGGCGGCGGAATGGCGTGTATGTCCGGCCTTCCCGGCGTTTGCAGTAACGGCACGACAAACTGTACCAACGGTATGCCGACGTGCGACGCGAACATCATGCCCGGCCAAAACATGGAGACATGCAACAGCCTCGATGACGATTGCGACGGCGCGGCGGACGATGGATTCAACATTGGCATGTCGTGCACGGTCGGCGTAGGCGCTTGTGCCAATACGGGTATGCTCGTCTGCATGGGCCCGAATGGATCGGGTTGCAGTGCCATGCCGGGACAACCGCAAGCGGAAATTTGCGGAAACGGTATCGACGACGATTGCGACGGGGTCAAGGACAACGGATGTCTCGACACTGATGGCGACGGCATTCCGGACGTCATTGAAGTGCAAGTTGGGACAAACCCCAATGATGCCGATAGCGATGACGACGGGGTCATCGACGGAGACGAGCCTGATTGGAATACGGACTCCGACGGCGACGGCCTCATCAACGCGCTCGATCCGGACAGCGACAACGATGGTTTGTTCGACGGAACCGAACTCGGCCTCGATTGTTCGAACCCGGCGACAAATACGAGCCTTGGTCAATGCATTGCCGATGCCGACATGGGTATGACCAAGACAGACCCGTTGGACAAAGATACCGACAATGGCGGCATCTCGGACGGTTCGGAAGATCCGAACCGAGATGGCGTGATTGATCCGATGGAGGGCGATCCGAACAATCCGGCGGACGATACGACGATTACGGACAGCGACGGCGACGGCTTGAGCGACGCATTCGAGACGCAAATTGGTTCGAATCCCAATGACGCGGATACCGACGACGACGGCGTGATCGATGGATTGGAGCCGAATCCGACGGTGGACAGCGATGGCGATGGGCTCATCAACGTGCTCGATGTCGATTCCGACAACGATGGTCTTTATGACGGCACCGAAATGGGCTTCGATTGCTCGAATCCCGCGACGGATACATCGAAGAACCATTGCATTGCCGATGCGGACATGGGCACGACGAAAACCTCGCCGCTCGACCGCGACACGGACAATGGTGGTATTTCGGACGGCTCGGAAGATCCGAATCGAAATGGCACGATCGGGATGGGCGAAGGTGACCCCAATGATCCGGCGGACGACAGTTCCATTACGGACAGCGACGGCGACGGCTTGAGCGACGTTTTCGAGATGCAAATTGGATCGAATCCGAATGACGCCGATAGCGACGACGATGGCGTTCCGGATGGCCTGGAACCGAATCCGGCGGACGATACGGATGGAGACGGCAAGATCAACGTGCTCGATCGCGACAGCGACGGCGACGGGATTTTCGACGGCACCGAAATGGGCTTTGATTGCTCGAATCCCGCGACGGATACGACCAAAATGAGCTGCACGCCGGATGCGGACAAGGGCGGAACGAAAACCTCGCCGCTCGATCCGGACACCGACAATGGCGGCGTTCCGGACGGCGTGGAAGACACGAACAAGAATGGCAAAATCGACCCCGGTGAAGGCGATCCCAATGATCCGGCCGACGATATGGGTCTCGATACCGACGGCGATGGTTTGACCAACGCGTACGAGATGCAAATCGGTTCGGATCCGAATGACGCCGATAGCGATGACGACGGGGTCATTGATGGTTTGGAAATCGATCCCGCGACGGACTCCGATGGAGACGGGCTGCCGAACGTGCTCGATTCCGATAGCGACAATGATGGTTTGTTCGACGGAACCGAAATGGGACTCGATTGTTCGAATCCCGCGACAAACCCGGCGAGCAACAGCTGTATTGCCGATGCGGACAAAGGCGCGACCACGACGGACCCGCTCGATCCGGACACGGACAACGGCGGCATTTCGGATGGTTCGGAAGATACGAACAAGAATGGTCAAATCGACCCGAATGAAGGCGATCCGAATGATCCGGCCGACGATTCCACGATTGTGGATACCGACGGCGATGGATTGAGCGACGCATTCGAGACGCAAATCGGATCGGATCCGAACGATGCCGACAGCGACGATGATGGCGTGATTGATGGCCAGGAAGCCAATCCGGCGGAAGATTCGGATGGCGACGGGCTCATCAACGTGCTCGATCCGGATAGCGACAACGATGGTTTGTTCGACGGAACCGAGCTTGGATTCGATTGCAACAATCCCGCGACGGATCCGAATGCGAACAGCTGCATTGCGGATGCCGACAAGGGCGCAACGACGACGTCGCCGCTCGATCCGGACACCGATCACGGCGGCATTCCGGACGGTTCGGAAGATACGAACAAGAATGGCACGATTGACTCGGGCGAAGGCGATCCAAACGATCTGGCCGACGATTCCACGCAAATGGATAGCGACGGCGATGGCTTGAGCGACGCATTCGAGACGGCCATCGGTTCGGATCCGAACGACGCCGATACCGACGACGACGGCGTGCTCGATGGTCAGGAGCCGAATCCCGCGGCCGATAGCGACGGCGACGGGCTCATCAATGTGCTCGACTCCGACAGCGATAACGATGGTTTGTTCGATGGAACCGAAATGGGTCGCGATTGCACGAATCCCGCGACGAATACATCGAAGAATCAATGCGTGGCCGATGCGGACAAGGGCAATACGACGACATCACCTGTCGATCCGGATACCGACGACGGCGGAATTTCGGACGGCTCGGAAGACTTCAATCACAATGGTCAAATCGACGCCGGCGAAGGTGATCCACTCGATCCTTCCGACGACTCGACCATCAAGGATTCCGATGGCGATGGTTTGAGCGATGGATTCGAGACATCCATCGGTTCGGATCCCAATGACGCCGATAGCGACGACGATGGCGTTCCCGACGGTAAAGAAGCCAATCCGGCCGAAGATACCGATGGTGACGGCAAGATCAACGTGCTCGATAACGACAGCGATAACGACGGTCTGTTCGATGGCACCGAAATGGGCTTCGATTGCTCGAACCCCGCGACGGATGCGTCGAAAAACACCTGCATCCCGGACGGCGACCAGGGTATGACGACGACATCGCCGCTCGATGCGGACACGGACAATGGCGGCGTTCCCGACGGCACCGAAGACGCCAATCACAACGGCGTCATCGATACCGGCGAGACAAACCCGAACAATCCGGCCGATGACGTCGTGAACCCGCCGCAATGCACCACGGACGCGGATTGCGGCAATGCGACGAGCGGCAAGATTTGCGACGCAATGACCAACACTTGCGTCGACGGTTGTCGTGGAACAAATGGCAATGGTTGTCCGGAAGGAAAAACCTGCACATCAACCACGGATGCCGCCGGCGTTTGCCAAGCAGGCGAACCTGAAGGAAGCATTCTGATCACCGGCGGATGCGCATGCCGCCTGGGTTCGGGCTCCTCGAACGATTCGCCTGTCGGCTTTGGCCTGGCCATTGCCGCAGCTTGTGCCGCCATGGCACGACGCCGCAAGCGCGCATAACGCATAACCACGCATAACCTGAACGGCGCCATGGCAAACCGTGGCGCCGTTTTTATTGGGCTTCGCCCAAACCCTTTTCACGAGAAATGGGGGCTCCTCGCCCTCGACCCGCGCAAGGGCCCAGGCCCTTGACCCTTGTATTGGTTTGTCCACTACGTGGCCAAACCAAATAGGTGTCAGGACGCTATTGCAGATTTAACCCTTTTGTTTCGGGTGCGAAGCACACGAAACAATATTGGTCCAGCGCTCGCTGGTCCGGGTCGAGGGGCGGATAGCCCCTCGTCGGGTCTGGGCGGAAGCCCAGCGCCTGGCGGTCGGTCAGAACGGCTCGACGTAGGGTATATCGGCGATTCGCTGCGGAGCCATGATCATGCCCGGCAGGACATTGTCGCCCACGGCGAAATCATTTTCCAAAACGCCTGTTTGTCCGACGTCGTTCCGGCCCCAGCATTTGACGCGGTTATTCTGGAAAAGAGCACATGTCAAATTCGCCCCGAGCGATAGTTGAACAACGCGATCGGAACCCAAGTCCACTTCAGGCAATGCATCGCCCATTTCCGTGGGTTCGTCGCCAATGCCGTAATTCATCATGGCCACATTGGAAACGGGCAAACCCAATCCAAGTTCGCCATGATCATTCGAGCCGAAACACTTGAGTCGCCCGTCGGTGGAAACAACGCACGTATGCGTCATACCGACGACGACCTGTGCCGGGATGAACCCGGTGCCCAAGGAAATGGCCGGCAATTGGGTCATGTCCGTTCCGAATTGTGCACCACCCCAATAAATGCGTGTACCGAGACCCAATTGACCGCGATCATTGGCTCCCCAGCAGCGAACGCTTTTCGTTGCTTCTTGAAGCGTGCAATAAGAATTCCCTCCGCCGGAAATTCGCCCCATCGGCAATGCCGTCATGGGCAAGACAACTCGAAGCAAATTGGCGTCGTTCATTTCGCCCATTTCGTCACCTCGTGCCAATTGCCCCATGACATTCAGCCCGAGCACTCCGTAAATGGGCATTCCATTGTCGTCGCCCGATACATCGAATCCCCAACAAGCCGCCTCTCCATCGGCCAGCAAAGCGCATGTCGATTGATGGCTCGTCGCCAATGCGGTCGCTTTGATCGCTGGGGAAAAAACAGCTCCGGCCGGACCTTGGTAGGAAAGCGAATTACCCACGCCGAGTTCTCCGAGACCATTGGCGCCCCAGCATTGAACGGAGCCGTCGTTCAGCAAAGCGCAGCTATGGTATTGGCCGCTGACGAGCGCCACTGCCGGCAGAGGAAGAGCCACTGTGGCAAGATTCTTTAGTTCACCGGGATCGTCGCCGATGGATTGCATCAAAGGTGTCGGCGTTCCCAGAAGCTGAGGAACTCCATCCACCAAATCCGCGCCAAAACACTTGATACTTCCGTTTTTGAACAATACGCACGTACGCTCTTTGCTCAACGCAACGTCATCCACACCCGAAATCGGAACGCGAGGGAATTCAGCGGGCGGTCTGAAGAGTTTCGACGTGCCTTGACCCAATTGCCCATGCTCACTTGACCCCCAACACTTGAGGTTCCCGAGGTGCGTCACGACGCACGCGTGCAGGTCGCCCGCGACGACTTTTTTGACTTTATCGCACTTTTTGCACCCTTCACGAATGGTCGGATCGAGCGAATTGTCGTCGCAAAATTCGCCCGCATCGACGACTCCATTGCCGCACGTGGGATGATGATCATACGCGCAACGGAATCCGACCGCATGGTGCCGTTTGGTACCATTCACATGGGTTGCACGTTGCGAATTTTGGAGTTCGTAGAGGCTGGCGTTCCATGCCCCGCCGCGAAATGTGTAATCGAATTTGCCCGGCTGCGTCGGCGGAATGCAATCGACGCACGGCACGGGCAAGGATGCTTTGACCAAATAGGGATCCCGCGTCCATTCGTACATGCTTCCGGCCATGTCCGCGTGTCCGAAATCGCTATCACCACGCGGAGATTTCGAGCCCACAGGCAGAATATCTCCGATGGCGCAATTCGCGGCCGTCATTCCGATTCCCGCCGGCAAAACGCCCGCACAATCGTACAAGGCATCATCGTACGTGATGGTCTGCTGGCCGGGCGGGTCGGACCATGGGTAAAAACGCTGCTTCGACCCGCCCACCGCGGCATAATTCCATTCCGCTTCGGTGGGCAATCGACCGCCCTCCCACGCACAAAATGCAAACGATTCTTCCCACGTCATACAGGACATCGGCAAATTCTCGAATTCACCGGCGCCCGGATCTGTTTTCCAGGATATCGGAGTATGTCCGTCGCAATTCAGCAATTGAGACTTCATGTCGCCACTGGTGACGGCAAGGGGCCATGCAGGATTCCAACCGCTGCCGGGAATTTTCGGATGCGCTCCCGCACCCGGTGCAGGTTTGCTCGAATTGGCACCGTCGTAAGCTTCGAGGAATTTGCGATATCGGCCGACGGTGACTTCGAATCGATCGAGACTGACTTCGCTGATTTCGGCGGGCAACGCGACATCGTTGAGTCGATCGTGCAATCCGCCGGGAACGATGCGTGTCTGATGGCACGATTCGTCTTTGTTCGGTCCGCAATCGACAGCCGTGCCGGTCCCGCTTTTGCCGGTACAGACGCCGGCATTGCATAAATTCGACCCGCAATCGGCCGCCATTGCGCAAGCCGCCCCGATCTCGCCCAAGCACGTCCCCTGACCACTGCAAAAAACGTCCGGGCCAAGACATGGTTTGTCGCCATTGGCGTCATCCAATCCAATCGGCAGCGGAGAACATTTGCCCATGTTGCCCGGCACATTGCACGCCGCGCAAGACCCGGAACACGCGCCCTCGCAACAAACCCCGTCGACGCAAAAACCCGACAAACAGTTTGTCGCATCCGTACACGATGTACCAAGGTCGTCTTTGCAAACGCCGGATCCATCACAGACGCGACCAGTCCCGCAATTCGTTCCGGCCGCCGCGTTGGAAACACCGCATAACCCGTCCGTACACGTTCTCGTCTTGCAGGCGTCATCCATGCCCGGACAATCGCCAGGAGTCATGCAAACGGCATTGCCGCCATTTCCGCCCGTGTTCCCGCTGGAACTCGAGGAGGAGCCGCCCATGCCGCCAAGGCTGGGCACCACGTCGACATCTTCCACACCGACGATGAGATTACACGCCGAAATGCCCATTATCGCTGCAAGACCCAATCCGATTCGTCGCTCGATCATGGCATTCACCTAAAATCGTCCCTGCAAAAGAAGTCCGGTTTTATTTGCATCCACCGAGGGAAGAATCCATATCAAGCCGGTTGTTTTCGACGAACCCTTGGCCCGAACTCCCACGGCAAGCATCACGGCGCCGACGCCCAACGCAACGCCTCCTCCGACGAACAACGCCGTGGAAATGTTTCCGTTCGTTTGCGCTTGTCGGGCCAAACTTGCGCCCGCCTCCGTACAAACGTAGTTGCCGGGTTTGCCCGCACATTGATCGGATGTCGTCGCCTGCTCCCATGTATCGAATGTTTTCACACCGAACCACGAGCCGATTCCCACGGCGACGACCCCGACGCCGGCCACAACGGCTCCTCCAATCACCAACGAGCTGCCGGATTTGGTATTCGACGGCCCGGGTGTATCTCGAGAAGATCCCGATGGTGGTGGCGGAGGAGTGACCGCGGGTTTTCGCTCGAGCGCCGGGATTTCCACCTCCACCGTTTTGCCTTCTTGAATGTCCACGGTCTTGGTAAAATCGTTATACCCCGACGAACGGGCCAGAAGGGTATGACTTCCGGGATCGATAGGCAAAGGTACGCCCAATGCGGCATTTCCAAGGACCTGTCCGTCACGCAAGATTTCCGTGCTGTTCGGATCGGCTCCCTTCAGCGTAATGACGAGTTTGGGGACTCGAGGAGCCAAGGCATTGGCCCGCTGTTTTGCCAAGGTTTCACGATCTTTGCGTTTGGCGGCTTGAGCCAAAGAAACAACTTCGGTGAATTCGGCCCAAGCTTTGGCCAATTTACCTTCACGTTCATGGCAATCGGCGATGGACAATTTGGTGCCGAGCCCCGGGTCCAAACGATCCGATTCGACGAATTTCGGGCACGCTTCGCTGATTTTCCCGCTGGCAATGAGTTTCTGCGCTTCTTGAAAAAGCGCTTCGGCCATGGCTGCATTCTCCGCCGTTTGCGCTTGCGCCGACAACGGAGCAAAGGTCAAAAAAACCGCCGGCGTCAACCCACGAAAAGCGGATTTACGAATCACTTCCGTCCTCCTACATCAAAAACGCCGCTCGTTGCCGTGGGCTTGACCGCGGGACCTGCCGGACGTTTGGCCGTCGATAACGGTTCGGATGTTTTGACCGCCAAGTTTCCTTTGCTCGGCGCCACGGTGACAACCGGCAATGCGGTCGACGTTGCCGCTTCCACAGACGCCTGTGGAGCCACGAGCGGCTCGGGTCGGGCGAGTGATTGCGCGGCGAGACTCGACGCATTTCCAGCCGCTGCCGACGAGGTTGCACCAGCGCTTTGCGTCGCCGGTTCATTGCCGAGTAATTTCCACGCTGCAAGACCACCAACCACGACGATGACTGCGGAAAACACGGCAATCCCGAGCATACGAAACGAACGGGCTCGATGCGTTTGCGCCTGATCCGCAGTGAGTTTTGAATCCGTCGTACCTACGCCGCTGGAAATGCCCGAAGGCCCCGCAGCCGACGCAGCCCAATTGCCGGATGCCAAAGACTCGCGGCCGAAAGAAATGGGAGCGTCCGAGCCGGCCCAGGGCGCCAACGCCATAACGAACTCTTCGACACTCGACATACGTTTGTCGCGGTCCTTTTCCAAGCATCGCGCCAAAATAGATTCCAATTCAATGGGCAAATCGGGACGCCGCTCACGCAACGAACGGTGTTTCGAAGAAAAAATCGACACGAAAAGCAAGGGGACCGTATCGCCGTCAAATGGAGATATTCCCGTCAGCAAGCGATAAAATACGATTCCAAGCGACCAGACATCCGCCCGAGCGTCCACATCGCGCGAAGCTCGAAGCTGTTCGGGCGACATGTACATCGGTGTGCCCATGACCGAATCGGTTCGTGTGGCTCCACCTTCGATCAAACCGTCATTGGCTACTTTGGAAATTCCAAAATCGACAATCTTGATGATTCGCGATCCATTGCTGCGTTTGGCCAGGAACAAATTCGCCGGCTTGATATCGCGATGCACAATCCCTTGACGATGCGCTTCGGACAACGCAATCGCCGCCTCCGTCACGTACTTGATGACCTCCGGAAGCGGCAACGGACCTCGCGCCATTAACGTCGTCTCGAGATCTTCCCCGTCGAGAAATTCCATGACCATGTACGGCACGCCGTCTTCAAACTTGCCGACATCGAGGACCCGAACCGCATGTTCGTTCTTGATCTTCGCTGCAGCACGTGCTTCACGCATGAATCGGCCGACAACATCGTCACGCATCGCGAGCGAGGGGCTGAGCATTTTGATCGCGACGGTTTCTTGCAGCTCGATGTGCAATGCAGCGTAAACGACGCCCATGCCTCCTTCGCCGAGTTTCCGCAGGATCCGATACTTGCCAAGAATTTCGTCACCAACTGCGGGCAATGCCATGGCGTCGCCGGCTCCATTTCTCGTCCCGACACCCGATACCTTGAACGTCACACACAAACCACTTCGTGGATGAGCGTTTGAATCCAAGAACATCGGATATAAAAACCAAAGCTCCTCATCGTATACCCACCGGTGGGGCCGACGCCAGAGGGAAATGAACCGTGGAGCGTTGGCAATCAAACAGCCTCGCGGGTCTCCAACTAGATCTTTGCCGGGCTTCGCCCAAACCCACCCGGGGCTCCGCGCCCCTCCAGTTGGTGTTTTGGGGCTTCGAGTCGCCTTCGGCGCTCTGCGCCCCAAACCCCCGCGCAAGGGCCCAGGCCCTTGACCCTTGTATTGGTTTGTCCACTACGTGGCCAAACCAAATAGGTGTCAGGAGGCTATTGCAGATTTAACCCTTTTGTTTCGGGTGCGAAGCACACGAAACAATATTGGTCCAGCGCTCGCTGGTCCGGGTCCAGGGGCGGACAGCCCCTGGTCGGGTCCGGGGTGAAACCCCAGGAAACGCTTTCAACGCGCGCTCAGCCGACGATGGGGAACAATTCGACAATCGGTGCGCGGGATTTGCTCGATGCCGCCATGATGTCCGTCGTCGTCGCTTCCCCGGGCAACGTAATACTGAAGCGCGAAGGACCTCCTTTGACCGATAATCCTCGCGCTTCGAGTTCGTCGCGGAATGCTGCACCATTCTTGCGAATCGTCACGCCATACACGCGCACACTGGCAAACAATTCCTCGGGCGTCGCTTCCATGACGAGCGCTCCGCCGGAGAAGACCAACACATCCGTCGCCCCCAAAGCGAGATTTCCTTCCGGCATTCCCGGTTCGATTTTCCGCACCGAAAAGATCGCTTTGCGCCCTTCGGTCACGCGGGAAATTGCATTCATGACAAACGCCGCCGGTCCCGCTTCCAGGCCGCTCAAAGGTGATTCCACGACAATGACTTTTGGATCCGCGCACGCGGCATGGGCCAACGCGAGGACTCGTCGCCCCGGAAGATCCAGCGTGCTCGCATCGCGCTTGACCGCCCCGGCCAAACCCACGCGTTCGAGCGCGGTCATGGCCAAGTCGCGAGCATGTCGTGCCGATTCACCGGCCAAACGCGCGCTCCAAGTGACGTATTCGAGCACCGACATTTTGGGCGGCAATGGCGCATCGACAGGAGCCGCACCGACGATATCGAAATGCTCGCGTTTACCGACGTCATGTCCCGCGACAAACAGAGCTCCGGAAACTACCGAAGCTTCACCCGGCAGATCGTCTTCCGTAAATGAATGCGCCCGGGAACGCAACGATACGCCGGTCAAGGCCGCAAATAAGACTTCCGTGTCCCCCGCGCACAACACGCGATCACCACGCGTACGAATGGTGAGTTTTTCCGTGGCGATGACGTCATCCACGGCAATTCGCGCATCTTCGGCGTGCAATACGGCGACGGGTATCTCTTCACTCACGGGCTGTCGTCATCCCCGACAGCCGTCAAGCTGCCGTACGAAACATCTCCCGTCATATCCATACGCGCCAATGGTTTCGTTCCGTCAAACACCATCATCGGCGCCAAACCCCGCGCCAGGTCCATCAATACCGGCGGAATGAGCACACCCGCCATCGGCGCCTGACCTGCGGCGGAAATGCCCACGAGCTTCGCCAACGATCCGATCAAACTTTCGTCATCCTCCGGCAATTGAACAACCGCCGCATCCGGAGGCAAATCGGCACGTCGTCGAGCTTCGACCAATGCTTGACGCAATCCACCGATATGATCGACCAATTTTCGATCCAATGCTTGCGCCCCGGTCCATACACGCCCACGCGCCACGGCATCGATATCTTCGGGCTTCATCTTGCGCCCCTCGGAAACCCGCGCAATGAACAAATCATAGAATTGTTTGACCTTGACGCCCAGTTCCTTTTTCTCATCCTCGGAGAATGGGCGATAAAAGCTCTCCGCATCGGCTTTCGGAGCCGACCGAAATTGCTCGAGGCCCACGCCCAATTTGCCCAAAAGGCCCACGACGTCGACTTTGCCGTAGAAAATGCCGATCGATCCGGTAATGGTCGAACGATTGGCGAAGATCGGCCCACCCGCCATGGATGCGTAATATCCGCCGCTGGCCGCCGCCGACCCCATCGAAATGATGAGCGGTTTCTTCTTCGCCGTCAGGATCGCCTCGCGCACGATGACATCCGCCGCCAGCGATGAACCGCCTCCGGTCTCGATGCGAAAAACGACAGCTTTGACGGTCGAATCATCCCGAGCTTGTTTCAGCGCTTTCGCAATCGTGTATGACCCCGCCAAACGAATTCCCACGAACGGGATGCTCTGACTTTCGCCATCCACCATATCGCCGGACAAATACACGATCGCCACCTTCGACGGCGAACCCCAAACGGCCGGCGCTTCGGAATCAGGTTTGTCTTCCACAACCTTTACGGGTTCACCCAGCGTCTCTTCGGCCACACGATCGATTTCATCCGTGTACGCAAGCATATCCACGAGGTTGGCGGCTTTGGCCTCCGGCGCGATGAACGGACCTTTTTCAATGGTTTTCCGCAATGTCGCCAGCGGAATGCGTCGACCTCCGCCCACGTCGGACATGTAAATGCCCTCGAGCTGAGCCAATAAATCACGATGATCCTGGCGCCCGATTTCGCTCGAATCTTTCCGCGTATATTGTTCAGCCGCCAGCTTGTGTTCGGCAATGCGGACGAAATCGCTGCGTACGCCCAGCTTTTCGAGCACCCCGCCGTAATACATGTATTGCGACGAGAGCCCCGCAAATCGTAATCCGCCCGCGGGATTCATCGCAATGCGATCGGCCTGGGAACACACATACAGAGAACGACCTCCCGCGTCTTCCAAATGGCAAATCACTTTTTTCCCGAATGCCCGCAATCGTCGAATCGCGTCGCCCAATTCTTCCGCATGCGCAAAAGAACTCGCCGGTTCGGCCCGTAAATCCAAAACGACGCCGCTGACCTCCGGATCTTCGGCCAATTTCCACAGCCGCATCAAGAGCTTCGTGTGCTTTCGAACGCCGGGAACCGCGTCAATTCGAATCTTTGCTACTTTTTTTTTCAATCGGATCCCCGGCTCGCGGAAAGTGCGAACCGCCGCCGTTCCATACACGCCGCCATCGCCATTGCCGACGATGGCTCCCGCGCCTGCTTGGAATACCGATAGATTGACGTCGACGCCCACCATGCCCGTCACTTGCGGCGTCGTATCGAATTGGTTCACGGATACTTCGCTGCGGAATCGGCCGACGCGAGGAATATCGAATCCCAACGTGCCGCGTAAGGTCGTATCGCTCGTCCGCTCGCGAAAAGAAGCTTCCGCGCCGATTTCAATCGTGCGTTGACCCTTGTACGGGCGTAACGCGACGCCCGCTTCATACGTTCGTCCGGACGCATTCGTCCAATCACGGGCGATGAGCGAGCCGGATAGAAATGAAAATGGTCGGTAGGTGTAAGCAGTTGTCAGGCCAAACGCGCCGTCGAATTCGTTTCGGGCTGAAAATGACCACGCGAGCGTCGTCCCGAGCGAGCTCGTATCGCCCAATTTCAACGCCATACCCCAGCGCAACCACCGTTGCGACGCGGTCAAACCCGAAGGCGTCGTGACATCGAGCCAATCGGCGCGCAAGCCGGTCGCCAAATGAAAAATGGCAAATCCCGCTTCGACCGCATTACCTCCGACATATCCCGTCCCTCGTGAATATGCCCCGGTCCAGCGTAATTCAGCCCCGGGCAAAAATGCGAGATTCGCGGGGTTGTACGCAATGGCCGAAACGTCGTCGCCTCCGGCAATCGCGCGACCCGGCGCAGGCACATAAGGCTGCGCGTCTGCGGTGCCGGTTGTCGCGCCAATCGCTCCGGCCAAAACGGAACCAACGAGCCAGGATGAATATTTTTTCATACGGTTGACAGGATCCGCAAGGTTGCTGCTTCCGCGTCGTACGTTTTGCGCACTTCATTCAAAGCCATGCGTTCGATGACGCGAGACAACACGCCGGCTTTGACTTCGAATTCCCCCACGACACGCCTTTTTGTCCGCCCATCGGGCGCTCGCTCCAATTGGTACGTACCGGACGAACGCATGTACCGTCGGTATTGTTCGCGCGGCGCCACCGACCAACTCGAAGCGTGATCCGAAAGCCGATAAAGACTCGTCTCTTCCCAGCTCATCGCTTCCCGCGCCACTTCGTGCGTACGCAACATCGGCAGCGGCGCGTTCGCCTGGAATCGCAGAACTCGCCGAAACACGCCGCGATCGATCACGTGTTCAATCGTCTCGATCGATTCGATGAGGGGCGTCAGCGCCCGAGCCATCAACACGCCCAAATCCGGCGACAACACGGCGAGCTCGACGGCATCGAGCGGAGCGTCGAATTCATGGGTGATTTCGAAGCGCAATCCAGACCTCCCAGCAAATGGATCTTATCCGAAAAACCCTCGTGTCCGAGCGATGACCTCGATTTCCCCCCGACGTCGTTCGAGCTCGGCGACGTCTTTGACCGGCAAAAACCGCGCCGCCGCGCCGTCTCGAGGCACGCGCAACATCACCGGTTCCAGCGCCGTCGTGATTTCATTGACGATCCGTTCGAACTGCACAGCCTTTTGAGCTCCAACCTTTTTCTCGACCTCGACATACGTCCACTTCATGTCGAGCGACGCGAGCTCTTTCGCCTGCACGAGAAACGTATTCGTGCTGAACACCGGCATCGTCGCCGGATCGAACCCTGCCGGAAGGCGCACTTCTTCCGCGATGATGCGTCGCCCGTTCCAACGCACCGGACCTCCACCCCGATCCGTGCCGACTTTGTTCACGACTTCCACCGTGACCGGACCGCGATGCGCAAGGTGAAAACCAAGCACCGCTGGATCGATCGTCGCTCCCAAATTGTCGAGGTTGGCAATCCAAACCGTCTTGCCTCCGCGCGCTACGAACCGATCGAGGTACCCGCTCGCGCGAAGCGCATCCGGCAAGTCGCCGTGACCTGTCGCGTACACGCTCGGTTCACCGTGTTCGTCGCGGAACAAGTTCCCTTCGTGGGTCAATCGGAGCGACACGCATTGTTCGAACGTGGCGACTTCACCTTCGGGGTTTTTCGCGGCCAGAGCTTCACGAATCGGCCCATCCGTCGCTTCGCTGGTCATGAGCCACAGCGGCGGATGCGCACCGAAACGCCTTTGAATCGCGGCCATTTCAGCAAGTCGCAACTCGAGGAACGTCTTGCCCGGAAGAGCTTCGACGAGCGCTTTGACCACGCCGCCCATCCGCGTCGCCATGCCTCCGGCCAGGACACACAGCGCCACTTCACCTCGCGCAATCGCTTCGTTTCCCAAAGCTTCGTTGCGTTGATGTTCAGGCGATCCTGGAGGCGGCAAGTCGACCACGTCTTCGGGAAGCGGAGCTTCGACCGTACCGGACAAACGATTGCGCGCTTCTCGGTCCCCGCCCACGGATGCCGCCCATGCGCGAAGACGTTCCGGATCGAAACCACGAGCTTTGATTCGCTCGACGAGGGACGGAGGCAGTTGGGCCAGATCTTGGTCGAGTGTCACGTCGTTCGTGAAAGCATGCCCCTGCGTGCGCGGCAACAGATTCTCGCGATGGTTCATCCGTGAAGGACCATCGCCCAGACGTCGTAGAGAGCGTGTGTCCACACGGCAGGAGCGAAGCCGCGGAAGACGAAAATCGCGGTGAGCACGAGGCCGCAGACCGCACGGAAGATGAACGATTGCAGGTCGAACGCATCGCCGAGCGAGCCGACGTAATGCCACGCGGAAAAACTCACCGCGGCAACACCGGCCCACAGCAACGTGAGCACGATGCGGCGAAGTCCCGGGCCGAAGACGGCTTTGAGCACCAAAGCACCAAGCCCGAAGAGCCCCACGCGAAACGCGATCTCTTCGTAAAACCCAGCCCCCATCGACATGATCACGCCGGAAAAAACACTCCGCGTCTGAACACTCGGCGCAAGCGTCAACGACCCGACCACATACGACGCGGCAAACCGCATCAGGATGGCGTAGAGCGTTCCTTCGAGGGCGATAAGGACAAACCTCTTCCGCTCGAGCGCTTTCTTCTGCCCCGTCGCTGCCAGTACCACGACAAACGCAACGCCGACGGCGACCGTCAAACCCGCGTACCCAAGCAAGCTGTGATCCGCGAGCGCCGTGAGCTCACGCGTGACCGGATCGGCGGCGTTTCGCACCGGTAAGAAAACAACGCCCAGGTGATAGAGGAGAAAGATCGGCAGCGTCAGGCCCAAGTCCGTCCAAGCGTCGCTTTTCTCGGGAACGGCCGACGCTGGATCCTTCGGATCAACAGGCTCTGTTGCCATCAGGTGGGCCTCAAGTTGTAAACGATGAAGACCACTTCGATGATCCAGATGACGATGTTCATCATGAACGGCACGTCACGCAGGATCTCTTGCGTCGGACTCTCCGCCTTCGGACGACTCACGACGAGCTGCAAAAATCGTATGACCCCAAAGAGTGGGTGAATCGTCGTGGCCCAAAGATAGGGGTTTTGGAAAAATCGCTGCGTGTCGTGGTCGAGCGTGTACGCGAGGTACGTGACGATCGTCGCGATGCCCGTGGCGGCCAACGCGAACGTGAGAACTCGAGGTGAGTACGCTTCGAGCGCTGCGCGTTGTTTGCTCGCGTTGGCGCCTGCGAGTTCATGGCGGCGTTTACCGAAACCCAGGAACAACGCGAGAAGTGCGGTACATCCGACCATGTAGCCGGAGATGGGTGTGCCCGTGCCAAACCCTCCGGCGAGCACTCGCAAGACGAAACCGAGCGAGATGCAACCGACGTCCACGTAGGCGATCTTTTTGAGCCCAAACGAATAGACGATGTTGAGGATGAAATAGCCGGCGGCGACGGCGGCGAACTTTGGAGGTCCAAGCAATGCGCCGCCGAAGGCGACCACGACGAGCCCCACGAGCATCGCTTTGGCGAGGGCGACGGGAACTTGGCCGCTCGCGATCGGGCGATGGCGTTTGACCGGATGAACTCGATCCGCGTCGGCGTCGACGATGTCGTTGAGCGTGTAGACGGCGCCGGAAAGAAGGCAGAAGACGCCGAAGGCTCCGATGGCGCTCTTGATGATGGACGGATGCGTGAGGTGTTTGGCGAAAACAACCGGGGCCAGGACAAACGTGTTTTTCACCCACTGATGGGGACGAACCGTGCGGATCATGCCCGCGATGCGCCAAAACAGGCTCCCTTTGCGGGGTGACGGCAAGATCGGCGGCGGTTCGGATGCCGGCTCGGAAGGTGCGGCGAGTCCTTTCGGAGCGTCAGGTTCGTCCACGGCGTTCACCGCTTGATTTCCATCGGCTCCGGCTGACGGCGTAATGCTTTGATCCACTTCGCTGCTCGAAAAAAAGGCCCATCGGAAGAGGTCCGACCTCGAGCGCGGAGCATACATGCGCAAACATGACCGGGCCATTTCCGAGCATTTTTGGTCGGCCCGCGAAGACCCCGCATCTTCACGATTGCCCCGCGATACTGCCAGATCGGAACATTTTCAGGATGTTGTCCGCGGCTTCCACACTTGCCGTGCTAGCATCGTCCGCGATGACGTCGGCGCACTCGATCGCGCGGGAATCCACGCCTGTGCTCCAGGAGCTGCGCTCCTCGGTCGAATCTGCTCTCGAAGGAAAACCCGATGCGGTGGAGCTCGCGCTCATCGCCCTGTTGGGTCGAGGGCATGTGTTGATCGAGGACGTGCCTGGCGTAGGGAAAACGACACTCGCCCGCGCTCTCTCCAAAGCGGTCGGCGGAGAACTCCGTCGTGTGCAGTTCACGAGCGATCTCCTTCCAAGCGATGTGCTTGGCGTGAGCGTGTACGACCAGCGCGCGGCGCAGTTTCAGTTTCGCAAAGGTCCGATCTTCACGAACGTGCTCCTCGCGGACGAAATCAATCGCGCGAGTCCGCGAACGCAGTCGGCTTTGCTCGAAGCGATGAACGAAGGTCAGGTGTCGGTCGATGGTGTGACGACCGATTTGCCCGATCCGTTTTTCGTGCTCGCCACGCAAAACCCCCAAGATTTCGCGGGAACTTTCCCACTTCCCGAATCGCAACTCGATCGCTTCATGGTGCGCATTCGTCTGGGATATCCGCCGGCGCATGTCGAGATGCGTCTGTTTTCCCAGGGAGGCGACGGCGATCGGGTTCGTAACGTCAAACAGATCCTCGACCCGGAGCAGCTTCTCGCGCTCCAGCAGGACGTCGACAAAGTCGAGCTCGATCAGTCTCTTGCGACCTATCTCCAAGCCGTTCTTGCCGCGACGCGAGCCAGTCCCACGTTGTCGCTCGGCGCTTCACCTCGCGCAGGAATCAACCTGGCACGAGCGGCGCGAGCTCGGGCGATGTTGCACGGACGAACCTACTGCATCGCCGACGACATTCACGACCTCACGGTTCCAACCTTGGCGCATCGCATTCGTCTCGCGGCGCATGCCGAAGGCTACATGCCGAGCCGTGACGAGTGCGAAAACGCAATTCGAGACATCGTGGCGCGGGTACCGGTCCCGCTCTGAAACGAGGCGTGAATGGCAGCGGATCGGACGCAGGTCGAAGCCGCCGTCCCACGAGTCGGCACCACGATACGACGAGCACCGCCACGTCCCGAGCCTGCGCCTCCGCAACCGGCGAAAGAAGATCCCAACGCGCCGAAGCAGCATTGGGCCATTCGTTTTTTACGTTCGTTCTTCACGTGGAAAGCGCCGCGCAAATTAAAGTTCACGCGTGAAGGAAAATATTACGTCGGCATAACATTGGGCGTCGGGTTTGCTGCGATAAACACCGGCAACAACCTGCTGTATTTGCTGCTCGGCATGCTCGTTTCGCTCATGCTCGTGTCGGGCGTGATGAGTGAACTGTCGCTGCGCGATCTGACGGTGACGCGACGATTGCCGACGCGAGCGCAAGTCGGTCGCGCGCATTTGGTCGAGATCGAGGTCTACAACCACAAGAAGCGCGTGCCTTCGTACGCCATCGAAGTGGAAGATCTGCGCGCCGGACAGCCCGCGGACAAACGCTGCTTCTTCTTGAAAATAAGCCCTTCCAGCGCGCAAGTCGCGGCGTACAGACGCACGCCCGCACGCCGCGGGCGCGATCGACACACGGGCTTTCGCATCGCGACTCGATTCCCGTTCGGCCTCTTCGAAAAGTCGCGCGAGGTCACGTCCGAAGGCGAGCTCGTCATTTATCCCGCCGTCGATCCCGTTCGTTTGCCGCCGGAAGAACGCGGTCGCATGGTCGGGGGTGTTGGAACGTCGGGGCGCGGTTCGAGCGACGAGACGTATTGCTTGCGCCCGATGCGCGACGGTGACGATCCACGCGACATTTACTGGCGAAAGAGCGCCATCCTTGGACAAACCGTCTTGCGCGAACGCGCTCGCGAGACCCGTCCCGACACGCGCCTCGTCATCGACACGGTCAAGCCCAAGGCGGCGAACGACCAATACTCACAGCAATTCGAGAAGCGTATTCGCGAAGTCGCGTCGCGCGCCGTGGCTCACATCAAGCGTGGCGACGGCGTGATTGTCCGGACAACCCGCGGCGAAGAGAGTCGCGGGGATCGCAACGTCGGCGCCGACCGCATTCTGCGTTTCCTCGCCTTGCTCGACTACGTCGACGAAGCGAGTTTGCCCGACACGACCAAACGTGCACCGGCCACGACAAACACAAAAGCCCGGCCGAAACGAAGACCTCCACGAAGCCTGCGAAGAAGGAGTCGACATGAGGTTTGGACTTGTCCACCGCATCATGACCGACGCGCTTGCCGTGCTCGGGATCTTGGCTCTCTTGGCGAGCGGTCAATTCGGCGCGTGGGTGAGTGGTTCGCTCATCGTGGGCTTGATCATCGCGCTTTTGATTCGCGATCACTGGGAACGTTATCCGGCCCTGAAGCACTTCGATTCCGTGACGTTGATCGGCGTTTTGGCGCTGCAAATCGGGCGCCTC
>WBZU01001096.1_pt1 | contig 21193 bp, 22 predicted proteins | sample 5204311 | NCBI WGS metagenome assembly WBZU01 (sample SAMN12344359, study PRJNA552823) | activated sludge metagenome | biome: Activated sludge suspended growth; feature: Nitrification reactor; material: Wastewater; isolation source: activated sludge from nitrification reactor of wastewater... | reverse complement strand
ATCGGGTCGACTCCGGGCGGCGGCGGCCGCGTGCGGCTGCCGCCGACCGTGCTGTGGTCACTCCGGTGCGTGGCAGACCGCTTCGACGTTGTTGCCGTCGGGGTCGCGGACGAAGGCGCCGAAGTAGCCCGGGTGGTACTCGGGGAACTCCCGCGGTTCGTGCAGGACCTCGGCGCCGAGCGCGACCGCGGCGTCGAAGAAGGCGCGGACCGCGGCCCGGTCCGGGGCCTGGAAGGCGATGTGGTCCTCTCGCCAGCCGGTGTGGTTGTCCGACAGCGGGCCGAGCCAGAAGTCGGGCTGGGTGGTGCCATAGCCGATGACACCGGGGTGGGGCTCCATCAGCCGGGCAGCCCCGAGCGGTTCGAGGACCCTGTCGTAGAAGGCCGCGCTGGCGTCGACGTCGCTGCACTGGATTCCGAGGTGATCGATCATGGCGCCATCGTGCCAGGGGGCTGTGACGCTCCGTCCGCGAGGAGCTCGCGGACCCGGGGGATCACCTCGGCGCCGAACAGCTCGATGCTGCGGCGCTGTAGGGCGTCGGGCATCGGACCCGACCCGATCTTGAGCGTGAACCGGCTCAGTCCAAGGACCCGGGAGGTGGTCGCGATCTTGCGGGCGACCGTCTCGGGCGAGCCGACGTAGAGCGCGCCTCTCGGACCGACCTGGGCCTCGAAGTCCGAACGGGTCATCGGGCTCCAGCCGCGTTCGGCGGCGATGCGCCCGTGCAGGACCCGGTGGTGAGGCCAGGCCTCCTCGATCGCCTGCTCGTCGGTGTCGGCGACGTGGCCGGGGGAGTGGCACCCGACCGGGAGGCTGTCGTGGCCGAACTCCCCGAGGGCCCGATGGTAGAGGTCGACGAACGGGGCGAAGCGGGCGGGCTCGCCACCGATGATGGCGAGCATCAGCGGCATCCGGTGCCGGGCGGCCCGCACCACCGACTCGGGGCTCCCACCGACGCCGACCCAGGTGCGGATCCCGCCCGACTCGGTCCGGGGGTGGACGACCTGGTCGCGCAGCGGCGGCCGGGTCCGGCCCGACCAGGTGACCGGTTCCTCGGTGAGCAGCTCGGCGAGCAGCGACAGCTTGTCGTCGAAGAGCACCTCGTAGTCGCGCAGGTCGAATCCGAACAGCGGGAACGACTCGGTGAACGACCCGCGTCCGACGATGATCTCGGCCCGGCCGTTCGACACGGCGTCGAGGGTGGCGAAACGCTCGTAGACCCGGATCGGGTCGTCGGAGCTGAGCACGGTGACCGCGGTCGACAGCCGGATCCGCTCGGTGCGCGCCGCGATCGCCGCCAGCACGATCTCGGGCGCGGACAGGGCGAAGTCGTCGCGGTGGTGCTCGCCGAGGCCGATCACGTCCACCCCGACCCGCTCGGCGAGCACGGCCTGGTCGACCACGTCGCGGATGACCCGTGCCGGATGCTGCGGCACGCCGTCCGGATCGACGGTCATGTCGCCGAAGGTGTCGATGCCGAGCTCGATGGTCGTCGGGGGCACCCGGCGACGTTAGCGACCGGTCCTCGGGGACGGAGCGGCCGTGCTTGACAAGTCCATAGGAGTCCTATCAAACTGGGTGGGCCCCAGGAGGGGCGACCGCCTCGGACCGAAAGGACCTGCCATGACCGCTCCCGCTGGCTACACCTACGACGACCCGTCGCTGAGCCCCTCACCGGTCACCCTCGCCGACCTCGACGACCTGCTCGCCTCGGTGCTGTGGTCCGAAGCCGACGCTGCCGCGCTCCGGCGGGCCGGCGAGATCCTCGTCCCGCAGACCGAGGCGATCCTCGACGTGTGGTACGGCTTCGTGGGCTCGAACCCCCATCTGGTGGCCACCTTCGCCGGCTCTGACGGGACGCCCGACGGCGACTACCTGGCTGCCGTGCGCGGGCGCTTCGGGCGGTGGATCGAGGACCTGTGCCGACGCGACTTCGATGCCGGCTGGCTCGCCTACCAGGACGAGATCGCCCGTCGACACCACACCAGCGGCAAGAACCGGACGGACTCGGTCGATTCACCTTCGGGCCACGTCCCGCTGCGCCACCTGTTCGCGCTGGTCGTTCCGATCACCGTCACCATCCGTGACTTCCTCGCCTCGGGTGCCACCGACGAGGTCGAGCTGGACGCCATGTACCAGGCGTGGTTCAAGGCCGTCACGCTCTCCGCGACTCTCTGGGCGAGGCCTTACAGTCCTGATCTGTGGTGAGCTCAGCGTCGGTGGCGGGGGGTGGAGAACCCCGCTCGGAGGACGATCCGACCGTGCCGGAGAGGGTGGTGGCGGCGTTGGACCGCATCGCCCGGGGCGTGCGCGCCCACCGGCAGACCGTCGCCACCGACGCGGGGGTGACGGTGCTGCAGGCGGACCTCCTGCGTGCGCTCCACCACGGCCCCCCGCCGCCGGCGCTGGCCGGTCCGCTCGCCGCGGACCTGGGCGTGAGCCAGCCGACGGTCTCGGACTCCCTGGCGGCGCTCGAGCGCAAGGGTCTGGTCGAGCGGCGGTCCACGCCGGGTGACCGCCGGCGCAGCACGTTCGCGCTCACACCCGACGGCGACCGGCTGGCCGGTGGGCTCCGACGGGCCGACGACGTGCTCGCCGACACCGTCGCCGCGCTCGACCCCGACGACCAGGAGCACGTGCTGCGCGGGCTCCTCGACATGATCACCGGCATGTTGGACAACCGGATCCTGGCCGTGGCCCGCACGTGTCCGACCTGTCGGTACTTCGAGGCGGGGACCGACGGGCCCAGATGCTCGCTGCTCCAGGTCCCGCTCGCACCCGGGGACCTGCGGGTGGACTGCCCGGACCACGAGCCGGTCTGAGCCGGACCGACGCGACCGCTGCCGCTCCGGCGCGGTCGAGCCAGGGTCAGAGCTGCAGGGCGGCCTTGCCGGCCGCGACGAGCACCGGGTCCCACACCGGAGAGAACGGCGGAGCGTAGGCGAGGTCCATCCCCGCGACGTCGCGCACGTCCATCCGGTTCCACAGCGCGGTGGCGACCACGTCGATGCGCTTGGCGGATCCGCTCCCGCCGACGATCTGGCCGCCGAGCAGCCGACCGGTGCCGCGCTCGACGACGAGCTTCACGGTGATCGGGTCCGCGCCGGGGTAGTAGTGCGCCCTCACCGCGGCGCGGGCGGTCACGGCGAAAGCGTCCAGCCCGGCTGCGGCCGCCTCGCGCTCGCTGAGGCCGGTCCGGCCGACCTCGGTCGAACCCACCTTGGTGATGGCGGTGCCGAGGACCCCGCCGAAGGTCGAAGGGGTCCCGCCGATGTTGGAGCCGACGACGCGACCCTGCTTGTTGGCATGGGTCCCGAGAGCGATCACGACCCGTTCTCCGGTGATGCGGTGGTGTGACTCGACGCAGTCTCCGGCGGCCCAGACGCCATCGACCTGGGTGTGCAGGCGGTCGTCGACGACGATCCCGCCCGAGGCTCCGACCGGTATTCCGGCCGCCGCGGCCAACGCCGAGTTGGCCCGTACTCCCAGGCCGACGACCGACAGATCGGCGGGGATCTCTCCGGCGGTGGTATCGACCGCGGTGAGGCGTCCGCCCTCGTGGACGAAGCCGGTGACGCCGGTGCCGAGCAGGACCTTCACGCCCAGCTCCTCGAGCGCGGTGGTGACCAGGCCCGCCATGTCGGCGTCGAGGGTCAGCATCGGCTGGTCGGCCAGCTCGACCAGCGTCACCTCGAGGCCCCGCGCGGCGAACGCCTCGGCGACCTCGACGCCGATGTAGCCGCCGCCGATCACGACCGCGCGCCGCGCCCCGGCGTCGATGGCGGCACGCACCGCGTCGGCGCCGGGGATGGTCCGCAGGTCGAACACGCCTGGCCCGTCGATGCCGGGCAGCGGCGGCTTGACGGGGGAGGCGCCGGTGGCGATGAGGAGCTCTCCGTACGGTTCGATGGTGGTCCCGCCTCCGTCGAGCGGGCGGACCTCGACGGTGCGGGCCGCCGTGTCGACGGCCGTGACCTCGTGGCGGGTGCGGACGTCGATGCCCCGGGTGCGGAACTCCTCGGGCGTGCGGGCGACGAGTCGGTCCCGGTCGGTCACCTCGCCGCCGACGAAGTAGGGGAGCCCGCATGCCGCATAGGAGGTGAACTCGCCGCGCTCGAACACGACGATCTCCAGATCGGGTCGCAGCCGCCGGGCCTGGGCCGCCGCGCTCATCCCTCCGGCGTCACCGCCGATCACCACCAGCCGGTCAGTCATCGTTCACCTCCGGGGCGACCTGCCCGCTCGAAGCATACCCCTAGGGGTACAGGGGTGCCCGTTCCGCCTCCCCCGGGGGTAGACCGGCGGTGGAGGTACGAGATGAGACTGAACAGCTACGAGGTCGACCCCGGTGGGCACAAGCGGCTGATCGGCTGGGCCGAGCACCTGGATCGAGGGATCCTGCCCAAGGAGCTCCGAGCGCTGGTCGAGACCCGGGTTTCGCAGATCAACGGGTGCGCGTTCTGCCTTGCCATGCACACCGACGAGGGTCGGACCGCCGGTCTGCCCCAGGCCAAGCTCGACACGGTCGCGGCGTGGCGTGACGACCCGACGTTCACCGACCGGGAACGGGCCGCACTCGACCTGGCCGAGACGATGACCCGTATCGCCGACGGCGGCCGGGTGTCCGACGACGTGTGGGACGCGGCCGCAGCGGCCTTCGACGAGGCGGAGCTCGCCTCGCTGGTCCAGGTGGTCGCGATCATCAACGCGTTCAACCGCATCAACGTGGCCACGGAGCGGGGCTCGAACCACTACCTGGAGTACGCCTCTCATCGCTGACCGGCGCCCCGGTCCCGGGGCAACACCCCGCGCCAGCGGGGTCGGGCCCACACCCGGTCAGCGTGCAGGGATCGCACCACTGGCGGCGAAGACCTGCCAGGACGGCTGGTCGTCGCCGCCGATCAGCTCGACCACTGAGCCGTCCTCCACACGGGACACGAGCTGGACGACGAGCCGGTCGGGAGGGCTGGTCGGCCCGGTGGCCACGGCGAGCACACCGTGCTGCGCGCTCCACAGCACCAGCGGCTCGCCCCGCAACCGGCACAGGTCAGGACGGTCCAGCGTGGCGGCCAACCGAACGGAGTCGGCCACGCTCAACGTTGAGGTGTCACCGTCGAGGAACCTCACGTTGGCGACCCCGTCGGCAGCCGTGTCGGTGACGGTGGCGGGCCGCGCCCGGGGACTGGCGTCGGGCCCGAGCGCTGCCCGGACCCGGGTGTGGTGGAGGGCCGAAAGGGGGGACATGGCTTCTCCTCATCGTCGCCGGCGGGGGCACCGTCCCTGGTCGGGGGTTGCCAGGCCGTCGTCGAGCCGGGTCTCTCGGGCCTTCTGGATGAGCTGACCGACACCGTACCGAGGGGGTCTGACAGTCGACCGAGCGCCGTCACCCCGCCCTCTTGTCCAGCCCCCGCCCCACCGAACTTGTAGCCCACGCGTCACCACCGCGACCGCGGGCTACAAGTTCGCAGGGCGTCGCCGAACTTGTAGCCCACGCGTCACCACCGCGACAGCGGGCTACAAGTTCGCAGGGCGTCGCCGATGGTCGAGGCAGCTCACGGCTCCGGCCGGAGCATTGGGCCCTCGGGCTGTTGAGCGTGTTGCCCGGCGGCGCGTCGGAGACTGAGATCGGGCGATCGTCAGCCGTCGGTGGAGCCGTCCACGGGGTCGAAAGCGGCGTCGAGCTCGGTGAGCGCTCGGCGCACGCCGTCGGGATCGACCAGGCGCTGTCGGGCGACCTCGAGCGCCAGAGCCGGAGGGAGGCAGTCGGCGAACTTCATGTTGGCCGCGAGTCCGCGGCGACGCTCGGTGTCAGCAACGTATCGGGGTGCAGATCGCCGAGCCGGCGGGAGACCTCGGTGACCGATGCTTTGGCCGGGTCGAGCCCCATCGACAGGTCGTCGGGCTGGGTCGCGGCCAGATCACCGATCGCGGTGCAGGTTGTTGAGCAGCGCCCTCAGCGGGCACACGTACAGCGTCGACAGCCCAGGGCGGCGCTCGGTCAGGATCTGCGAGAGCACCGGGAACGCCGCGGCCTCGGTCTTGCCGCCGGCGGTGGGAGCCAACGCGAGGACGTGTTCTCCGGCGAGGATCGGGGCGACGGCCTGGTCCTGCAACGGTCGCAGCTCGCGCCAGCCCAGGCTGTTGACGACGTGGTGCTGCACGACGGAGTGCAGTTGATCGAACCCGGTGCTCATGGGGCGATCCGAGATGCCTCAGGGCAGGTCGAGGATGACCGCGATCGCCTCGCGCAGTTGCACCAGCAGGGCTGCGCCGACGTTGCCGCGGACGTCGGCGATCCGATGGGTCGAGACCGCCCGGATGTGCTGGCACTGCGCCGCGGAGACGACGTCGAGTCCGTTGGTCGGGTCGACTTGGATGACCACCTCGGAGTGGAAGCCCCGGATCGTGCTGGTGAGCGGCACGACATGGATCACCGACGGCTCGGCGTCGAGGATGCGTTGGGCGGTGACCACGACCGCGGGGTGGCGGAAGCCGGCTTCCCGGCCTTCGGGCGTCCCGAGATCCAGCTCGACGACGTCACCCGAGCTCGGCATCGAGCCAGTCGGTCTCGTCCGGCCGCAGCGGTGTTCGCAGGTCGGCACCGACGCGCTCCTGGCGCAGGGCACGAACCGCGAGCGTCACCGTGTTGCCGACGGTGGTGTGCAGTTCGGCGGCGAGGCGCTTGAGCTCCTCGTGGGTGGTGGTGTCGATCCGCACGCTCGTGCTGTGCATGCAGATCAGCATACGGCGCCCTCATCCCACCGGCGATGGTTGCTGCGGTGGCGGTGAAGAGGAGGAGTCGGTCACCGGCGCCGGCGCCTTAGAAACCTTGCAGAAGACCTGCCGTGGCGATGATCCCGTCGTTGGCAGCGAAGACCCAATCGCGCCGTGTCCTTGGATCGCGCACCCATTCCCGGACGTCGTTCCAGCGGTGGCGATCGATCGACGTTTGCACCGTCAGGTCAGCTCTCCTGCGTGCTCACTGGAATCGATGTGCTGGCTGTGCGCAGCTGGAGTGGCATCGGGCCCTTCCAGATCGGCGAGGTTGATCGCTGCCTGGTCTGCCGCGATTCGGACGCCTGGCCATCCCGCGCGGTCGCAGCCGCTCCGGAGCTGGTGGCTGTCATCTCGCCGAACATGTTGCCCAGGTGGTCCCGGACGCGGTCCGAGCGCGACCGGACACTTCCGACGAACCCCTCGGTGCTGGCGTTGCCGGATCGATCCTTCGGCAGCTGGCGGGTGGCCTCGAGCACCTGGTCGATCGCCGGGCTGTTGGGTTGGACGAATGCCGCCAGCGAGTCCCAGTAGGCATTGGCGAACATCCATTGGTTTCCGGCCAGGAACTCGATCGGTGCTCGGTCCAATGCGACGATTCGATCGTCGGCCGGGTCCGTGACGACCAGGTCGGCGGGAAGGCGCTCCTCCAGCAGGGCGAGCATCCGCCGATTGGGTGTGAGGCGCACCCGACGGATCGGGACCGCCAGGCCCGGGCGCCCCGTCGTCGGGCCTAACCGACTTCGTCGTCGTCCCAGAGATGTGGGTGGCGCCCGACCTGCGCCAACAGGTCCTCGTTGGAGAACCGCGGCCGGCGGATCCGGCGCCACCTGGCCTCGTCGGGTCGGGAGGGATCGATGGTCCGGACCCGCTCGAAGCGCTCCCTCACGGTTCCCGAGCTGTCCCGGCGCGTGTAGTGGAGGATGCCGCAGTTGACGATGTCGAGCCGGTTGGAGCTCCCCTGCCGGTTCCACTGCTCGATCGTCATCTTCTCGAGCCGGAACCGGAACGCCCGCATGGTGTCCTCGTGCGTCACGCAGATCACCCTCTTGCCCGACATCTCGCGGGCCAGAGTCGCCAGGACCTCCCGGACCCGTAGGTCCAGGTCGGCGGTGCTCTCGCCCGCCTCGGTCGCCAGAGGAACTTGTAGCGCTTCTTCATCTGGTTGGAGCGGGCGTGCATCTCGGCGGCGACGTCCTTGCTCAGGCCCTCCCACAGCCCGAAGTCGCGCTCGCGGAGCAGCGACTCGAGCTGCCACTGGGCCGTGTCGATGCCGAGCAGCGCAGCGGTCTCGCGTGTGCGGACGAACGGTGAGCAGTACCAACGGTCGAACCCCTCGAGTCCCTCGTCGTCGAGCCATGACCGGAGCCACACGCCGGCGGTCGCTGCCTGCGCACGGCCCTCGGCGGTCAGGCGGTAGTCCGCCGCGCTCCTCGCCCGATAGCGCCGATCCTGATGCAAGCGGACGTCACCGTCCTCGGCCGACTCGAGCGCCCGGTTCCCCTCGCTGTGCCCGTGGCGGACAAGGAGCAGGTCGATCGGCATGCCCGTGGTGATCTCTTCTCCCATGCGGAGCACTCTGCCGCGAACGGGGTGCCGTGACGGAGGGCTGCGTCCGTCGGTGTCGCTCCATTCGATCGTCGGGAACCGACTCAGGGCGCGGCGAGCCCGCACAGCTCGTTCGAGGCTCCGACCAGGTCGGCCATGAAGCGGTCCGGGTCCCGCACCACGTCCGGGTCGACCGTGAGGCCGATGCCCAGACGGTCCCCGTAGGACAGGACGCCGACGATGCAGGCGATGTTGCCGACACCCGAGACGATGGGGTGCATCGCAAGCAGCCGGGACCCGAGGAGGTACAGGGACGCCTCGGACCCCGGCAGATCGGTGACGGCCAGGTTGACCAGGGGCTGGCGGGCGAGCACCCCGGGGGCGGTGGCCCGAAGGAGCGGCACGGGCAGGAGGTCGACCACGGAGAACAGCCGCAGCATCCGACGAGCCTGACCCGAGGTCTTCCGGGTCGACATCTCTCGATGGACGTGATCGAGGACCGCACCCGGGTCCTCGAGGTGGACGGGCAGGCCGGCCACGACGAACGAGAACCGGTTGCCCCCGTGCCCGTCGGCGGCGTCTCCGATGGGGACCAGCACCTTCGGAGCACGATTCATCGAGGGTCCCGGTTCGTCGCCCATGTTGCGGCGCAGGGCACCGGTGACGGCCGCGAGCACCACGTCGTTGATGGTGACGCCTCTGGAGCGGGCCAACCTGTGCATCGACTCCAGCGACACCGAGGCCCAGAGGAAGTCCCGCCGGGTGCCGACCCGGCCCGTCAACGCGGTTCGCGGCGCGGTCGGCGGAGCCGTGACGCCGGTGAGGACCGAGGTGGCGAGGGAGAGAGACCGTCGGGGGTCGAGCACGGCGCGGCCGGCATCGACGAGCAACTCCAACTGTCGACGTCGACGGTGGGCGAGCGCGCCGATCGCGAGAGCGGCCGGGCAGGGCTCGGACGCCGCGGTCCAGGGGTCCGGCGGAGGGTCCGGCGACGGGTCCGCGTCGAAGTCGAGGAGCGCGGTCGCTGCTCTCAGCAGCGACAGCCCGTCGGCGACGACGTGGTGGGCGCGCAGCACCACGGCGACGTTGCCGTCGTCGAGGCCGTCGATGAGCCAGAGGTCCCACAGGGGGTGGTCCGGATCGAGGGGTCGACCCAGCAGATCGGCGACGAACCGTCGCAGCTCCGCAGGGCCTCCCGGTGCGGGGAGCACGGCGTCGTGGACGTGGTGCGACAGGTCGAAGTCGACGTCGTCGATCCAGACCGGCCGAGCGAGGCCGAACGGCACGTGCCGCACCCGTTGGCGGAACCGCGGGATCAGATGGATGCAGGCGGCGACGTGGTCGCGGAGATCGTCGAGCCGCAGGCCACCGTCGGTGTTGCGCAGCGGTCCCCCTTCGAAACGGCACAGAGCGCCGATCTGGAGCTGGGCCTCCGGTGGGGTGGCGCACAGGAGGGTCGCGTCCTCCGGGCTCAGTGGCTCTACATCGTGCACCCGATCACCTCTCTCGTGTCCGTGTCGTCATGCGACGGGCGGGTCCGCCACCGTCCGCCACGGTCCGAGGCCCTCCGACTCACCGACGATCGACCCCGGGCCTCCTCAGGCGGCCTGTGCGGATCGGAGTCGTTCGGCCCAGCGCAGGCCCTGCTCGTAGCTCAGCGGATAGATGTCCCTGGCCCGGTCACCGTCGAAGAGGCTCATCGGATTCCGCCCGAGGTGCGACGCGATCTCGCGGTTCGGACGGATGAGCGTGATGATCCGGTCGGGGTGCCGGCGGCGCCAGGTGCGCAGCTCCCGGTCGAGCAGCACTCCCGCTGTTCGACCGATCGGGCCCATGTGCGGCCCGGCCAGGGGCGCGACGACGATCACCTCTTCGGCGTCGGCCGCAGCGTCGATCGACGTGACCGACCACATTCCTCCGTCCATGTACAGGCGGCCGTCGATGCGGTGCGGGGGCAGCAGCCCCGGCACCGCGGAGGAGGCGGCGACCAGGTCGGCAAGGGGGTAGCAACCGCCGTCGAGGATGTGGCGGCGTCGGGTGCGCAGGCACACCGCCGAGACCGACACCAGCGGGTGGGTCGCCTCGCCGAAGATCCCGCGGGCGACGTCGGCCAGGACGCCACCTCGTCGGCTGGGTATCGACGGAACCTCGAGCCCGGCGACGTCATCGTAGGAGACGCCCGTTGCGACCGCCGAGGCCGCCCAGGATCCGGCTGAGGTGCCGAGTGAGGGGGCGCCGACGACCGGGATGCCGCCGGCCGCGAGCCCATGGGCGACTCCGACGCAGTACCCGATGCCGAACACGCCGCCGCCGCCATAGACCATCGACAGCCCATGGGGCCCGGCGGTGACGGCGGGTGAGCCGTCGACGTCGACGAGTCCAGGATCGCTGTGGTCGTGGTGCATGACGACCTCCGCGGCGGAGAGCGATCCGACGTCGAACCCCGCCGACACCATTCTCGACCAGCAGGACACCCGGGCGCTCCCGGATCCGGCGTGACGTCGGGCGCAGCGCGCCGGAACCTGAGATCGTGGCGCGCCTGCCCACAGGTGACCGGCAGGGCGCAGCGCCATCGGTCGTGCGGCGTAGCGTCGGCGCCATGAGCCGACCGAAGAAGCGCAAAGGCGGCAGGGTCACCCCCAAGGGCACCGGATCCACGACGCGTCCGCCCGGTGTCTCCCGGCCCGGTGGACCCAACCCGCTCGGCCGAGGGCTGAAGGGTCCGCTCGACGGACCGTGGCTCGACCAGTTCGACGACGACGGTGACGTCGATGGTGAGGTCGACGTCGGTGACACCAATGCGCTGACACGGGCCGGTGACGCCATCACCACCGGCCACCCCGCGGAGCTGCTGGTGCTGGCGTCGACCTTCGCCGAGGCCGTGGCCGATGCCGCACGGACCGATCCGCTCATCCCGGGGTCGACCGATGACGAGCTGTACTCCTGGCGGACGGTCGTCGATGAGCTCACCGGATCGACTCGTCCGGAGACCACGGCGTTGCTCCACGCCCTCCGGCCCTTCGTGCCCGACGAGTGGAACCAGGTGATCACCGCGGAGCTGTCCAGGCGGCACACCCCGTCGCTGCCGGCCTGGATCTCGTCGATCGGCGATGCCGAGGTCACCAGCGTGTGGTTCCGCAGCCACGATCTCGGTCACGACGACGACGTGTTCATCGGCGTCCGGTGGCCCACCGGACAGGTGCTGACGCTCGTCGTGCACGTCGACCACGAACTGGGCGGATCGGTGCAGGACGTGATCCTGATGCCAGCGGACATCGATCAGGTGTTGCGCGTGTTCGCCGCTCCGGCGGACGGGCCGACCAGCCTGACCGAGGTCGACCTGGCCGACGCCCGGGCGCAGATCGCAGCCGCGGTCGATCGTTGGGAGCAGTCATCACCCCGGACCCTCACCGATGACTGGCCGACCGCTCGCCCGTTGTTGCTGTGGCTGCTGTCCCGACCTCCCGTTGGCGGTCCCGACGCGTCTGCGTGTGGCGGCACGCGGACGTGACGTCAGTGGGTGGCTGATGTCGCCCGCTGGACCGCTCGTCGTCGGAGGTGCAGAGCCGCGACACCGGAGCTGATCGCACCGAGCCCGATGGCGACGGCGGTCGATGACGACGAGCCGGTCAGGGCCAGGGCTGCTGTGCTCGACGGTGATCCCTGAGCCGCCCCTGCATCAGCGCCACCGCCCCCCGGTCCGTCGGTCATCGAACCGGCCGCGTCGCCGCTGCTGGACCGCGCCGCTCTCGTTGTCGAACCATGAGCGCCGAAGGCCGCGGCGTGGAGGTCCTGGCCGCCCGGCATCCGATCCACGTGGCGGTCGTCGAGGATCTCGACGACCTCGCCGTTCCACGGGTTGGTCCAGGGAGCGGCGAGCGAGTCCCACAACTCGGCGAACGCGGCGCCGCCGACCTCGACCGGCACTGCAGGCGCGAACGAGCATCGGTGCAGGTTCATCGCCAGAGCATCGGCCTCGGTGCGGGCGTAGCGGTGGGCCGCGGCGTTCCGCGAGGCCCGGGAGCGCAGCCGGGTCTTCCCGTGCGGTCCCCGCGGGTAGCCCCAGTCGGGATCGAGGCGCCACACCGTCACCGTCGTCGCGGCCGCGACGGGCGTGGCACCGACGACGGCGACCGCGGCTGCGGCCCCGGCCGCGCCGGAGCCGATCAACACGCGGCGGCGTGCGATCCCGGTCGCGGTCGGTCGAGGTCCCGTGTCGTTGTTCACCGAGTGAACAGTCGGCTGGTGCGGGTCGGTCTCAAGGGGTTTCGTTCGAACCATCCGATCGGATGTCGGTCGACCGGGAGCTCAAGATCCGACCCGGACGGTCGACAGGGTGTATGCGGCCCCCCGTGGATGCCGCACCACGACCAACTTCGACATCGGTGGAACCGATGCTCGCGATGACGCACCTGCGCCCCTCGGGGCACGGGCGCCCGAGGACTCGACGTCCGTCGTGGTCCGGAAGCCGGCTCGCTGACACGAGCCGGGGAACCGGGCCACGACAGCGCCGGAGACCGGGCGACCGCCGTGCAGGTGCCGAGCGGGTGTCGGCCCCGACCGCTCCGGCGGTCGGCCCGGTGTCGATGTAGCCGGGTGCGGCTCCCTCGGGGGGTTGCGTCGATTCGGGGCCGCACATCGAAGTGGACGATCGCGGTGGGGGCCTCCAGCGCGCCCTACCCTCCGGGCATGTCTCGTCCCAAGAAGCGCCGTGGTGGGCGCGTCACCCCGAAGCAGACGCGTCCCCGCAACTGGGACGATCCGGGCCCGTCGTCGCATCGGGGCGGACCCGCCCCGGACGAGCTCCCGCTCCTCGCCGAGATCCGAGAGGCTCTGTCCGCGGGCCACCCGTTGGGGCTGCTGGCCCTCGGCTCCACCTTCGCCGAGCTGGCGACCGACGCGGAGCGCCCACGGTCGATGCTGTCCGACGAGCCGGGTTCGGAGCGGCCGCAGGTCACCTGGGAGATGATCGTCGACATGCTGTCGGCGACGGCTCTGCCCGAGACGACGGCCCTCCTGCACGCGCTCGTGCTGTTCGCCCCGCCGCCGTGGGACTCCCATCTCCGCGTGGAGCTGGAACAGCGTCGACTCCACCAGCTGCCCGGATGGGTGCGCACGCTCGACGAGGTCGAGGTCACCCAGGTCTGGGAGCAGGTCGACGTGCTCGGCGACGGCGAGAACGTCCTCGTGGGACTCCGCTGGTCGACCGGTGACGAGCTGACTTTGGTCCTCTACATCGACCACAACATCGGGGGTCTGATCAAGGACTTCATCTCCGGACTCGGCGATGCCGAGGAGATCCTGACGATGTTCGAGGCCGAGGCCGAAGCAGGATCTTCGCAGCGTCGGATCGACCCGGCCGAGGCCCGTGCCCGCATCGAATCCGCGGTGCAGCGGTGGTCGATGACGTGGCCGCCGGTGCTCAGCGACGAGTGGCCGGTCGCCCGGCCGCTGGTTCAGTGGGTCGCGTCGAAGCTTCCCGAGGGTGGGGTGATGCCGACGCGCGAGGAGTTGAGCGACGAGGACCGGGACCGGCTCATCGACTCGTTCCTCGGGTCGCCCGACGGCGACGCGCACCGCGACGACCCCGATGTCCAGACGCTCCTCGGTGCCACTCTGTGGTTCGGCGCGGACCACGGCGTGTGCGACCCGCTCAAGTGGAGCCCTGTGCGCGTCGAGCTGTTGCTGACCGACTTCATTCCCCGCAAGCTCCTCGTCGACGCCGAGACGCTGGCCAAGCTCCCCGAGCTGTTGGTCGACTTCCTGCCGTGGGCCTTGCGGGCGCTCGGTGACCGTGACGGCATCGACCGACAGGTGATCGACGAGCGGATCGACGACGCTCTCGAGGCGCTCGATCACTGGGCGCCGCAGTACCTGATGCTCGTCGACGCGGATCCGGACGAGTGGGACGGGGACGTGTTCGGCGACGGATCCGCGTACGAGATGGCCCGGGCCATCCTCGCCCAGGCGGGAGACGACTTCGATCCCGAGGCCCGCGAGCGGCTGGAGTCGTTCGTCGCGCTCGGTCCCGACCCGAGCGAGCGCGACTACCTGCTCTACGAGCTCGGCGGCGAGGAGGCGGCAGCCGCGGTGCACGACGACCCGTGGCCGCTCGAACCGGTCGACCTGGCAAGGGTTCCCGACGACGTGCAGGAGAAGGTCGCCGAGATCGACGAGCAGCTCGTCGCTGTCTGCACTCGGCTCTCACTCGAGCCGGAGCACGTCACGATCGCCCGTCGACTGCTGGTGCGGGTCGCCGAGCGCGATCCGCAGGCTCTGCGTCGGCGTGGAGCGATCGGCGGCTGGGTCGCCGGGCTGATCGTGGTCGTCGGGGACATGAACCGCCTGATCGGCCAGCGCCACGGCCAGGTCACCAAGAAGGCGATCGCCGAGGCCGCGGGTGTGAAGTCGGTCGGCGACAAGGACATCACGATCGGGCGGGCGGCACAGCTGATGTCGGCGTACCACCACGTCGATCTGCTCGATTCCCGGGCACGTCAGCACCTGTTGGAGCTGCTCGCCGGGTACGAGGACTGATCCGAGGGCTGATCCAGCGGGTGCGGGACGCTCGACGGGGGGACCGTCAGGTCAGCTCCTTGACGGGCCGCGGCGAACCGGTCGTGGTGGGGTCAGCCTGCTCCAGGTCGGCCAGGTTGATCGCGGCGCGGTCCGCGGCGAGTTGGCCGCTGGCCCATCCCGCACGGTCGTAGCCGCCCCGGACCGGCTTGGAGGTCATCGTGGTGAACATGGCGCGCATGTGGTCCTCGACGCGGTCCGAACGCGATCGCAGCACGGGCAGGAAGGATCCGCCGTGGTCGATGGTGGCCTGGTCGATGACGTGCTGGTTGATCTCCTCGAGCCGGTCGCCGATTCGGTGCGTGTAGGACAGCAGGAACGCTGACCGGTAGGACTGGCTCCGCGTCCGGGTGCCCGGCGGTGCGTGGCGCGCTGCGTCGGTGAGTGCGGTCTGGGCCTGCACCAGCAGCGAGGTGAAGAGCACCTCTACGACCGCGACGTCGTCGGGGAACCCGACCACCGTCGACAGGTCGAGGTCGGGGTCGTGCACCGATCGGCACCGGCTCGCCAGCGCGACCGTCTGCAACAGGAGCGACTTGGCATCGGTGTACGGGGCATCGATCGGGATGCGGATGGCGACGGGCGCCAACTCGCCGTCGGTGTCGTCGCCGGCGTGCAGCGCGGCCGCGTCCACGGCATGGCGGGTCATCAGCTCCTGGGCCTTGGCGGTGAGCGCCGTCGCCTCGGCTTCGAAGGTGGTCGACTCGGCCTTGGCCAGGAGGTTGCGGATCTTCTCCAGCAGCGGGTCCAGTTCGGTGCCTTCCGATGGCGACGTTCCGGTCGGGCCGCCGGTTCCATCGGTGCGACCCGAGCGGCTCGGGTCGGCGGCCGAACCCGGTGGAGGTAGCAGCTGTTCGATGCGGCGCAGCGCGACCAGGATCCCGAGGAGGTCGACGACGGTGTCGAGGGCGGCGCTCCGATCGATGCGCTCCTCGTCGGACCAGCGTCGGATCCAGCCTCTTGCTCGGACCCCGTCGGGGAGCTCCATGGCCTGGACCTGGGCTGCCCATCGCGCATCGAGAGTGGACGAGCTGCGCCCGGCGTGATCAGCGGCGATCGCCGTCCGACCCAGGCGGCCCGTGGCGGCGGAAGAACCCCGGAGCCGGAGGTGTCGGGCCAGCTCGCTCGGCTGCCAACCGCCGCCCCACGCCGCGGAGACACCGGTCAGGGCCAGCTCCTCGGCGGCGCGGTCGACGACCGGCGCCGACATCGACAGCAGATCCTCCGACGCCCGGATCCGGCGGCTGCTCCCGACCTGGGCATGCGCGGCGGAGAGCAGCGCGTCTGTGGCCCGCTGCGGTTCGGATCGTCGGGATCGGTCGTCGGTCGCGAACGGCTCCGGGCCGCCGGTCGGCCCCGCCGCTCGGGAGCTCCTCGCCTGTCGGGCATCGGCGTCACGCCTGGCGGACTGCCGTGCTCGGGCCTTGGCGGCCCGACGGGCGCGGTTCTGCTTTCCCACGGGTCCGACCGTAGCCGTGGCGTGTGACAGGGCCCCGGGCCCGGGTCCGCCCGCCTCGTCTGTCATCGCAGGCCCCTACCCTGTCGGTCGACCGCTCGGACCCGGACCCTTCATGGACCACGACCAGATCGATCACCTCCGCAAGCACCCGGCCTGGTCGTTGCTGCGCGCCAACAATGCGGCCTTGGTCCTGAGCTTCCTCACCTCCACCTACATCGACCGCAGCGCCGGCAACATCTCCTCGCCCGAGCTGGTGTCCCGTCTCGACGACCACCTCTTCGCGGTCAACCAGCAGCTCGGTGAGGAGCGCTACCCCAGATCGGCCAAGGACTACCTCGAGGAGTGGGCCGATGCCGAGCACGGCTGGCTCCGCCGCTTCTACCCACCGGGTTCCGACGAACCGCACTTCGACCTGACCCCGGCGGCGGAGAAGGCGGCGGCCTGGGTCGACGGCCTGGGCGACCGCACCTTCATCGGCACCGAATCCCGTCTCACCATGTTGATCGAGCTGCTGCGCCAGCTGGTGGTGGAGTCCGACGACGACCCGGCGGTCCGCCTGGCTGACCTGCGGCGCCGACGTGACGCGCTCGACGAGGAGATCGAACGCATCGAGACCGGCGGGGTCGCCGCGGCGGACCCGGTCGTCCAGCGCGACCGCTACCAGCAGTTCGCCCGCTCCGCCCGCGAGCTGCTGTCGGACTTCCGCGAGGTCGAGGAGAACTTCCGCACCCTCGACCGTGACCTGCGCCAGAAGATCGCCGGTTGGTCCGGTTCCAAGGGCGAGCTGCTCGACGACGTCGTCGCCACCCGCAGCGGCATCGCCGAGTCCGACCAAGGCCGCAGCTTCCGTGCCTTCTACGAGCTGCTCCTCACCGCCGAACGTCAGGACGAGCTGACCGACCTGCTGGACCGCCTCCACCGACTGGAGGACCTGCCCGACCTGGACCAACGACTGGCCCGCGTGCACCACGACTGGATCGATGCCAGCGAACGCACGCAGCGGACCGTCCGCCAGCTCTCCGAACAGCTCCGACGCTTCCTCGACGACCAGGTCTGGTTGGAGAACCGGCGGGTGTTCGACCTGCTCCGCTCGATCGAAGCCAACGCCGTGACGCTGCGCGAACACGGCTCCGTGCCGGTGATGACCACCGTCGATGCGCTGCGGCCGACCGTCGTGCTGCCCATGGAGCGGCCCCTGTACCGCCGCACCCGCACCGAAGCCCTCGACGGAGGTCCTCTCGACGGCCCCGACGACCAGGTGCTCGACACCTCCTCGATGTTCGAGCAGCTCCACGTCGACCGCCAGGCCCTCGTCGGTGCGGTGCACCGGACCCTCGGCGCCGGTCGATCGGTGTCGCTCGACGACGTGCTGCTCGACTCGCCGCTGGAGCACGGCCTGGCCGAGCTCGTCGCCTACTTCTCCCTGCACGAGTCCCAGCTCGCGCTCGACTTCGACGACACCGAACGCTCGCAGGTCGCCTGGGTCGATGACGACGAGCACGTCGAACGCCGGGCGGATGTGCCCCGGGTGACCTTCTCCCGACCGGAGCCCGCCGGACAGGGGAGCGAGCCGTGAACGACGAGCTGTCGGCTCCCCCGATGACGTCGGTCGACGCGTCGACGTCCGGAACCGCGACCGTCGCCGCGGGGCCGTCGGAGCTCTCGTTGCTCGTCATCACCCTGTTCAAGGGGCCGATGTACCGAGACGTGCACGATCGCCTGTGGCCGCAGATTCTCAAGCTCCGGGCTCGGGTCGCGGACCACGTCGCGGTCATGGGGCTGCGCCTCGAGATCGACGAGAACGAGGGCTACGCGTTCCTGCGCGGCCTCCGCGACGACGAGACCGACGTCGAGTACCCGCGTCTGGTCAACAGACACACGCTCGGGTTCCACACCAGCCTGCTCATCGCGCTGCTGCGCAAGCGCCTCGCCGAGTTCGACGCCACCAGCAGCGACACGCGCCTGGTGCTCGGACGCGACCAGATCGTCGAGATGCTGCGGGTGTACATGCCGTCCAGCTCCGACGACGTGAAGACCATGCGCGTCGTCGAGGGCCACATCCGCAAGGTCGAGGAGCTCGGCTTCCTGCACCGGCTGCGAGGCCAGGACGACCAGTACGAGGTGCGACGCATCATCCGGGCCTACGTCGACGGCCAGTGGCTCGGCGACTTCGACCAGCGACTGCGCGACTACGTCGAGTCCGTCGCCGGCGGTGGAGCAGATGCCGTCGACGACAGCGCCGCGGACGTGGTCCGTGGTGACGGACGGGAGGGCTGAGGTGGGCGGCGCCGACCGCGACCCGCTGCCCGGCACACGTCTGCGTCGGCTCGAGGTGTTCAACTGGGGCACCTTCGACCGCCACGTGTGGACCCTCGAGGTGGCCGGACGCAACGCCCTGCTCACCGGCGACATCGGCTCGGGCAAGTCCACGCTCGTCGACGCCGTCACGACGCTGCTCCTGCCGGCCAACCGGGTCGCCTACAACAAGGCGGCCGGTGCCGACACCCGGGAGCGGGACCTGCGCTCCTACGTGCTCGGCTACTTCAAGTCGGAGCGCAACGAGGAGACCGGCGGCACGCGGCCGGTCGCGCTGCGGGACCACCGCCAGTACTCGGTGATCCTCGGGGTGTTCGGCCGGGGCGACGGCGGACCGTCGGTCACCGTCGCCCAGGTGTTCCGCGGCCGAGAGGACGGCACCCAACCCGAGCGGTTCTACGTCGTCGCCGACGGCGACCTGTCGATCACGGCGGACTTCGACGCGTCGACGGGAGCGACGCTGGGTGACCTGCGCAAGGCGCTCAAGGTCCGTGGCGCGCAGGTCGAGGAGTCGTTCCCGCCCTTCGCCAAGGCGTTGCGACGACGGTTGGGGATCCCGTCGGACCAGGCGCTCGACCTGTTCCACCAGACCGTGTCCATGAAGGCCGTCGACGACCTCAACGGCTTCGTCCGATCCCACATGCTGGAGCCCTTCGACGTCGACCGGCGCGTCGAGGACCTCATCGAGCACTTCGAGAACCTGACTGCAGCGCACGACGCCGTGCTGCGCGCCCGTGACCAGTTGCGCCTGTTGGAGCCCGTGGTCGAGACCCTCGACGGGCACGCCGTCGTCATGGCTCAGCTCGTGGACCTGACCGCGATCGACCGGGCCCTCCCGACGTGGTTCGACGAACGGCTGCGATCCCTGCTGCTCGCCGAGGTCTCGGCCGCTGATGTGGAGATCGACCGGTTGACGTCCGCGATCGAACGCAGCACCGAGTCGGCTGTCGGACTCGACCAGCAGCGCACCGAGCTGTCGATCCAGATCGCCGGAGCCGGCGGCGATCGCCTCGCGGCGATCGACGCCGAGACCGCGCAGCTCGACGTGGCGCTGCCCACCCGACGACACGACCGCCAGGCCTTCGACGCGCTGGTCGCACAGGTCGGCCTCACCCCGGTCACCGATGCCGACGGGTTCGCGTCGATGCAGGCAGGCCTCGCCGAACGACGCGACGAGCTCGATGCCCTCGCCGCCGGATCCGACGCCGAGGCATCGGATCTGGAACAGGAACGTCGGGCGCTCGACGCCGAAGCCACGCAGATCAACGAGGAGCTGCGCAGCCTCCGGGGTCGGCAGGGAAACCTGCCGCGACGATCCACCGAGATCCGCGCCGAGCTCTGTCGGGCGCTCGGCGTCGAGGCCGAGCTGCTGCCGTTCGTCGGCGAGCTGCTCCAGGTCCGGCCCGGCGCCGCGGACTGGGAAGGGACCGCGGAACGTGTCCTGCGCTCGTTCGCCATGTCGCTCCTCGTCCCCGAGGAGCACTACGGCTCGGTGGCGAGCTGGGTCGACGCGCAGCACCTGGGCGCCAAGCTCGTCTACCACCGTGTGCCCGACCGGCTCGGTCGCCGCGCCGACACCGGTCGCTCCGGAACGGCGCCGTTGCTGCTGGACATGGTCGAGGTGAAGCCCGAGTCCAAGTTCGCCGACTGGCTCACCAACGAGCTGTGGCACCGGGCCGATCACGAGTGCGTCGACACGATCGGGGCGTTCCGTCGGTCGCCCAAGGCCGTGACCCGTCACGGTCAGGTGAAGTCGCGGGACCGCCACGAGAAGGACGACCGGTACCGCGTCGACGACCGACGCAACTACGTGCTCGGGTGGGACAACGAGCTCAAGGTCGCGGCGTTGATCGACCACGCCCGTGAGCTGCAGGCCCGCGCGGCGGGACTCACCGAGCGCATCGGTGAATGCGCTGAGCGTCGGAGGATGCTGAGCGACCGACTCGGCGACGTGCGGGTGCTGGCGGCCAGGGAGCGGTGGGAGGACCTCGACCCCGACGCGCTGACAGCCCGCCGCGACGAGCTGGCAGCCGAGGCGACGCGGATCCGCGAGTCGTCGGACGTCATGCGGGCGCTCACCGACCAGCTCGAGGCCGTCGAACGCGAACGTCACGCCGTCGGTGTGGAGCTGGCCGATTTGCAGGGCCGGCTCGGAGCGCAGCGCGACCGTTCCGATCGGGCACGACGACGTCTCGACGCGCTGGACGTCGCGGTCCCGGCCGCGATCACGGTTCCGCCGCCGCTGCCGACCGGCGCCGTCGTCGCCGGATCGCTGTTCGATGCCGAACCCGAACCCGTGCCCGCGGCCGGACCGGTCGGGGTGTGGCTGCCGGTCGACATCGCAGAGCGCGCGAATGACCTCGCCACCATCGACGCGGCCCGTCACGACGCCGCTGGCCTGCTGGCCGAGCAGACCGCCACAGCGCACGATCGACGATCGAAGCTCGACAACCGCGCCGCAGCCCAGATGCGCGAGTTCGGTCACGCCTATCCGCGCGAGGTCGAGGAGCTCGACGCCCG
>WBZU01001094.1_pt1 | contig 21210 bp, 15 predicted proteins | sample 5204311 | NCBI WGS metagenome assembly WBZU01 (sample SAMN12344359, study PRJNA552823) | activated sludge metagenome | biome: Activated sludge suspended growth; feature: Nitrification reactor; material: Wastewater; isolation source: activated sludge from nitrification reactor of wastewater... | reverse complement strand
TTATGGCTGTGTGTACATCTTCTTTTGAAGCTGAAACACCTCGTTGATTATATCTGCTATCTTGCATATTCACTAAAAAAATGCGTCCCGTTCTTCCATGAAAAACGGGACGCATTAAACTATTTTTTAAATAATTACTCGCCGTCTTTTTCTTCTTCTTCACCACTAGCATCCATTACTTTTGGTGCTACTTTCGGTGCATTAGGATCTACTTTTGGAACATAATCGTTACGCAATACTTTAAATTCCGAACGACGGTTCTTTTGATGCGCTGCTTCTTTTTCTTCGGTTGACTTTAACTTAGCAATCTCAGCATCTTTAATCAAAGGACGCTCTTCACCGTAGCCTTTTGCAGTTAAACGATCAGCTGCAATTCCTTTAGAAACCAAGTAATCAACAACTGATTGCGCACGCTTCTGAGAAAGAACTGCGTTGTTCTTATTGTTATCACGAGTATCGGTATGTGAACCTAATTCGATGGTAATGTTTGGATTATCCTCTAAAGTTTTAATCAAACCATTTAATGAATCCTGGTACTGAGGTTTCAAATCCCACTTTGACAAATCGTACAAAATGTCCGGTAAACGAATTGGTCCTTTTTTAATTGATTTTAATAATAAGTCTTTTGTAAAGGCAGTAGCTACTTCCGATCCAACAGTAGTAAATGTTCCTTTATCACCTAAGTACTGATCCATTACAGAGCTTAAAGTATAGGATACATTTTGCGTTACATAACGCTTTCCATCGGGAGTTGCATCAAAATTATAAGCACCTTTAGCATCAGTTGTTTGCTCAACACTTGAACCATCGCTACCAATTAATTTAACTACTGCTCCAACAATTGGTTCTTTGGTGTCAACATCCAATACTTTACCCATTACACTGTAAACCAATGGAGGCATTGTAAACGACCAAATATCATCTGCTCCTTTTCCACCTTCACGTGCTGAAGAAAGATAACCTCTGTTAGATTTAGCCTCGTATATTAATCCAAAATCATCCGCAGGTGAGTTAATTGGATATTTCATGTTTTCTGGTGTTCCGAAGTTTTCGCCATTCTTAGCACACATAAAAATATCTAATCCGCCCATTCCTGGTAAACCGTTAGAGGCATAATACAAGTCGCCATTATCGCGCACAAAAGGATACATTTCATCTCCTTCGGTGTTAATTTTTCCACCCATGTTAACAGGCTCACCCCATTTACGAGCACCTTTATCGTAAGTAGAAACCCAAAGATCTTTTCCACCCATACCGCCCGGCATGTCTGAAGAAAAATACAATTTTGTTTCATCCACATTAATAGCCGGGTGACCAACAGTAAATGTATCTGTAGTTAACACAATATCTTGTGGTGTACCCCATGCAGTTCCCATTTTATCGGCCATCATAATTTTACAGCCCATAAATTTCTTTTTTACAACATCACAGCGAGTGAAGTAAATTTTAGTACCCTTTTTATTTACAATAGAAGCACCTTCATTGTATTGAGAGTTGATAGTTTTATCAATTGGTGTAGGAGTACTCCATTTTCCTTTTTTATCCACTTTTACTTCATACACATCGCTAAAGCTTTGACCAATTGTATTGTCGGTAGCATTACCGGTTGATCCTTCACGCATCGAAGTAAAATAAATTGTGCTGTATTTGCGATCAATATAAGTTGGAGCAAAATCGCTGGAACCTGAATTAATTTGAGCCAGGTTATTTACTTGAAAGCGCGTTGGTGCATCTTTCCATTTTTGAGCTTCAGCACTTGATTTTGAACCCATATCACCTCTTGGATCGCTGGGTGCTAATGCTTTGTATTTATCGTACTCAATAATTGCATCGTTATAACGGCCATTGGCTTTAATCGCATCAGCCAATCGTAACTGTGCCAATGGATCTGCATACTTTGCCTTAATGGCTTTTGCATAAAATACTTCTGCTTGTTTGTTGTCACCGGTTAATCGATAACATTCAGCAGTTTTATATAAAATCTCAGCTCTGTTTGCTTTGCTTTTCTCTTTTGTAGAGGCTTTTTTGTATAGGTCAATCGCTTTGTAATACTCAAAACTGTTAAAGGCTTTGTCGGCATCTTTTGATGCACCTTTTTGAGCATTCGCAGTGAAAGATAATGCGACAACCAAAGAAATACTTGTAAAGATTTTAAAAACTTTCATAAGGGTTTATTTGTTTTATTGGGTGGCTAAATTAAATAAAATTCAATAAGCACCAATAATTTTTTTTAAATCCTTATTCAATTAGGGATTTTTTGAAGCTAATGCGCTACAAATCTTTCACTATTTACAAAAAAGTTATTGTTTACTAGAATACAGCTACTACCTGTTAAAAAGCTACTTTACGATTGCTTTCAAAAACAAGTTAGTTTTTAATTTCCTTTTCGGTTGGCTCTGCTGCCTTTTCAACTTCTTTTTTCACAGAATCCAAGGTACTGTTCCACTCATCGTGCAATTGATCCAGATTTGCTTTTACCGGTTTGGCTGTTTGTTCAATTTCACGTTTAATTCCATCTGATGCTTCCTGAAATTCACGCATTGCTCTGCCTAGTCCACGGGCTAGACTTGGGATATTTTTTGATCCAAAAAAAAGTAATACTACCAATACTATTAGTACAACTTCTCCTCCACCCATGTTTAAAAACAACAATGTCATTTGACGATATATTTTCGCTGCAAAGCTAATTGAAAATCCAGCAAATTAATAGTTGTACTTCAATTTCTTAACTTTTTTTTGCCGCATATCTTAAAAATTAAAAGTAAAGTACCCTTCTAATGCATTTAAAATCCTTGTTTTAAAGCTTCTTTTTCTGCTAATAAAAACTAATTTTGTAAAAAAACATTAACCCACATGCTTTTAAAAAATACCTTATTTTCAATTTGTTGCATTGTATCACTTTCAGTAAATGCACAAATAGCTTTCGATCGTTACGATTCAGTAGAAGTTAAAATTAATGGAAGTACCCTACAAAATCCTTGGGCCGGTGGAATAAATTACGGACAATTTTCGGAACTCGATTTAAATCTCGATGGCACAAAGGATATGGTAATTTTTGATAGAACCGGAAATAAAATTATGCCCTTTATAAATCACGGGACTCCCAATCAAGTTGATTACAAATTTGCACCCGAATATATTTCGCGATTTCCTGCAATTCATGATTGGGCTTTGTTTTTAGATTATAACTGCGATGGATTTAATGATATTTTCACTTATTCAACAGGAGGATTTTCAGTATTTAAAAACATTTCAACACCCCTTTCCGGATTGGCATTTCAGTTAACTGAATACATTGTAAAATCTCATTACTCACCTTCACCAAACGATTTTTTAGGACTGTACATTAGCCGCGTTGATATACCTGCTTTTGTTGATGTTGATTACGACGGTGATATTGATGTACTTACTTTTGACATTAACAGTGGAACCGAAATTGAATATCACAAAAACATGAGCATGGAAACTTATGGAGTTTGTGATAGCTTGTCGAACTTCCGGCTTGATGGTACCTGCTGGGGACACATCACTGCCAATACTACCAATACTGTAAACCTTAATATGGCATGTAAACCAGCTCCCGGAAATGCAGGATATGATACTACTGCCTTGTCTAAAAATTTACATATTGGAAGTTCCTTGTTAGCATTTGATAAAGACAATGACCATGATTACGATTTGTTATTAGGAGGCATTAGTACCAACGATTTAAATATGTTAACCAATGGTGGAGATAGTACTTCGGCCCACATTAATGCGCAAGAAAGTAATTTCCCTTTATCAAATGTGCCTGTAAATATTACTATTTTTCCGGCTGCTTTTTATATGGATGTGGATAATGATGGACACAAGGATTTAATTGCCACGCCAAATGCAGGAAACTCATCCGAAAATTTCAACAGCAATTGGTGGTACAAAAATACCGACACCACCGGAGCTTGCAATTTCGCTTATCAAACAAGTAGTTTCATGCAAAATCAAATGATTGAAACCGGAGAAGGAGCTTATCCTACCTTTTTTGATTACAACAGTGATGGTTTGAAAGATTTGGTAATTGGGAATTATGGGTATTTTAATATCAGTGGCGCGCTTAGCACCAAACTTAGTCTGTATCGGAATATTGGAACGGCCACTGTTCCTAAGTTTGAATTAATAACACGTGATTATGCCGGACTTTCGGCATATAATTTATTGTATGCAGCCCCTGCATTTGGCGATGTTGATGGAGATGGAGACAAAGACATGATGATTGCTACCAACAATAATGCAGGTAGTGTACTTTACTTTGAAAACCTTGCTGGAGCCGGAAATACAGCAAATTTTGTGCTATCTTCTGCAGGATTATTGACTGCACTTGGCCAGTTTCCTTCACCCCAAATAATAGATGTAAATCGCGACAATAAACCCGATTTGTTGATTGGAATGCGCAATGGAACACTTAGCTATTATCAAAATAACTCAAGTGGCAGCAACATTCAATTTACTTTGGTTAATCCAAATTTAGGAAATGTAAATGTTTGCAGTTATGGTGCCTTTGTGGGATACTGCACTCCGCAATTAGTGGATGAAGCAAACGGGTATCATTTATATGCCGGTAATCAGGAAGGTCACATTTTTCATTACACAAATATTGATAATAACCTTGGTGGGACATTTACTCTAGTTGATACCTTGTACCGCAACCTCTTTGAAGGCGATCGAATTGCTCCTGCCATTTCAGATATAAATGCAGATGGATTCTATGATTGGGTAATTGGAAATTATTCAGGAGGTGTAACTTTTTTTAAGGGCAAATTTTCTGCTGTTAGTATAGCTGAAAACTCAGTGCCTAAAAGTGAAATGCTACTTTATCCGAATCCAGTTTCGGGGAATTTAAATTTAACCTTAATCAACCAATTACCTGAAACAGCTAAAACAATCAGTATATACAATTCGTTGGGCGAGTTAGTTTACAATCAAGAAATACATAAAAACAACTTTACCCTTTCAACTGCTGATTGGGCTAAAGGATTATATTCATGCAACATAAAAAGCAATCAACAAACTATTTCTAAAAAGTTTATTGTTCGCTAAAACTTAAAATAAGGTGCTTATAGTAAGTACACCTATTTTTATTCTGAGTCGTAAATCAAAAATCAATCTCCTTAAATAAGGTTATAATTATAGCTACTAATGAAAAAAATAATTGCAATTTGCTTACTAAGTTTGATGTTCCAAAGTTCACAAGCTCAATATTATTATTTGCCTTTTACTCCGGCAGGTCAAAATCCAGGTAATTTAAACAACGAGCCGGAAACAACTTACAGCGGAGCCTCTTTTTCAGGCTGGGACAGTATACTTGGTCCAAACAATGCAAGTGCAGTATGGAGTTCAACACAAGCACTGCCTTTTAACTTTACCTTTAATGGACAAGCCTACAACCAATATTTGGTTTCCTCTTCCGGAATCCTAACCTTCGACATACTTACTGCCTTACCTGCGCCGGGATATACCAGAGCTGCATTACCGGATGCTGCTATACCCGATAATTCAATTTGCATTTGGGGGCTCAACAGTAAAGGGTTTAATGATGAGGTGTATACCAAAACTTTTGGAAATAGTCCGAATAGACAAGTATGGATACAATTTAATTCATTTGGTTACGGCAACACAATTTCAGATGCTTCAAACTCTGCTTTTTGGGCAATTGTGCTCGAAGAAACCAGTAACAACATTTATTTGGTAGATATGCGTACTGTTGGCTTTACCGGCGCTAAACTGGTTTCGGCAGGAATTCAGATGGATAACTCCACTGCAATTTCAGTAGTTGGTTCACCTAATTTGGCAGCGCTTGCAGGAGGTGGAAATGCGACAAGCGACAATAGTTTTTATCAATTTACCGAAGGTTTACAACCGAATTTTGATCTTACAGTTACCAAAATTAACACTCCACTTTTTTCGCTTCCCGGTAATGTTTCAATCACAGGTGAATTGCGCAATTTAGGTGCAGATACTATCACTTCTTTAAAAATAAATTATCAAATAAATGGTGGAACAGTAACGAGTTCGGTACTTTCCGGTCTTTTCATCGAACCTCTTAATTCACAACTTTTCACTCATTCAATTCCCTGGAATGCTGCCAGCCCTGGCACTTATACAATTACCTGCTTCGCCTCGGATATAAACGGAGCAAATGCCGATCAACATCCACAAAACGATAGTCTTTCAAAAACCGTGCATGTGCTTTTGTCACAAACACAACGCAAACCATTGTTCGAAATATTTACCAGTTCAACCTGCCCACCTTGTCAGCCCGGTAACCTCAATTTTCATAGCATAGTTGATACTATTCCACAAGATAATTTTGTGTCAATTAAATACCAGGAAGATTTTCCCGGTTCGGGCGATCCTTATGCAACTGCCGAAAGTATTAACCGACGTTTAACCTTCTATGGCATTAATTCAATTCCGCGTATGGAAAACGATGGCGGTTGGGATGGCAATGCGAATTCATTTACTTATCCTTTGTATAAAACAACACGAGCTGTTCCTGCACAATACGAGTTATGGGGAAGGTTTAGTGCCGATACTATTTCCAAAACCTATTCCGCCAAAATATATTACAAAGCGCTTTTTGATGCACAAGGAACTGTATTACAAACCGCCATCGTTGAAAAGAAAACTACTGCCAATGTAGCTTCTAACGGTGAGACTGCATTTTACAATGTGCTTAAAAAAATGTTGCCCGATGAACAGGGCAGTATATTGCCTCCAACAACTGCCGGTGCTATTGATTCTGCTAGTATTACTTATAGCTTTAATGGGAATTACCGATTGCCTTTAAACGGACAATCTTCAAACATTATTAATCATGCTATTGAACACTCTGTTGAGCAGTTCAGCGATTTAACTATGTTATGCTGGGTGCAATCGGGTAATAACAAACAAGTTTATCAAGCTGCAAATTTGTTAAAAGACAGCTATATTGGAATTTATCCAATGAGTAAAAACATCACTGAAATTCGACTTTTTCCGAATCCTGCTGTTGATTTTGTTAGTGTTGAAATCAATTTGAATGCGGCTGAAAAGCTTCATTGTAAATTGCTCGATGAAAGCAATCGCTTGGTTCAATCGCAAGAAATTAATGGTACTGCTGGAAAATGCCAACTAAAATTTGATTTGAGCAATAAGCCTGCTGGAATTTACTTTGTTCAGGTTAGCGATTCGAAGCAAAATGCATTTATTCGACGTATCGTAAAAGAAGCCAAATAAATTGAATATTAAGTGATGTTTTAGCAGATAAACACATCTTAAGTATTCAAAATTGGAATCACACATTTGCCTTAGTCTTAGACTTATTACCTGTATTTTGAACAAACATTTTAATATTTTTTATACATTTACATCTCAATAATTTAATCTACCTTAAACCATTAATTCATGAAAAAAATTTTACACCTTTTAATTTTCTTATGTGTTTGTGAAGTTGCAAATGCACAATATTATTACATTCCATTTGTCAATGCCGGTCAAAATCCTGGCAACTTAAACAACGATCCTGAATTCCCATTTGGAGGCGGTATGGCTACAGGATGGAACAACATTTTAGGCCCAACCAATGCAAATCCTGTATGGAGCTCAAATCAAACTATCCCTTTTGGATTTTCATTCAACGGTGTTCCAGTAACCCAATATAAAGTTTCTTCCTCAGCGATTGTAACTTTTGATTTACTAACTGCCCTTGCTGCACCAACTTACACCAAGGCTGCTTTACCCAGTGCTTTAATTCCTGATAACTCTGTATGTATTTGGGGACTAGCAGGTAAAGGAACCAATGATTATGTATCAACCAAAACTTTTGGAACCGCACCTAACCGTCAATACTGGATACATTTTAGTTCATATGGCTATGGTACAGTTGCCTCAGATGGTAGCAATTATACTTATTGGAGCATCGTTTTTGAAGAAACTACCAACAACATTTACATTGTTGATTCACGTACCGGCGGATATGCTTCTACCAAAAAAGTTTCAGCAGGTATTCAACTCAATAGTACTACAGCTTATGCTATTGCCGGTTCACCAAACTTAAACGGGGTAGCAGCTACAGGATCAACTGCTGCCGACAACACCTATTATCAATTTATTCAAGGTGTACAACCGGCTTATGATTTAGGAATCACTAAAATTAATACCTCTGCCTATTTAGCCTTAGGTGCTAACGACATTACCGGTATTATTAAAAACTATGGTTCTGCTACAATTACTGATTTAACAATTAATTATGTTATTGATAACGGAACAGTTGTGAGTGATGTATTATCAGGATTATCAATTGCTCCGCTAGCAACCTCCATTTTTACACACAGTGTTCAGTGGACTTCAGCTGCACCCGGACAATACACTTTAAAATGCTATGCAACGGATATTAATGGAAGCAATGCTGATTTAAACAATTCAAACGACACTTTGAGTAAATCGGTTAATATTTTATTGTCGCTCGAACAACGGGTTCCTTTATTCGAAATATTTACCGGTTCAACTTGTCCTCCTTGTCAACCCGGTAATGCTAACTTTCATGCAATTGTAGATACCATCAATCAAAATGATTTTGTATCTATCAAATACCAGCAAAATTTCCCTGGAACCGGCGATCCATACACAACTGCTGAAAGCACCAACCGTCGTTCAACTTATTATGGCATCAACTCTATTCCGCGTATGGAAAATGACGGAGGCTGGGACGGTAATGCAAATTCATTTACTTACCCACTTTACCAAAGCACAAGAGCGATTCCAGCGATGTTTAAAATGAGTGGAACTTTTACTTCCGATACAATAAGCCGTACCTATACAGCTAAAGTAAAATACTCGCCTTTGTTTAATTCAACTGCTACTATTTTGTATGTTGCTATTGCAGAAAAAACAACTTCATTAAATATTAAAACAAATGGCGAAACAGCATTCTTTCATGTAATGAAAAAAATGTTGCCCGATGAAAATGGAACATTATTACCAGCAATTACTGCCGGAGCTTGGGATTCAACAACTATAAGTTATACTTTTAATGGCAATTATCGCTTACCAGCAAACGGACAAACTGCCAATATTATTGACCACACTATCGAACATTCAGTAGAAGACTTTTCTGATTTAACTATGATGGGATGGTTACAAGCAGCAGATGGCTCTAGACAAGTATTTCAGGCAGCTAATTTTGTTGAGGAAATGATTACGGATGCACCTACATTAAGTGCTTCAGTGAATTCATTGTTGGTATATCCTAATCCTGCCAAAGACTTTGCAGCGGTTGAAATTAGTTTGAATGCTGCCGAAAAATTAAAAGTGCAATTGATGGATGCAGAAGGACGTACTATTGAAGTTAAAAACATCAATGGGCAAAGTGGAAAAAGCACTGTAAAATTTGACGTGAGTCAATTAGCAGCTGGTTTTTATCACATTGCTGTTAGTGATTCTAAAAACAATGCATTTGTACGCAGAATTTCTGTAGTAAAATAAGTAGTTTAACATTTAAGAAAAGCCGGTTTGCAGAATGTCGCATTCCGGCTTTTTTTATATTTTCATACCTTCTTGATTAAGTATAGTGGAAAAGGAAAAGATACATCTTTTAAAAAAAGAATTAAGCACTCGAGGGCCGAAAGAACTCATTGAAATTTGCTTAAGTTTAGCAAAGCTCAAGGTTGAAAATAAGGAAATGCTCACTTACTTACTGTTCGATGCAGAAAATCCAATTGCCTATGCACAACGTTTAAAGCAAGATATTAATGAGCATTTTGAAGGGCTAAATTTGCATTATTACTATGCAACCAAATCGCTTCGTAAAGTACTGCGCCTAATAGTAAAATATAGTCGTTTTACTAAAAATAAACAAGGAGAAATTGAATTATTACTTCACTTTGGCGCTAAATTTTTAGCGACTATTGAAAAAGATACGAAGCACTACCCTTTATTGGGACTGCTTTTGCGAAGCTTAAATAAATCGCGTCTTTTAATTCAAAAATTACACGAAGATTTAAGGTACGATTATGTGCAAGAGTACAATGCGCTTTTACTTAGTTCTAAAAAACACTATTTAAATTGGGAATACCAGTTAAACAAGCCTGAGTTAATTGATTAAATGAAACATGCAAATTAAGGTTTCCCGTAATGGATTAATTTGGGGAGGAGTGTTGATTATTTCGCTGTACTACTTCTTAAACAAGTATGAATTTATTCGCAAGGCTGAATTTACAAATGGAAAAGCCTTGTATTATTCGAACGGTTTGATGCAACAAGCGCGCATCGAATTTATAGCCGATACCGTTTACTATAGTTTCGAAGCTGAGCCGAATGTGACCTACAAACAAGGTGAGTTGCTACCGGTTATTTATTTAAAAAGCGATCCTCAAAAAGCCCATGTATATAATTTCTTAGGCTTTTGGTACACTGGTTTAATATATTGCTTGGTGCCCTTGTGTATTTGGTGTGCCCTACTTTTAAGTTGGTTCGAATCGAATGAAATTATTACACTTTCGTACTTGCTAAATAAACTGAGAAAGAAGGAAATAGCAAATCAACATACAGAAAGCAAAACCTTAAGCGACAGCAGCAGAAGCAGCTAAAATATCGGCTCTTGTATAAGCTCTAATCGGAATATTAATTTCTTCGCGGTGAAAAACTTCAGGAACTTTTTCATTACGTAACGCCATATCAATCCATTTATGGTAATACGCCGGCGTTTCCCTGTTGGCTCTAACCTGCTTTAAAAAATCAGGTTCAATTAAATCGGCTTGTTGTAAAAAATCAAAAATCATGCGCATGCTGTATTCATCCACTTCGGCACCGGTAGCGGCACGGGTTGGTGCAAAGTATTCGTTTTCTTCAATGGCTTTGTATCCAAGTGGAGTTTTTGTTGGATAAAACTGATAAGTGTGTTTTGCAGCAATACCAAATTTTTCGGTTAAACCTAAAGTGTGAATAGCCCAACGCAAAGGACCTTTAATAGCCTTCAAAACAGGATTGGAGCGCAAATTATCGGTAGTTCGTTTTTTATCGGGAGTCCAAATTACGAGTGTTGCAGAGAGGGCTTCAGGAATAAAAACCACATGTGGTTCCCAACTATCAACCAGCGATGGATTCCATTCTTTTTGATGAAAATGCTTGCTTACTTTTAGCTTAACGCTCAAGTCATTTTCATTGAGATTTACCTCCTTATTAAACAGCATACTTTCGTAACCGGAACCAAAAAAAGCATTGCTGGTAAGCAAGTAATTATTGTGGTGATGTATGCAATGTGCTGCAATGCCGTCAATCTTTTTTTTATGCCGCGGAAATAAGTGAATTTTTACATTCACGTGCTCATTTTCAAAGACAAAGAAATAAGGAATATTGTATAAACTCCAGGTTTGCGACAAATAGCCGCTATCGGTAAAGTTGCGTCGGATAACTTCCTTTAAAAATTCCTTATCGTTGCCCATTTCTACTAAAATCGGCGCAACTTGTTTGTGAAATTCATAACGATCGTCAATGTCGTCCGATAATTTGGTGATTGCCTTTATGTATGGATGGTCTTTTAAAACTTCGTTCATTGTTGTGCTGTTTTGATGAATATTCTGAACAAAAAAAAATGATTTCTTTAATTATTTCAACACAAACTATTGATTTGTTTACATAGTTTATGAGCGTGCAAAAGTAAACAATTTTATGCCCATACTTCAACACCTGACGAGTATCATACTAACAAAAACAGCATCCTTTTGAGATGCTGTTGAATGCTTTACTAACTATTACTTTCTTGGTTTCTTGGAGCTCTCCAATTGTTTCAAAAGAGCTTCGGTTTCGTGGGTATCTTCGTTGTCTTTCTTGCCTAAATCAATCGATACTCTTGCCATGGACATTGCTTCATCTTCCCTACCGAGTCTTGAAAGCAAATGCGCATAAGTATCGGTATTGGCAAAGTTACGATCTAATTTTACAGATTTAAGCGACCAATCGGCTGCAATTTCAACTTGACGCATTTCGTTACTGTTTTCATAAATTGCCCAAGCAGCATTGTTTAATTCAGCGGCGTCTTCCATTTTATAACTTTCAATATAGGTTTGAGCTGCTTGAAATAAATTTGATTTTTCAATTTGAGCATACTTCCAATCCATGTGAGCTAACAATTCGCCATGGTTTTCTAAACCATATTTCTGAACAAGTTCTTTGGCTTTGTCGAGCTGATCGGGGGTTTTACTTTTAGCTGCACGCACTGCTTCTGTCAAAAAAATTGAATGGATAAATTGTGCATAGTCATTTGTCCCAATCAAGCCCTCGTACTTTTCACGGTATTGCTGTATAAATGCAAAAGGTTTATTACCTAATTCCGCATATTCACTTAATAAATAAAAATCTTCTTTATTGATCATGTCAGTGGCTGAATTGTGACTTACTAATTCATCTACAATACTTGCAGCATTCATTCCTGCGTTGCTGAGCATAGAGGCATATGTTTTCAAAAAACTAAGTTCAAATTCTCCACCTTTATCATATCTTTTTTGAAAAGTAATTAATTGAGTTTCCGGAATGAGGGCATCTTTTCCATCTTTAATAAATGCGCTTGCATCCTTTTTACCACAGGTTTGATGCACTCTGTTTCCTTCAGCATCAATAAATAAAAAGGTCGGATAAGAATTTACATCATACTTCTGCGCAAACTCTACTCCTTCTCCTTTTTCCATATCCAATTTTAAACACACAAACTTTTCATTGTAAATGGCTGCTACTTCAGGATTTGTAAAAACATTTTTTGTCATCCATTTGCAGGGACCACACCAGGATGTGTATGCGTCAACAAATATCAACTTTTTGCTTTCTTTAGCTTTTTCACGGGCTGAATGAACGTCACCTGAAATGAAATTAATTTCTTGCGCATAAAGTCTTACTGAACTTAAACATGCACCAAAAACTAACGCGATTAAAAATTTAGACTTGAACATCATTTTCATATTATATAAGTTTAATTTAAAATCTACCTAGTCATCGTTTAATAACAACAAGTTCGATTTTGAACGCACCAAAATTAACAACTTAAGTCAAAAAGAAAATACAAAAATTGTTATCACCACCTTCAAGCAATTTTATGAACACAATACAGGTGAAAAATATCTTCGATAAGTATCTTCAAACCAATAAATATTTTGACCTTTATACTTAAAATCGAAAAGCAAATGCGCTCAAAACTGAAGCTATATTTGGTATTGTTGGGTAGTTTATTATGTTTTAATTCAATTTCTCAAACAGCGAATACTAGTGATACATTAGCAACCATCAGTCTACAGGATGAAAGCATGTTGATAAAGGCAGATGAATTGTTTGACTTGAACAATTTTATTGCTGCGATGCCTTTGTTTGATACCCTTTGTTCACATTACCCACAATCGGTATTGTTTAAATTTAAAACCGGAATTTGTTTTTTACACGCTTCTAGCAAACACGATAAAGCTTTGTTGTATTTGCAAGATGTTAAAAAGAGAAGGCCCGATTTAACCGACATTGACTATTATTTAGGGAGGGCCTATTTGTACAATTATTATTACGACCAAGCAATACAATCATTTACTACATACGCTGCTATTCCTGCAAAAAAAGGAGAAACAAAAATTGATATCACTCATTTTATCGACTATTGTAAAAATGGAAAAGAAGTTATAAAGAACCCAATCACAACACGTATTGATAATATTGGACAGCCTGTAAATACTGACAATTCGGAATATGTGCCGGTAATTGCCAGCGATGAATCGTTTATGATTTTTACCTATCGGGGTGAACGCAGCAAAGGTGGAAAACAAAATGCCAATAACCGACCGGATAGTGAAGGAGAATACTACGAAGATATTTTTATATCGTATCGGGTAGGTACTCATTGGTTATATCCCGAACCACTTGGAAGTATTAACACCAACAACCACGATGCTGCAATTGCGCTTTCGGTAGATGGACAAAAATTATTCGTGTATAAAGCTACCAAAAAAGACAAGGGCGATATTTATGTATCAACCTTAAATGGATATGATTGGTCTACGCCAAAACGACTAAATAATAACATCAATAGCAATTACTGGGAAGGAAGTATAAGCATGAGTGGGGATGAGAAAACGATTTATTTTACAAGCAATCGTCCGGGTGGATTTGGAGGAAGAGATATTTATAAATCAACTTTAGATGCCAATAACCAATGGGGGCCTGCAATAAATTTAGGACCTGGCATTAATACCGTTTACAACGAAGATGCACCTTTTATTCACCCGAATAACAAACTCTTTTATTTTAGTTCAGAAGGACATAACAGCATTGGAGGTTACGATATTTTTAAAGTAGAAGTTTTGGGTGATTCGATGGGAACTCCCGAAAATATTGGCTTTCCGGTGAATACTTCTACCGACGATAAATATATTTCAATAAGTTCAAACGGTGCACATGCTTATTATTCGTCGGGTGTGGATGAAGGGCTTGGGCAACAAGACATTTACAGCATTACTCCCGGAATTCCGGGACGTAAACCACAAATTGCCGTGATTAAAGGAAAAGTTAGTGGTAACGAAAATCCTGTGAAAGCCGAAATTATTGTTCGTGATAAAAAAGACAACCGTGAAGTTGGAAAATTTTATTCGAACAGTGCAAGCGGTAATTACTTGCTGATATTGCTTCCTTACCAAAATTATAAAATAAGTTTTGAAGCGAACGGGTACAACAAACACACTGAATACATTGGCACCGCTTCATTGAATAGAGCGGTAGAAGTAGTTCAAGACATTCATCTTTACAACGATGCATTTACCGGACAGCGTATTGTAAGTAAGGATACGATAGGATTTATTTTTTCTAAACTTGAAGAAGAAATTTCTAAACTCGACAGCATGAGTTTAGATGATGATCATTTAATAGCACTCGCTCGTGAAAGAGAAGAAGAGCGCTTGTCGGTTACTCCGGTAAATACCTCCTCGTATCGTGTAGCTACAGAAGCCACCATTAAACGCATCTTGGCTCAAAATTACTTACTAAAATCGCAGCAAATGGCTGAACAAAGGAAGCAAGATAGTTTGTTCGCACTTCAAACTTCTAATCTTAAAAACACTTCGCAAACAACACAAAATTTAAGCGATACAGTTGCAACTCAACAGCAACAAATTGTTGAAAAATCTACTACTGAAAATAAAAACACGCGACAAGCAGGCAGCACAAATTCTACTAACACTCAGTTAATTGATGCGCCAAACAATAATACAACACCTGATAAATCGACTGCTGAATACGGAGTGTTTTATAAAGTTCAGATAGGTGCATATCGCTATCCAAAGAATTTTAAATACCCTCAATTGAAAGAATTTGGACCCGCCGAAACCTTGTTGTTGAAAGATGGAATTACCCGATTTACGATGGGTAATTTTGAAACCTTAGCAGAAGCGCAACAACTGCAGAAAAAAGTAATTGCAAAGGGAATTAAAGATGCATGGATTACTGCAACTGTAAATGGAGAACGAAAATTATTGCAGGAATTAAATAAACCTAAAGCAATTAATTAAGCAGGTGTAGCTGTTGAATGTTCGTTAGGTTGAACTTCATTGTTTAAAATTTCAATCACTCTGCCAACTTCCCGATTTTGCAATTGTACTTTGATGCCTCTCGAATGAAAATCAGCACTTGTAAGTATCCATTGTACAATTCCTCGGGTTCGCTTACCTGTTTTTTGGTCGCGTTTTTTCACAATATCAACCTCGGCACCCAATTTTATGTTTTTACGATAATGGGCAGGATTGTCGGTTCTCATAAATTTCATTGACTGCAAAAATACAGGATAATTTGCCGAAATAGTTACAAAAAAAACGCCCGTTATTTCGAACGGGCGTTTCTTAAAGAAAGGTAATTATTTGGTAAATAAAAGTTCTCGGTACTTTGGTAAAGGCCATGCTTCGTCATCTACCAGCAATTCTAATTTGTCCACATTTTCACGAATCACGTCAAAGTAAGGCTTCACTTGCTCGCAATAAGCAACTGCTTGCTTTTTACCATTATCAAGTTTATTGGCTTTCTTACGTTCGTTTACCATTTTATCAACATTATCCTTAATGGCAGAAACACGTTCAGAAATTTCCATGATCATTTTGGTTTGTGTTTCAGCGAGTTTTTTAAATTCACTTGCACCAAAAATATCTTTCAAACCTTCCACATTTTGAATCAATAAGTTTTGGTATTTTAAGGCAGTAGGAATAATGTGATTCACTGCCAAATCGCCCATCACGCGTGATTCAATTTGAATTTTTTTGGTGTAGGTTTCCAACGCAATTTCGTGACGTGCTTCCATTTCACGGTGACTCAAAATTGAATGACGTGCATACAAATCGAGCGTACGTTTGCTCACCATTGCATCCAGTGCACCCGGTGTAGTTTTAATGTTCGACAAACCTCTTTTTGCAGCTTCCTTTACCCATTCTTCGCCATATCCGTTTCCTTCGAAACGAATTTTTTTCGATTCAATAATGTATTTTTTTAATACTTGATAAATGGCCTCGTCCTTTTTCACATCCTTTGCTAATAAGGCATCCACTTCCTTTTTAAAGATCAACAATTGATCAGCTAATACTAAATTTAATACTGTCATTGAAGGCGAACAATTCGCAGATGAACCTACTGCACGGAATTCGAACTTATTTCCTGTAAAGGCAAAAGGTGATGTTCGATTACGATCGGTATTATCGAGTAATATCTCCGGTACTTTTGCAAAATTGAGTTTTAAATCGGTTTTGGCTTCAGGACTCATTTTGCCGCTGTGAACTTTTTTCTCGAGTTCATCCAATATTTGCGATAATTGAGAACCAATAAATGCCGAGAAAATTGCAGGAGGCGCTTCATTCGCACCCAATCGGTGATCGTTACCCGCAGAAGCAATGGTAGCACGCATTAAATCGGCATTGTCGTGCACCGCTTTTAATATGTTTACAAAGAAGGCAAGAAACTGCAAGTTGGTTTTAGGTGTTTTTCCGGGTGACAATAAATTTTTACCGGTGTTGGTAGCTAAACTCCAGTTGTTGTGTTTACCCGATCCATTCACACCTGCGAAAGGTTTTTCGTGCAACAAAATTCGGAAATTGTGTTTACGTGCCACTTTTTCCATCACGTCCATCAACAATTGATTGTGATCAACAGCCAAGTTGGCTTCTTCAAATACCGGAGCACATTCAAATTGGTTGGGAGCAACTTCATTGTGACGAGTTTTAATAGGAATACCTAGCATTAAACAATCGGCTTCCAAATCGCGCATAAAGTTGAGTACACGTTCAGGTATTGTTCCAAAATAATGATCTTCTAATTGCTGGCCTTTTGCTGGAGCATGTCCAAACAAGGTACGGCCAGTCATTACTAAATCAGGGCGGGCGTTAAATAAAGCTTCATCTACCAAAAAATATTCTTGTTCCCATCCTAAGGTTGCAATCACCTTTGTAACATTTTTATCGAAATACTGACATACTTCGGTTGCAGCTTTATCAATTGCATGAATTGATTTTAAAAGCGGAGTTTTATAATCGAGTGCTTCTCCTGTGTAGGAAACAAAAATGGTAGGGATACATAAAGTAGTACCTATAATAAATGCAGGAGAAGTTGGATCCCAGGCAGTATATCCGCGTGCTTCAAAAGTATTGCGTATACCACCGCTTGGAAAGCTGGAAGCATCCGGTTCTTGTTGCACTAATTGAGCTGCATCAAAATTCTCGATGGCTTTTCCATCGCCAATTGGTTCAAAAAAAGCATCGTGCTTTTCGGCAGTAGCACCGGTAAGTGGTTGAAACCAGTGTGTATAATGAGTTGCACCCTTTTCGAGTGCCCAAACTTTCATGGCAGATGCAACTTGTCCGGCAATTTTGCGGTCAATTTGTGTTCCTTGGTCCATCGCCATCATAACGCTTTCGTATGCTTCCTTTGGAAGCGACTCTTGCATTACTTGTTTACTAAATACGTTTGCTCCAAATAATTTAGAGCTTACTTTTCCATGATCTACAGGCACAACTGGAGTTCGCGCCATTAATTCTTCGAGTGCTTTAAATCGGTGTATTGCCATTTTTTTTTAGTTGAATTGTTTTATTGTTTGTGTTTAATCAGCGATTGAAACGTAACTTTTATAAAAAGGTTTTCTATTTCGGAGACAAATTTAATTTATTTTTAATACCCCCCCTATTTTTTGACATTGTTTTTTAATTTTTATACATTTTTTTATTAACACCCCCCAATTTTTTATTGTTAATAACAAATTTATATAAATCTGTGGAGTCTTTAATTTACTTAAGAAGGTTATTTTTCGCAAAGCATGCTGTAAAGCTGAATTAAAAAAATTACCTTGCGCTTAAACAAGCTCTTTATGAATAGCACACAAAGTCAGATACAAATTCGTTTTGTTGATTTAGATCAATTTGGTCATGTTAACAACGCCATTTATTTAACCTACCTTGAAATAGCCCGCCTGCCTTATTTTGATGAAATAATAGGAGAAATTGACTGGTTAAATGAGGGAATCATTCTAGCCAAAGCTGAAATTGATTATTTGATACCTATATTATTAAAAGACCATATTGAAGTTAAAACTTGGTGTAGCAGAATAGGCTCAAAAAGTTTTGATTTATCGTACCACATTGTTAAAATTGAGAAGGGGACCGAAACGATTGTAGCTAAAGCGAAAACAGTAATGGTTTGCTTTAATTATGGCAAACAACAAAGTATTGAAATTCCTGCAGGATGGAAGGAAAAAATGCTTCCTTGAATTACTATAACTAACATTACTATCTAAACTGCCAATTGAATTTGCAAGTATTGGGCAGTAAAATCATCCAGCTTCTAAAAAATCCAATCAATGAATCTAGCTAAAGCACTCGAAAAACTATCCATATCACAGCTTAATCCCATGCAGCTGAATGCTTCTGAAAATATACAAAAGGGAAATGACCTTGTGCTTTTATCGCCTACCGGTTCAGGAAAAACGCTTGCATATTTACTTCCATTGATTGAAAAATTGGACCCTGAAAAAAAAGAAATTCAAGCATTAATAGTGGTTCCTTCGCGCGAATTGGCGCTGCAAATTGAGCAAGTTATGCGGCAATTGCAATCAGGCTTAAAAGTGAATTGCTGCTACGGCGGACATTCAACACGAGTTGAACAAAATAATTTATCACAAGCCCCTGCCCTGCTCATTGGCACACCCGGACGCATTGGCCATCATATACGCAAACAAACTATCGACTTTTCAAAATGCGGCTATTTGGTTCTCGATGAATTTGATAAATCGCTCGAAATGGGCTTTCAGGAAGACATGTCCTTTTTGCTCAAGCAACTAAAAAATCTCAAGCAACGTGTTCTTACGTCGGCTACCAACTTAACTGAAATACCTGCCTTTACCGGCATTCAGAATGCAACTCAGCTCAATTTTTTAACCGCGGACCAAGCTAAACCGAGTCGCTTAAAAATTAAATTGGTACACTCACCTTCGCGAGATAAAACAGATAGCTTGTTTTTGCTGCTTTGTGCACTGGGAAATACCAACAGTATAGTTTTTTGCAACCAGCGCGAAAGTGTGGAAATGGCTGCGGAAGTGCTTCATGAAAAAGGATTGGAGCATGAAATTTTTCACGGCAAAATGGAACAACTTGATCGGGAACGTGCCTTGCTGAAATTTAGAAATGGCAGTACAAAAATTCTGGTAGCTACCGATTTAGCTGCACGTGGACTTGATATTCCTGAATTAGATAACATCATCCATTTTCAATTACCTATTAATGAAGAAAGTTTTATTCACCGTAATGGTCGCACGGCGCGCATGCATGCCAGTGGAGAAGCTTACTTGATTCTCTCATCAAACGAACACCTTCCTGAATACATCCATCAAAAAGTTGAAACAATTGAATTAGCAAAAAAGCCGCAATTACCTCCATTGCCCGAATGGCAAACCTTGTACATTGCTGCCGGAAAAAAAGATAAAATAAATAAAATGGACATTGCCGGCATGCTGCATCAAAAAGGGAATTTGGCAAAAGATGAAATTGGTTTAATTTCGGTACTTGATTTTTCGGCGTATGTAGCTATAAAACGGAGTAAAATTAAGCAGCTTATCAGCCTCATTCGCGAAGAAAAAATCAAAAACAAAAAAGTAAAATTTGCGATTGCCGGTTAGCTCAATCGGTTTCATCGTTTAGCATAGAAGCCTCTTCTGTTTTACTGGAATGTTGCACTAAACTAAAAATAGTGCTGAGTTCATTCTCGGTTAACATCCTCCATTCGCCATAGTTTATGCCTTCGAGTTTTACATTCATTATGCGAATGCGTTTCAATTTTAGTACTGTATAATCAAGGGCTTCGCACATGCGTCGAATTTGTCGATTTAATCCTTGCTTCAGTATTATCCTAAATTTTACCTGACCTTCCTGCACAATAAAACACTTTTGAGTAACGGTATCTAATATGTGCACACCGTTTTTCATGTGCATAATAAACTCAGGAGTTATTGGTTTATCAACCGTTACAATATATTCCTTTTCGTGATTATTGCCTGCTCGCAATATTTTATTTACTATATCGCCATCGCTGGTTAAAAAAATTAAACCTTCAGAATCCTTATCCAATCTGCCAACCGGAAATATGCGTTGCGGAAATTTTAGGTAATCAATAATGTTGTCCTTGTCTTTTAAGTCGGTAGTACAAGTAATTCCTACCGGTTTGTGAAAGGCAATGTACACTCTTGCTTCCTTTTCTTTTAAAGGCTTTCCATTCACATTCACCACATCTCCTTCGCTTACTTTGGTTCCCAATTCAGCTACTTGTCCGTTTACAGTTACCTTTCCTCTTTCAATTAAACGATCAGCTTCACGTCGCGAACAAATGCCCGTTTCGCTGATGAACTTATTTAACCTCACTTGCATTTTAGTTTATTTGTGAGTGAAGATAATTAAATCTACTAAGCAGGCTTACTAGTACACACAAAATACACGATATAAAATTAGCTTAGTAGGATTACGCTTTACAGACTAAAAAAAATTGCACACTTTTGCCCAACACATTTCTATTTGCGTGAAAAAACTTGTAGTACTTTTTTTCCTTATCGCTTTTTGCAGTACACTACAAGCTGCTGAAAATTCGCAAAGCCTACTAAACAAGGGATGGGAGCAGCTTGTGGTCGACAACGATACAGCCGCTTTACGTTACTTCAAC
>WBZU01001092.1_pt1 | contig 21217 bp, 15 predicted proteins | sample 5204311 | NCBI WGS metagenome assembly WBZU01 (sample SAMN12344359, study PRJNA552823) | activated sludge metagenome | biome: Activated sludge suspended growth; feature: Nitrification reactor; material: Wastewater; isolation source: activated sludge from nitrification reactor of wastewater... | reverse complement strand
CGATGTGCCGCGGATCTCCCGGTAGAGCTACGACCACGGTATTTCCGGACGAATCCCAAGGTGCCGGGACCAACCGACCGAAAGGATTCCCTCCACCCAGTTCGATGCTCTTCACCACGGTACGTGTCGCGACATCGATCTCGACAATCTGCCCCGGACCGCTCGGAAGCCAGCCCCCGCAACGATCGAGCCGTTCGAGCGCCACATACACCCGATCGCCGGCGACATGCACGCCCATGGCCTCCGGAACGCCATCGGCATCGGCAAAAGCGGATAAGTCGACCGTTCCGGAAAAACTCCCGTCGGGCTCGAGGATCGCCACGGTCGGCCGCTCGTAACGAGTGATCCACAAACGACCGTCGGCATCGAACGCCGCATCTTGCGGGTTGATGCCGCTGACTTCCAGTTTGCAAGGAAGAACCTTGGTGTCCGTAAGTTCGGACTTTTCATACGGGACAAACTTGCGGGTGAACAAAAGCGTCGCGGGATCGAACTCGTGCACGACCGATTGATCTCGTACGAGCGCGAAGTATTTCTCGCGGCTCGTCGCCAAGGCCGGATCGGTACCGAGCGCGATATCGGGCGCCTCGATCATCCGCCCGTCGACTTCGATCCGACCAAGACCACTCACTTGAAGGTTGTTGAGCAAGACGACAGCAGCCGAAGACAAGGGCGGCCCGGTATATGACGACGACGAGCTCGGTGGTTCACCACAACCGAGCCCACCGACACTGAGAAGCGTTCCGGCGATGGCGAGAAAACAGCGGCGCATTCCTTCACCCGACCACGTTCGTCGGCGTGCCGCAAGTCGACGCGTCACCCGTGAGCACGCAGCGAAATACAACGCCCGTCGCTCCTCCGTTGCTCTGCGAATCCATGGAGATCGAACCCCCGTGCGCTTGCAACATGGCCCGCGCAATCGCCAAACCCAGTCCGAGACGAACCTTGCGTCGTCCGGTCGGGTGCAGCGACACGAGTTCATTTTCGACAAACGGTTCGAATAAACGAACGGCAACACCTTCGGGAATCAGCGCTCCGCGATCTTCGATGCACACAAGTGGACTGTCCGAGACAAACTCGGCCGTCACACGCACGTCCGGCCCGGGCGCTCGCAACATGGCGAAATCAGCGACATGCAGGAGCGCTCGCGCGAGCACCTCCGCATCCCCCACGAAAGGCCGATCCTGCGCATCTTTCGTTTCGACACGAAGATGCACTCCGCGCCTCGAGCTCAACTTCCCCGCACGTTGAACGAGGTCTTCCATCAGGCTGCGGAGCTGAAGGGATTCACAGAGCAGCGGCTTGGGTTTGTCGAGGAGCCAGACGGCGTCGTCGACTTCTTCGAGCAGTCGCGTCATGCGGTCACCCGCTTCGTTGACTCGTTCGAGCATGTCGCGTGACGGCGTGCCGACATCCGCTCGGATGCGCTGCACGTAGTGCAACCCGGCGAGCATCGTCGACAATTCGCCTCGTAGGTCGTGCGCGACGCGGTCCAGAAAGGTGTCGTCCACAATCATGCGCGTTCACCTCGAGCCGGAGACTTCGTTCAGCCAGCCGTGAACCGACACGAGCCAGTCGATGTGTGGCAGTCGCGGCCGTGGTTTTACCCAAGCAAAGAAGAGAAGATCGCGCGGCCCCCTTTCCCAAAAGCCTTTGCGATTCCCGACGAACAGCACATTGCGTTCATTCCGTTTCGACACAACAGAGCCGGTTGGCACCGGTGGCGAGTTGCCTGCGTGAGGTGCTGCGGCGACGAACACACAAGGTGAAAGCGGAATGTCGGACAACAACGACGAGGCGGTTACGCCAGGAAAAACGCCCCCGCGAGTGCTGCTCGTCGATGACGACGTCGACTTTTTGGACAACGCCCAGGCGGCGCTCGAAGCCCACGGTTTTCTCGTCGCCCGCGCAAAAGGCGGCATGCGCGGCGTATTTCTCGCGACACAAGACGTCCCCGACGCGGTTTTGTGCGACTTGCGAATGCCGGGACTCGATGGGTTTGTCGTGGCGGAAGCATTGCGGGCCGATCCGGCGACGCACGCCACGGCGTTGTTCGCCTGCACCGGACGACGTGACTTGGGGATGCGTGCGTCCTTGGTTCGCAGCGCATTCGATGGAGTCTTGATCAAGCCGGTGGATTGGGACGAAGCAGCCCGTCTGCTGAGGCAAACCATCCGTGCACGCACGCACGAGTGACGACGTACCGGTAAGACGCACAGGTGCATTCGTTTTCCCTCGCGTTCGAAAACGCTTGGCTTACGCGACGTGCACGCGCGTATCGAGGACCCGACGAATTTCGCCGAGCAGCACCTCGGGCAAACAGGGTTTGGTGAGAAAAGCGGCGCATCCGGCAGCGCGTGCGTCGCGCGAATGACCGGCCACGGCATGACCGGTCAGAGCCAACACGGGAATGCACTTCGTGCGTTCGTTCTTCTTCAGACAACGTGTCGCTTCGAGTCCATCGAGCTCCGGCAACGACAGATCCATCAGGATCAAATCCGGCAGCAGCGAACATGCTTGTTCGATGGCTTCTCTGCCCGTCGTCGCTTGCGCCACGCGAAACCCTGAAAACGACAAGAACTCCGTAAACATTTCTCGGTTGTCGTCGAAGTCGTCGACGATCAGCACCAACGGACAGTCGGCACAAATCTCGTTCGTACTTCGGCGATCATCATACCTATTCGCCATTGCCCCCCCTTCCCCGCAGTTCAACGCTCTGCCACCACGTCGTTCCGATGACGCTGCAACGACTGCCGGGGCGTCATCCATGCTTTGTATGAACTCCAATCATCACCTTTGGCGAATGGCGAGCAACCGTATCTTTGCATCAGGAAAACCCTGACATGCTCGGGTCATCAAAAACCCGACCCCAAACCCAGCTCCTTACGGACTCGATTCGCCGACGGCCGCCAACGTAGTCTCAGCGTTTGTTGAAGGGGCAAATCGGTGGCTACATCCAAAAAGGGCAGTTCACGCCGCAATTCAGGGGCGGCTTCACCATCGGGCGATAACGTTCGCGTTCGGCGCAACGATACGCAAGCACGGCCGCACGAGGTCGACGCGCAACGTCTGCAGACCTTGCAACTGGAGCACCAAGCTCGCGTGGCGGAGGCGCAACGTGCCGAGCTGTTGGCGGTGGCGTCGCATGACCTGCGCAATCCACTCGGCGTCATCCTCGTCACGACCACCATGCTCGCGCGCGAGCTGAGCCAGGCGAACCAGGTCGAGCAGATCGCAGCGATTCGTCGAGCGGCCATGGATATGACTCAGGTCATCGAGGATCTCGTCGACGGAGCGCATATCGATGCCGGAACGCTTGATCTTGGGGACGAGGATTGCGAGCCGGTCGAAGTGGTGCGGGAAGCGGCGGCGGCGGCAAGGCAGCTGGTGGGCGAGCGCCAGATCGCGATCGAAGAGAGCATCCCCGGGGATTTGCCGGCGTTACGAATGCCGCGACATCGGCTGTTGCAAGTGTTCTCGCGGGTCGTGGCGAATGCGTTGCGGTTCATGCCGAAGGCGGGAACGCTGGTCTTCGAGGTGGTTCGAGAACGACAAACGTTGCGGTTTTCCGTGACCGACTCGGGGCCGCTGGTCCCGGAATCGCAGCGTCCCTATTCGTTCGCCAGGCGTCCTCCGCCGGGACGACGATCGGGTCGAGGCACGGGGCTCGGAATGTTTGTGGTCAAAGGGATTGTCGAAGCGCACGGGGGACGCGTGGAGCTCGTGAGTGACGAGGCGCGAGGAAATCGCGTGTCGTTCACGTTGCCGGTGTAGCGATTGGTTTGGCGGGGAGAGGTTTGGCGGGGCCGAAGGCGCCACGCTGAGGCGGCGCCTTCGGAGAGCGAGATCAGAGCCGCGGATCCGTCGTGAAGCAGCAGCGGTAGCCGAGGTCGTAGAGCTGGTAGGCGTTGCTGGTTGTCGTGGCAAACGTGAAGTTGCACGTCGAGCCGCCGGGGTCGGTCACGTAGCCACCGCCCATGAGGGGATAGGTGGTTCCGGTCTTCGTGATTTCACGCAGGTTGCCCGTGATGTCGTAGAGCTTGTTGTCGGTAGCCGGATTGCCCTGGAGGTTCGACCAGTCGGCCCAGCAGTTCTGGAGCGATCCGGAGGCGACCGGGAGCAAGCCGTCTTGATCACCGGCGGCGGCGCTGAAGTCGAACGGAAGCAAGTTGCAGAACTTCGTTGCGGTGAACGTGGACTGACAGTTTGCCCCGCGCGTGTTGTAGCCCCACGTGCAGTGGTTTGCCGCGGCATTGCTCGGATCGGCGACTTTGCAGGCACCAATCCAGTCTTGCGTCGAGCAAATGGATCCACCCATGGCCACGCACGTTTGTTCGACTTCGTTCGGCGTCACGTTGAACCACGGCACGCGGTTCGGCACGGAACACGCTTTGGTCTTGTCGAGCGTTTTTCCTGCCGGTGCGGTGGTTTGGAAACCATTGCCGCTACCTGCGGAGACGTTTGTCGCGTCCGGACGACTTGCTTCATAGCTGTACATCCAGAGGTTACCGGTGACCGTCATGCCGCCGCTGTTGACGTACGAGTACCCGACCTTGGTGACGGCGGGTTTGACGAAGCGCGTCGCGTCGCCGCCTTTGGATGTGAAGACCTCGTCGATGGTGCCGTCGCAGTCGTTATCCTTGCCGTCACAATCTTCTGCGGCGACTTTCGTGGTGTCTTTCACGGCGTTGCACACGGTGGCGTTGTTGCCGTTGCAAATGTAGGTGCCCGTCGTTCGACAGATACCTTGCGTGCCGGGAGCCGCGTCATCGCTGGCGCATGCCTGACCGTAGTTCGCGACGTTCTCGTTGAACTGGCCGTCGCAATCGTTGTCGAGCATGTCGCAGACTTCGTCGTTGGACGAACAACCGCCCGGACAAACACCCGCGGGGAACGTGCATTGCCAGCCGCCCGAGACGCACGCGACGGTGACGCCGGTGGTGCATTCGGGACGGGTCGCAATGGGACTGGTGCCGCACACCTGCGACGGCGACGGAGCCGTGACGTTCTCGTCGATCATGCCGTTGCAGTTGTCATCGGTGCCGTTACAGGCCTCGGTGGCGCTCAGGAACGAACACGCGTATTCGCAGGTCCGGTTGCCATCGAGGTCGTAATAGCCCGTTTCGCACCCTTGGAAGGCGCACATGCCCATGGTGCAAGACCAGACGGAGTGGACGGCGTTGTTGTAGCAGTTGTTGCCGCACGACCCGCAGTTTGTCACGTCCGTTTGGAAGTTCGGCTGACCGGTCAACGTGCCGTCGCAGTTCGAGTCGACGCCGCAAGCATCGACCGTGCTGGTTGGTCCAACGGAACCCTGACAGGTTTGAACGCCCGAGGTGCACACGAACGTGCCCGCTTTGCACGGGGACGTCGCGCCCATGGGAGGCGGAATCGGCACGTTGCAGGGGCCGAGCATCAGGCTGTCGTCGACCATGCCGTCGCAATCGTCGTCGATCGCGTTGCATGTTTCGGCGATCGGCCCGATGAAGCCGGTGCACGCACCGCCGCACGCTTGCGTGCCTTTGCGGCAGCGGCTTGCACCTCCGTACACGAGGTTCGGATCGGTGCCGGCCGGGACGCACTGTTGCGGAGGCAGACCTTCGTCGACCTGTCCGTCGCAGTCGTCATCGACCATGTTGCAGGTTTCGGTCTTGGGGTCGATGTTGCCCACGCACGTGAGGTTCATCCCGACGCACTGGAACGAACCGAACTTGCACGGCATGGTGTTGCTCTGGCCGCACGGTGTGTTCACGCCGTTGACGTTGTCGACGTTTCCATCGCAATCGTCGTCGATCATGTTGCAGGTTTCGGTCGCCGGCAGAACGGCACCCTGACAAACCTTCACGCCCGCTTGGCATTGCGTAACGCCGAACTGGCAGGCGCCGACATCGGTCATGGGTCCGCACGCCATGCCCGTGTCGCTCGGGTTGTCGTCGATCATGCCGTTGCAGTTGTCGTCGATGCCGTTGCACGTCTCCGTGCTCGGATCGAGCGCGCCGATGCATTGCAAGGCGCCGTTGACGCATTGCTGCGTCCCCTTGCGGCACGGATAGATGTTGCTGATGCCGCAAGCCATGCCTGCGTCACCGGGGTTGTCATCCGTTTGTCCGTTGCAATCGTCGTCTTGACCGTTGCAAGTCTCGGGAACTTGACCCGGGATTTTGACGTTTGGCCCGACGCACTGGTACGCGTTGCCGACGCAAGCGTACATACCCGCGTTGGCGATCAAGCCGCAGATGCCGCGTTTCTGCGGATCACCCCAGCAGATCGATCCGATTTGCGCGTCGCCGGACAGATCGTCCTGTCCGTCGATCAAACCGTCGCAGTCGTTGTCGATGCCGTCGCCGCACTTCTCGACGCCGCCGTTTGTCGGAGAACATTGGTACTCGCAACCGGTGGCGTAGGATTTGTCGAGGTCGACCCAGCCCATATCGCAGGACAAGATCGAGCACTTGGTGTTTGCCGGCGTGCACGCTTCCATGCCCATGGCCGTCGTCGTGCAGGCCGCCGAGCCGTTGAGAACGACGCAATTGTTGCCGCAAACGCCGCAGTTCGCGGTGTCCTTGCACAGGTCGACGTCCTCATCGACCTTGCCGTCGCAGTCGTCGTCCTTGTTGTTGCACTGTTTGTCGTCGTCGGCGTTCTTGACGCAGTAGTAGTCGCACTTGCAGTCGTTGTTGAAGTCGTACCAACCGGCCGCACATCCGTTGCAACTGCACTTGCCCGGCATGCCTGCGGGCACGCCCGTGAGGTCACACGTAACCCCTGCCGGATCAACGTTGAGCATTTGATCGAAGCAGTTGTTGTCACACGTGCCGCACGAGTTTTTCTTGCCCGCCTCGGCGCCGATGATGTCGTCGACCTTGTTGTTGCAGTCGTTGTCGGTTTTGTCGCAGGTCTCGACACCGTTGTTTGTCGGGGTGCAACTGCCGCCACCGGAGCTCGATGAGCTGCCGGGACAGCCGAAGATGCAGCCACCGTCGCCACCCATGCCGCTGCTGTTGCCGCCCGAGCCTCCAGCCCCGCCGAAGCCGGAACTGGAGGAGCTCGTGTCCGCCGGATCCCCGGCACAATTGTCCCAGCAGAACGCGTCGGTTTGGCAGCCCGTCGCGCCGAACGCCGCCAGCGCCGACGCGGCAAGTACCGAGAAAAACGCACTGAGAGGTTTACGAAGCGAGTTCATCACGACACCTCCTTGGCGCCGCGACGGCTCGTCGTACGCCTGCGCAAGATGCCCAGCGCAAGCGCCACGAGCGCTCCCGCAAAGCCGTTTGTCCGTTCCTTTGCGCCGAGGTCGCACGAGCAACCACCACCGCCGGTCGGTAGACCCCAGATACCTGTATCGCCTGCACCACCTTCACCACCGCCGCCGGAGCTCGACGACGAACCGCTGCCGCTGCTGCTGGTGCTGCTGCTGCTGCTGCTGCTGCTGCTCGACGACGTACCCTGGACGCACTCGCCGTTCATGCAGGATTGTCCGGTCGGACAAACCACGCCTTCACACGGACAATCGCCGCAAGCGCCGGTGACCGGATCGCAGCAACCGCCATTGGCGCACGGCATGGTGCAGAGGTTCTTCACGCAAGCCGGAGGCATCTGGCCGTAGTCGCAAACCTGATCGGCCGCGCAGCCGGTGCAGTCCGTCACGCAGGTGCCGTTCTTGCAAACTTCGCCCGCCGCGCAGTTCTTGCCGACGCACGAATCAACACAGGTGAAGCCCATGAAGTCGTCGTTCGGTACGCAGGTTTGTCCCGGGCACGAAGTCGGCGTACACGGGTTCGTCGCGCAAGATCCGTTGTGACAAACTTGGTCGCATCCGAGGCACGGAGCGCCGTAGCAGTTGTTCGGGACGCACTTGCCGGCATCCGCACCGTATTCGGTGCAGATCTCGCCGGCGCCGCACGTCACGCCGTAACAAGGATTCTTGCAGCCCGTTTGTCCCTTGCACTGGCAGACCGGAGGCGCGATGCAGTTTGCCCCGGCGGGTGTTCCCGCAGGTGCGCACAGCACCGTGTTGTCCGCGTTGAGCACGGTCTTCGTGGCACAGTTTCCGCAGTTGTCGGCGACGCAGTAGTTGCCGAGCGGCATGCCGGTATCGCTCGCCGTGACCGTTTCGCACCGCTGCCCGGGCGGGCACGGGAACTCACCGGGCAAACACGGCGACGCACACAAGCACGACGTACCCGACTTCACGCACGAGTTACCCGGTGCGCAAATCGCCGAAGCCGGCGCGGGATCCTGTTCGTCGCTGACGCCGTCGCAATCGTTGTCGTTGCAATCGCAAGCTTCTTCTTGCGGACCTTGACCACCAAGACACGCGAACTGGCCGTTGACGCAAGCGTAGTTGCCTTGCTGGCAAGCTCCGGTGTCGACGCCGCAAAGGTCGCCGATGTTCGCCATCGGCGGCGGGAACGGATTGGCCGTCGTGTCGATGCCATCGGGCGCGGGACCGGTTTCATCCACCGAACCATCGCAGTCGTTGTCGATGCCATCGCAAACTTCAGGCTGCGGACCTTGCCCACCGACGCAGGTGTTTCCGCCGTTTCCGTCGCATTCGAGGATACCCGGCGCGCAAGCACCCTTGTCACGCGGACCGGGGTACAGCGTCATGTCGTACATCGGCGAACACGAACCGCCGACCACGATGCCGTTGTCGATCACGCCGTCGCAATCGTTGTCCTTGCCGTCGCAGATTTCCTGCTTCGGGCCGACGTCGCCGACGCAATCGAGAATGCCGCCGGCGCAATCGATGAGGCCCGAGACGCACTCGCCTTCATCGCTGCCGCAGACGTTGCCTTCACCCGGGAACATGCCGTCGTCGGTCAAACCGTTGCAGTCGTTGTCGATGCCGTCGCAAGCTTCGGATGCCGGAGAAGTGGGGTTTGAACAAACCCAACCCGCCGCGCCGTTGCAAGCCAACGTGCCGCGATTACACGGCGGCATGAGCGTGCCGTTGCCCGAGCACGAAGCTCCGGGCGGCGGACACCATTGCAGCGTTCCGAACGAGCAGCAGTTGCCCGGCAATTGCCAGCAACCGTTGAGGTTTGGCGGGGGCGCATCGGCAAGAGCACCGTCATCCACTGCGCCGTTGCAGTCGTTGTCGATGCCGTCGCAGATTTCGCCCGTCGGCTGCACGCCGCCGGTACACGTCAACATGCCGTTCACGCATGCGGTCATGCCGAGCGTGCACGGAGCTTGGTTGACGCCGCAAGGCTGACCCGCGCCGGGGACGCTGTCGTCGATCGCGCCGTCGCAATCGTTGTCCTTGCCGTCGCAAATTTCAGCGGTTGGTCCAACCGAACCCACGCAGATGATGCCGTTGGCGCTGCATTGCGCGACGCCCGCGACACACTCGCCCGTGTCCGTTCCGCACGGTTGACCGACGCCCGATGCGTTGTCCGTCATGCCGTCGCAGTTGTTGTCGACGTTGTCGCAAACTTCCGGCGACGGACCGATCGGGCCTTGGCAGGTCCACGCACCCATCGAACAGGTGAGCGTTCCGCGCGAACACGGCGCGGTGAGCGTGCCGTTGCCGTTGCAGGTCGCACCCGGAGGCGGACACCAGTTGAAGCCGCCGAACGTGCAGCAGTTGCCGGCGTTCGTCCAGCAGCCGGTTTGTCCGACCGGAGGCGCATCCGACAGCGGCGCATCGTCGATCGTGCCGTTGCAGTTGTTGTCGATGTTGTCGCAAACTTCAGGCGTCGGCTGCGTTCCACCTTGACAAACCAACGCGCCGGCGACGCATTGAAGCGTTCCAGGCGTACACGGCGCGACCGCCGTTCCACACGGCGTACCGACGCCCGCGACGCCTTCGTCGACCTGACCGTCGCAATCGTTGTCGACACCGTCACACACCTCGGTGGACGGTCCGACGAACCCGATGCAGAGGCTGCTGCCGCACGCTTGCGTACCGCGCTTGCATTGGCTCGGCGGGTTGTAGTTCAAGCCGCCCGGTGTGCCCGGAGGAACACACGGCGTCGCTGCAACTCCATCGTCCACGATGCCGTCGCAATCGTTGTCGACCATGTCGCAGGTTTCGGTCTGCGGATTGTTCGCACAGGCTTGGAAACCGCCGCCGGCGACGCACGTACCCACGGGAACGTTCACGGCCGGCTTGCACGCCTGCGTGCCCGAACAGTTGGCGGGACTCGGCAAACCACACGGCTGCGCAGCGACGCCATCGTCGGCAACGCCGTCACAGTCGTTGTCGCATCCGTCGCAAACTTCCGGAGAAGGAACGCAGCTCGGACACATCAAACCTTCATCGGTTTGACCGTCGCAGTCGTTGTCCTTGCCGTCGCAAACTTCGGTCGTCGGACACGCGAGCGGAGAGCCGCACTTGATCTGGTTCTCGTCCGCACCGGCACTGCAGTTGTTGTCGAGGTTGTCGCAAACGTCGCCGGGATCGTAACAGAGCCAGTTGGCAGGCTGCGTTTGCTGCGTGGCGTCCGTGCACGGCAAGAGCGACTTGTTGCCGCCGGGGTTTGCCGGGGTGATCGAGTTTTGGTAGTTCGTCAGGCAAGTCGTGCGCTGCGCCGGGGTTGCCCACGCACAACACGTTTGCAAAGACCCCGGTTGTTGCGTGGGTCCAAGGTTGCAATAGTGCTTGTAGCCTTCGTCGGTGCAGCCGTTGCAGTTGTTGTCCGCGTTGTCACACGTCTCGGGCTTGATGACGTTGCCGATGATGGTCGAGAAAGCGTTCGCAACTTCGACTTCGTTGTTCGCAAGAATCGAAGCGCTCGTACCGCCTGCGGCCGCGATCTGGTTCGTGTTTGTCACGGAACCACCGGCGAAGTTGATGACGTACACGGGAACTTTCCAGTTCTTGCCGCCGATCGTCACCCCGTTGGTATTCAAGTCACTGGCCGCATTGACGGCATTCGTCTGCGTGTCGCAACTCTCGTCACCGTCGGTCAACAGAATCACGTTGATGCTGCGACATTGGCGATCGTTCGTATCCGCGGGCGTGTTGAACGTGTAACCGAGCGGCGGACAGTAGTTTGTCCCGGTCCAACGCGTCCAACCGGCACGCAGATACTGCGTCACGCCTTGAAGACCGCCCGCGATGGGCGTACCACCCGCGGCAAACAGCTCGCGGCTGTTCGTACACTGGCCATCGAACCACTCGAGCAGTTCGGCCGTATTCGATGCCGGTGATGGCGGGCTCCACCACTGGTCTTTGTTGAGGCCGACAACGACGTTCGCGCCGTTGCGCCATGCGCCTTCGGCAAAGTTTGGCGAGGCCGGACCGGCGCCCGCGGCGCACGTCGGAAAGTTACCGCACGCCGAACCGGCCGGGTTCGCGTCGGTGAACACGTTCCACGTGCACAACGACGTTCCGCCTTGGTAGAAGTCCGAGCCGCAATTTCCACCGGTCGGTGCACCGCAATCGCTGGTACACGCGCCCGCCTGACATCCGGACAAGTAGCTGGCGAACGTGGCCAAACCGAAGTTCGCTTCACCCGAGAACGCTTGGATGGTTTGTCGAAGCGCACACTTCGCATCGTTGATGCGGTTCGGGATCATGCCGCACGAATTGAGCTTGTAACCGGCGGCGGCTTGGTTGCATTCCGCCGGATACACCGAGGGTGGCGTCGTGCACGACGCCATCGACCCCGACGTGTCGACCAAGATCATGAAGTAAGGCCGTGATGGTGCGGGCCAATCCGATGGATTGGTGGACAAACACGCAGCGGGTTCCTGCGCGCTCGCCGGCTGCACGGATGCAGCCGCCGCCGCCAAACCAGAAAGCACCGCCAACGAGGTCAATAAACCTTTCGAAGGCTGCCGAAATAAAGCCATAAAGTGCTCCGCTTGGAAACGCGCTATGCGCCCCGACATGGATCCACGTTTGCCCAAGTCCACGAAAAACTTGGGCCAAGGGCTAGGATCTCACGAATTCACGCGGCGATACAAGAGCCCGTCACCCGTGCGCGACACGCGTAGCGTCGCGGAGAATTTCGCCTCACTGCGAATGACGCATGCCTTCGAAAAAGCGTTGGGCGCACTGCAAAACAATGCGCCCGACACTCGCCGATCCCTCAACGCGAGAAAGACCGGATCAAGGATTGACAGAGACGATGAAAACGTCATCGCCCGATGCGGTCAGCATTCCGGTGCCGAAGTCGGCCGATCCATTAAACGAACCCGTGATCGCGACGCCGCCGGTCGTTGGATCCAGCGCCAAACCTTGCGTCAATTGGGCCATCGGTCCGGGGAAATGTCGCAACCACGTGGGGCAACCTTTATCGCTCAAGCGCGCGATGAACCCGTCGAATGCCCCGGCGCTCGTCTTGACCTCACCGGTGTCGAGATCAATCGAACCGGAGAAGTTACCCGTGGCGAACACATCGCCGTTTGTCGCAATCGCCACGCCCGTGACGGACTGGGACTGCAAATCGCCGAACGTCTTGGTGTTCACGTGCATACCCGCGTTGGAGAAGACCGTGACAAACGCATCGTCCACGCCCGGGTTCGTCACGGGTGCACCGCCGAAATCAAATAGGCCGCGGAAAGAACCACCAATGGCGACGTCTCCGTTCGATCCCACCGAAATGGCGTTGGCCACCCCTTTGCTCATGCCATCGCCGGCGCTCAATTTCGCCCACATCGCATTGCCCATCGGATCGAGCTTCGCGACAAACGCGCTCGGTTTGCCCGCGGCCGACATCGCGCCGCCGCCGACATCGATCGAGCTGGCCGCATCGCCTGCCAGATAGACGTTGCCCGAGCCGTCGATCGCGACCGCTCGTGCATTCTGATCGCCCGCGGCGTCGCCGAATCGACGGCTCCATTGATGCGTGCCGCCGCCGTCGAACTTGGCGACGAACATGTCGTACAGCCCGGCGCTCGTGAGCGTGGCCCCGCCGAAATTGACGTCGTTCTGGAAGAACCCGGCAATGACGACGGTGCCCGCGGTGTCAACGGACAAACTGCGCACGTTTTGAACGTTCACATCGCCGAAACTCTTGCTCCAAACGTGATTTCCATCCGCCGTGAGTTTGGCCAAAAATACGTCGATGAACAAAGTGCCGGCCGCGGACAACGTGCCTCCGCCGAAGTTGATCCCACCCTTGAAGTTGCCCGTGACGAACACGTTGCCATTGGCATCGACGCCGACGCCCGACGCCGCTTGCACGTTTCCATCGCCAAACGACTTCGCCCACAAGAGCTGACCGCTCGGGGCGAACTTCGCGACGAATACGTCGTCCCCACCCGCGCTGCTCAACGTGGTGCCACCCAACGTCATCGTCCCGCCAAACGATCCCGCGACGATGATGTTGCCCGACTTGTCGAACGCAATCGCCGATCCCGTCTGCACGCTCGCGTCCCCGAATGCCCCGGCAAACTTCGTCGGGCCTCCGGCCGGATCCAACTTCGGACACTTCGGACCACCCCCGGAAGATGCCGCCGTTGACGTAACGGTCGAGCCAATCGACACGGACCCGGCAACGACGTTCAGGTCTTCACCCCCCATGCCGCCTTTGCCTCCCGAAGAAGCAGAGGAAGCCAAGCCCGAGCCACCGGCCCCTGTCGTGTTGGTCGTCGGGTCTCCACACGCTCCGCCAAACACGGCGGCGCTCGCCGTCATGATCCCGGTGATCGCCGCGAGCTTGTTGACATAGGCCAGTGATGACGCAGACGGCGTCGATCGCTTCGTCGAAGGCACTTTTTTGCGCACGCGCATGAAGGAATTCTCCTCTCGGCTATTGCAAGACAAACGAATCCACTTTGGTCATCAAAGCGGAGCGTACGAAGGTAGATGATTCGAGCCGGGGTTTGGGACGCAGAGCGCCGCAGGCGACTCGAAGCCCCAAATATTCAATAGCGAAAGGGCACAAGCGGGACAGGAGGGACCGTGAACGAACGTGCGCTCGCTCAACCCAAGACTTGCTTGGCGATGACGAGGCGCTGGATTTGGCTCGTTCCTTCGTAGATTTGAAGCACCTTGGCGTCGCGCATGAGCTTCTCGACGGGGTACTCCTTCACGAAGCCGTTGCCGCCGAAGATTTGCACCGCGTCGATCGCCGTCTGCATCGCGCTGTCGGCGCCGTACGCTTTGGCCAAGCTCGAAACGATGGGATCACGCACGCCATTATCGAGGTTCCAGGCGGCCTTTTGATACAAAAGTCGCGTCGCCTCCACGCGAATGGCCATCTCCGCGATCATCCACTGAATGAGCTGATGATTGGCAATCGCGGTGCCGAAGGTCTTGCGCTCTTTGGCGTACGCGACGCATTCATCGAGGCATCGGCGCATGAGGCCCGTGGCGGCGGCGCTGATGTCCGGACGCGTTTGATTGAACGTCTCCATGGCGAGCTTGAAGCCCTTGCCTTCCGGAGCCAAAAGGTTTGCCTTGGGCACGACGACTTCGTCGAGAAAAACCTGTGCCGTGTCGCTCGCGCGCTGGCCGAGTTTGTCCTCTTTCTTGCCCACGCGAAGTCCGGGAGAGTCGCGATCGACGATGAAGGCGGCGATGCCTTTGTGCCGCAAATCCGGGTTGCTGGTCGCGAAAATCACGTAGAAGCTGGCGTAGCTCGCGTTCGTGATCCAGCACTTCTGGCCGTTCAAGACGTAGTCGTCGCCGTGCTGAGTAAAACGCGTCTTGATGCCCGCAACGTCGCTTCCCGCATCGGGTTCGCTCGTCGCGTAGCTGGCCATGATCGGCTCGGCGAGGAGTTTGCCGAAGTACTTCTTCTTTTGCTCTTCCGAACCGCCGAGCTTGATGGGCGTGAGCGCCAAACCGTTCGCCAAGAAGCTCGTTTCCAGGCCCGTGCAGCCGTAGGCGAACTCTTCGCACATGAGCGTGTTTTCGAATTCGCCCATGCCTGCGCCGCCGTACTCGGCGGGGATCGTCGGATTGATGAGACCGAGGTCCCATGCGTCCCGAAAAACGTCCATGGGGAAGCGCGATTCACGATCGCACTCGGCAGCGATGGGAATGATGCGTTCTTTGGTAAAACGACGAACGGTGTCGATGAGGCTCTTGTGTTCCTCGGACAACGAGAAATCGACCACGGCTTACTCCTTCATTCGTTTCTTGCGCTTATCCATCTCCGCTCGAACTGCACGTGCACCGAGCGTGTAGCCGATCACGAGCCCCAGCAGCAGGACGCTGGGGATGAATATCACGTGCTCGGGCGTGATCTGCGTGATGTCGCTCATTTCGCGCCGCCACGATCGCGAGCTTTTTCAAGGGCGCTTTCGAGGGAACCGATGCGGGCATCGATGCTCTTTTGCCTTCGGAACATCGAGATGATGAAGATGAGCGTGAAGACCCAAATGCCCGCATACGCTTCGACGAGGAGTTTCTCGCCGCTTTGCATTTGCGTGCCGCCTTCGACCGCACGAAACGTCGTCGCGCGATCGTCGGATGTTTTGGGAGCGGCGGATGGGGCTGCTTCGGGGGCCTGGTACTTGTTGCCCGTCGCTTGATCTTGCATCGCAACTATTCCTCACCGAGTCCGAGCTCGAGCGCTTCTTCTTCCAATTGCTGCAGGCGGTTTTTGGACACTTCGACGCGATAACGCGACCAGATGAGAAGTGCGGTCAGAAGGAAGAACGCGACAAACCCGAGGTTCAACGCGAGCTTCATGTCGGGATGTTTGAGACCTCCACCGCCCGACGAAATGACTTTGGGATGGTTGCCGCCCCATTTCTGGACCGAATAGTGAATGATGGGCAGGTTTGCCGCGCCAAGCACCCCGAGCGCCGCGGCAAACTTGCGTTCGGCATCTCCGTCTCCGGCAAACGATCGCAACACGACGTACGCGACGTAGATGAGAATGCTGAGCAGCGATGTGGTCAGGCGTGGATCCCAGGTCCAATAAACGCCCCACGCTTTCGCGCCCCAAAGCGGTCCGGACAAGAGCACCATCATGCCCATGAGCACGGCGACTTCCGCCCCGGCCCGAGCCAGCGCGTCCCAGTTCCGAGTGCCGCGCGCAAGGTAACCGGCGGAGCCGACGAAACACGTCGTCGCGCCGATGTACATCGATACCGCCGCGGGCACGTGAAAGTAGAAAATCTTCTGGACAAACCCCATCGTCGCTTCGACGGGAGCCCTGAAAAAAATCACGTGGACGGCGGCGACGAAACCAACGATGGCCAAGCCCACCAACGCGTAAAACACGAGTTCGCTCGGTTTCGTGGAAGGGCCCGGCGCCGAGGTTTGCGGCGCGGCAAGGTCTTTCGTCGCCATGGTCTTGGGGCACGGTAGTGCCTACCCACGCGACGTTCAAGCGACGTGCAGTCGAAAGTATCGCTTGCCCCCAAGCTGATCTAGACTGCCGATTCTCCTACGACTCCCATGGCTGACTCCGTCCACGAACAAGCGCATGAAGACGTGTCCTCGTTTCGGCCGGGGACCATCGTAGACGGGCGTTATCGCGTGCTGCGACTCATCGGCGGCGGAGGCAACGGCCTCGTGCACGAAGTCGAGCATCTGCGCACGGGACAACGCCTGGCGCTGAAATCGCTGCTCGATCCGACGATGTACCAACGCCTCGAACAAGAGGCGCGAGCGACGAGTCTGCTGAAAAGTCCACGCGCGGTGAAGATCGTGGACATGGGCACGAGCCCCACGGACGGGCCGTACCTCGTGATGGAATTGCTTGCAGGTCAAAGCTTACGCGAGCTGCTGCACGACGCGGGTCAATTGCCGCTCGAGATGACGATCAACATCGCGCTGCAAGTGGGCGAATGCCTCGCGGAAGCCCACGCGGCGGGGATCATTCATCGCGATCTGAAGCCCGACAACATTCACCTCGCGCCGGGTCCCAAACCGAATTTGTATGACGTCAAAGTTTTGGACTTCGGCATCGTCAAGATTGGTCAAGACGCACCCGTGCCCGGTGGATCGCTCACGCGCACCGGTTCGACGGTCGGCACGCCCTACTACATGAGCCTCGAGCAGCTGCGGAATCCGTCGGGTGTCGATGGACGCAGCGATCTGTATTCGCTCGGGGTTGTCCTGTACGAATCGCTGAGCGGTCGCAAACCCTACGACGTCGACACGATCGGGGACCTCGTGTACGCGCTTTGTTCGGGACCGCCGACGGATCTGGCCCGTCTTCGTCCCGACCTTCCGCCGCCGGTTTGTCGCTCCGTCATGCGAGCGCTTTCGCCCGAGCGCGACGAACGCCACGAGAGCGTCGTGGATCTTTGCCGCGAGCTCGCGCCGTTCGGTGATCGATCCGTCGCCGTTTGGATCGACGAACCAAGGGCGCAACCGCCCGTTGCTCGACCTTCGCCGGGACCGTTTGTCGGAGGAGCTCCCACTCCATCGGGGGTTCGTCCGAAGATGATGAGTCAAGCGACGGAGATTTTTTCGTTGCCCGAAGGAGCGCCGCTGCCTGCGTTCGAGCCGCCGACGGCGCCCGTGGCTCCATCGTCGTCGCCATCGCCCGCCTACACGCCGCCGCCCAAAGACGATGAAGGTGGTGGAGGTCGACGCGACACACCGACGACGTTTTACGTTCGCCCCGATATCGGCCAAGAAAAACCCGAGCTTCCGGAACGCGCCCCCGACAGTCAGAAGACGCAGATGATCGATGCGTCGCTGACGACGCGATCGGGAAGTGGTCCAAGTCCGGTTTTGACCAACCCCAACGCCGCGGTTCCGAAGGAAAAAAATCCGTACGCCAAGACGACTCCCTTTGCGGTGATGCCGGATCTCAGCAATTTGCCGCCGCCGGGCACTCCACTGCCGCCGGCGTTTCCGAGCCAGCCGCCAAAGCCGTCCGTGCCAGGGTTTGGCATGGCACCACCGCCCGCGCCTGGTGCGTCGGGAGTTTTCGGTCCGCCGGGACTGAATGCGCCTCCGCCGGTCGCGACGGCAGCCTTACCCGCACCCTCGCCCGGGTCGATGTCGGGTCAGTTGCCGGGATTTCGTCCTCCGAGTTTGCCGCCACAACCGCATCCGATGATGACGGGCCAGAACATGCCCATGGTCAACATCCCCGGAACGACGGCGCCGCATCCGATGATGACGGGCCAGAACATGCCGCGGGTGATTCCGGGAACGATTTCGCCGATGATGACGGGATCCAATTTGCCGATGGCGAATATTCCGGGAACGACGGGGCCATTGCCGGGGATTCAACCGCCGTCGTGGATGGCGACGTCATATTCGGGCGCACCCAAGCCGCCCCCTTCGGGCATGGATAAAATTGGTGCATTCTGGACAAACGCGTCGCAAAAGACGCAAATCGCCATCGCCTCGGGAGCCGCGGCGGTCTTCGTGTTGGTCGTGCTGTTGCTGCTCTGGTTGGTCGTTAAATAACGATTGCCGCGTTATTCATTCGAACGAATGCATGGCCGTGAGCCATGGGTGAACGTTCGTCCATTCGACGAGCATTTCCAAAGGGCCGTCGGCTACGGCTGGGGAAAAATGGGAAACATACACTTGGGGTCGCAGTTGTCCCCGGGCATGTTGTTCCCATCGTCGCATTGTTCGCCGGTGACCGGGGTCAGGATTCCATTGCCGCAGCGAGTGAACGTGCAGTTGGAATCGCAACCGTCGCCATCGGTCGGATTGCCGTCGTCGCATTGTTCCGGAGACGAAACGGCGCCATTGCGGCAGCCGGTGATTCTGCAATTGTAGTCGCAGCCGTCGCCATTGATGAAGTTACCGTCATCGCATTCTTCATTGACCTCGAGGGTGTTATTTCCGCAAAGCGTTTCCAACGCGCACTTGGCGGAGCAGCCATCGCCATCGCTGGAATTACCGTCGTCGCATTGCTCGCCGCTGTTGAGGATGCCATTTCCACACAACGTTTCAGCCATGCACACGGACGAGCAACCGTCACCGTCGATTTTATTGCCATCATCGCATTGTTCTGCGCCGCTCACGATCAAATCGCCGCAAACGCTGATTCCCCCGCTGCTCGATGAGCTGCCGGTCGACGAGCTGCCGGTCGACGAGCTGCCGGACGACGAGCTGCCGGACGACGAGCTGCCTCCGGATCCACCGGTGTTTCCGCTGCTTGACCCACTCATTCCACCTTCGCCGGCTTCACCGCCGACACCGCCGGATGTGGGTGGCGTGTATTCACAAGCCACGACTGAAAAAACGAAAACGACCCCTGCAAAGGATTGCCAAGACGCCATGAGATACCTCCCGCCACTTAGCGATTTCATGGAACCATCAACCGCGCATTTGATTGGGCTGGGAGTCACGGCACGACGCTTTTTGCGCCTTCGAGATGCATTTCGAGCAGCTCGGTCGTCGTTTTCTTGCCGCTCGCCGTACCTTCGCTCCGAACGAGTCCATTGATGGGAACGGCGGGGTGATTCCAGGATTGCATTTTCATCGTCACGCCCAGAATCGTTTCGTCGTATGGGTGCAGATAACAGCCTTTGAATTCGCCCGCGCCCACCGTTGCATCACCACGCGCTGCTTTGTCGAGGTTTGGCTTGCCAATCATGCGCAAATACTTTTCCGTCATTGCGCCGGATGCAGCCAAGGCCGGTCCGGTGAGTTCCTGCCAGGGCCCCTTGTTGACGCTGATTTTGAGTTTCTTGATTGAGTTCGGTTTGAAATCGTTACGTGACGCTTCGTCCATCAAGAACTGAATGACCGTCGTCCCGGTCGGCATGTTTTGCTCGATTTCACACCAAAACGCATCGCCTTCTTTGCCGACGATCCGAATGAAGGTTTGTGACGGAGGTTGTCCCTCCGTCGTAATCGCCAATCGAATCCATTGTCCGACGGCCAACGGTACGAGATTGAAGTCATTGGGCGAAGGATAGGACTTCTTATCGGCCGCCGGAGCGCTCGTCGGTTTCGCCGCAGCCGTGGTTGCATTTGGCGCGGGGCTCGTGGTCGGCGTCGGAGCGGCCCCCTCGGGCTTTTTCGATTCACAACCAAACGCCGCAAGAACTGATACCAACAGGACCGAGCTGCAAGACCGTGTCAATTTCATAACGCGAGATCAAGCACAACTCGCCGGGCATTGCAAGCAGGCTCGATTACACGGCGGGGGAAGATTTTGGATCATCGCTCGTCGCGCGGCCCGAGTACACCGTGAATTGCCGAGCCAGCACGGCGAGGATGAACAAGTCCGCTGCGGCTGCGGCAATGTCGAAGTACAACAAATTGCCCGCGGGCGGATTTTGCAGGGCGCGCACCAAAAACGCGGCGACGGCTCCGAAGCCCGAAATCACGAACGTCCACAAATCAATGGCCAGTTGGACGCCTTTGCGGCTTTTTCGTAATGGGTCGTCGCGATGGAAGTGTTCCCAGCCAAACGCAAAATCTCCGTGCCCATCCCCGATGAGCTTTTCGATGCGCGGGGAAAGAGACGTATCGATGTACCGACGAATCGCGGTGATTTTTTCGTCATTGGCGAGATACGTCCAACCCAAAATGGCCGTCACCCACGGGACGATCAAGAATGCATGCCGGATGGGTCCGCTGCCGCCGCTGAATCCACCAAGCGCCACCGAAGCAATGGCGCCGACGGCACCGATGGTCGTGTACAAGAGGTTGTCGCGAAAGCCAACGCGTGCGCCCTGTTCGCTCTTGAGCGACGTGTATTCCTGCAAAAGCACTTGCAGAACGCGTTCTTTGTCGGATCGACCCGATTCGGACGAGCTCATCGGTCGACAAGCATAGTCGAATGCCCGAGCCCAGGTCAACCGCCTTGCTTCGCCCGGTCTGGCGCGTGAACGAAAAATGAAGATCCGTCGGTGACGTGTCGAGTAGACTCGCGCCATGAAAACCAATGGATCCGTAATTTTTCCGCAATTGCTTTGGATACTCGGCGCCGGCTTGATGGGCTGTACCGATCCGGCACAAGCGCCGGAACCATCGTGCGCGTCGCAGGTGCTGGTCGAACAAGGTTGCGATCCGATCGCGCCCACGCAATGTGGATACCCATTTCCGTCGAACTTTTGGCTCGTCGAAGATGCTTCGACCCCGACGGGACATCGCGTGGCGTTTGGATCGACAACCCTGCCCGCCGCCGCCGGTTACGACCATATCGACCCGAAATGGTGGGCCGACAGCGACGGATTCTCCGGAGGTCAACCGGCTCTTGCGCATTTGCCCGGAGCAACGATCACGGGCCTGCCCACGCAACACTCGATTGAATCGTCATTGTCGGATTCATCGCCCACGATCATCATCGATGCGGACACCGGCGAGCGCGTCGCGCATTTTTCCGAAATCGACCACAGCATTCCGCAAGAAGACGACGCGGAGCGCGCTTTGCTC
>WBZU01000151.1_pt1 | contig 21231 bp, 19 predicted proteins | sample 5204311 | NCBI WGS metagenome assembly WBZU01 (sample SAMN12344359, study PRJNA552823) | activated sludge metagenome | biome: Activated sludge suspended growth; feature: Nitrification reactor; material: Wastewater; isolation source: activated sludge from nitrification reactor of wastewater... | reverse complement strand
TCGCCGTTCGGGCATCACGAGTCGGAGTGCAGAGGACGGTTGCGGCGGCGATTCCGGCGACCGCGCATCGGGCGCGGCGACGGGGTCGTGTGTGGGCGCAGACGCATCCGGCGCTGCAATGCGCCGCCACAGGGATCGCCGTTGCCGCTGATCCCTGTCCTCTGATTCCTGATCCCTGTCATCCTCCGATGTACGACATCTTCGCCGTTCGGGCATCACGAGTCGGAGTGCAGAGGACGGTTGCGGCGGCGATTCCGGCGACCGCGCATCGGGCGCGGCGACGGGGTCGTGTGTGGGCGCAGACGCATCCGGCGCTGCAATGCGCCGCCACAGGGATCGCCGTTGCCGCTGATCCCTGTCCTCTGATTCCTGATCCCTGTCATCCTCCGATGTACGACATCTCGATCCGCCGCGTCCGCGGCGTCGCGGCCGTGCGAAGCTCCGAGTAACGGTCCGCGCGAGCGCGCCACACCGCGGCGGCCGCGCGGGCGATCGTCGCGTCGTCGGCGCCGCCGCGCAAGAGCGCGCGCAGGTCGTGGCCCTCGGTCGCGAACAGGCAGGTGTAGAGCTTGCCGTCGGTCGACAGGCGCAGGCGCGTGCAGTCGCGGCAGAACGCCTGCGTCACCGACGCGATCACGCCGATCTCGCCTGCGCCGTCGCGGTAGCGCCAGCGCTCGGCCACCTCGCCCGCGTAGTTCGGGTCGGCCGGCTCGAGCGGGAACTCGCGCCCGATGCGCTCGACGATCTCGGCCGCCGGCACGACGTCGTCCATGCGCCAGCCGTTGGTCGCGCCGACGTCCATGTACTCGATGAAGCGCACGATGTGGCCGGTGCCGCGGAAGCGCCGCGCGAGGTCGAGGATCGCGTGCTCGTTCACGCCGCGCTTGACGACGGTGTTCACCTTCACCGGGACCAGCCCCGCGCGCGCCGCGGCCTCGATGCCCTCGAGCACCTGCGCGACCGGCGTGTCGGTGTCGCCCATCGCGCGGAACGTCGCGTCGTCGAGCGCGTCGAGGCTCACGGTCACGCGCTTCAGGCCCGCGTCGGCCAGCGCCTGCGCCTTCCGCGCGAGCAGCGCGCCGTTGGTCGTGAGCGTCAGGTCGACGGGCAGCGCGGCGAGCATCGCGACGAGCCGCTCGACGTGCCGGCGCAGCAGCGGCTCGCCGCCGGTCAGGCGGATCTTCTCGACGCCCAGCGCCGTGAACGTGCGGGCGACGCGCGCGATCTCCTCGAACGAGAGCAGCGCGTCCTGCGGCAGGAACGGATAGTCGCGGCCGAAGACGTCCTTCGGCATGCAGTAGACGCAGCGGAAGTTGCAGCGGTCGGTGACCGAGATCCTGAGGTCGTGCAGCCGCCGGCCGCGCGTGTCGACGAGCGGCTCGCCCGATGCGACCTCGCCCGCGCCGGCGAGGAGCGCGTCCCAGCCGCCCCTGGCGGCCTGGCGGGCATCGGCGAGCGGGATGATCCTGGACATGGCGTGCGTGCGCGATGCGCGTTCCGGCGATGTTAGCAGAGTGGCTGCGCCGGCCGTCCGCTACGGTATGATGGAATTCCTTTCGCGCGTGATGGCGAGAACGCTCGCCCCATGACCATGCGTGCCACGAGGATTCCCGTCGCCGTCGAGTTCGAGCGCGTCGCGGTCGCCAGCCGCTGGGCGGACTCGCGCTGGCAACCGTCGCGCGTGGTCGCCGTCGCGGGCGATCCCGACGCCGCCGACGGCGCGGCCGTCGAGCGCGTCGAGGCGGCGGGGGCGCTCGAGCGATGGGTCTATCCGGGCTTGGTCGCCGAGATCCATCCGGTGGAGGTCGACGGGTACTACCTCAACCTTTCGACGCCGGACCCGAAGGCGTTCGTCATGTGGCGCTTCCGCGAAGGCGGCGAGCCTCCGGTCCATCCGGTCGTCGTGACGCTCTCGTACCACGAAGCCGCGCGGATGATGGACGGCGGCGAGCAGGTCGACGCGGTGCCGCTCGATCCGTTCCTGCGCGCGCTGCTGGAGCCGTTCGTCGCCGCGCACTACCGCCCGGAGCCGAAGCGCAAGCACCGGCGCAACCCGATCGCCGAAGGCGAGCACGCGCGCGGCCGCGAGCGGGGCGACGGCGGGAAGCCTCACTGAGCGCGGCGCCGATGGACGGCAAGCCGGAACGCGGGGGGTTCTCGCTCAAGCGCTGGTCGGAGCGCAAGCTCGCGGCGGTGCGGGCGCCGTCGGCCCCCGAGCCGGCGCCTCCGGCCGCGAAAGCGGCCGAGGGCGCGCTGCCGGCGACCGCGCCGGCCGCGGCCGCCCCCCCGGCCCGGCGCGCGGCCGACGCGCCGCTGCCGCCGGTCGACACGCTCACGTTCGACGCCGACTTCACCGGGTTCATGCGGCCGGGCGTCGACCCCTCGCTCAAGCGCGCGGCGTTGAGGAAGCTGTTCGCCGATCCACGCTTCAACGTGATGGATGGCCTCGACGTCTACATCGACGACTACGCGAAGCCGGATCCCATCGACGCCGAGACGGTGCGCGGGCTCGTCCAGGCGCGCTACCTGTTCGATCCGCCGAAGACGCGCGTCAACGAGCGCGGCGAGGTCGAGGAGGTCCCGCCCGAGGTCGCATCGGACGTCGGCGCACGGGCGACCGGCGAAGACGCGCCGGCGGCGCTCCCGGAGGGAGCCGTGTCCGCGACGAACGAACCCGGAGCGCCGGTGGCGCCCGAACCCGCCGAACCGAAGGGGAGGCCGTGAGCGGGGAAGGATCCCCCCCGGAGCGGCCTGCGGCCGCCTCCCCCCAGGGGGCCGCGCGCCCTTGGGACGGCCCGGCGGGCGCAGGTATCCCCCCGGAGCGGCCTGCGGCCGCCTCCCCCCAGGGGGCCGCGCGCCCTTGGGACGGCCCGGCGGGCGCATCTTCCCGCGAGCTGTTCCTCTGCTCGTGCAACGGCACGCAGCCGCTCGATGCCGCGGCGATCGGCCGCGCGCTCGGACTGCCCGCCGCGCCCGGGGTGCGGACGATGCTCTGCCAGAAGGAGCTCCCCGCGTTCGCCGAGGGCGCGCACGGCGACGTGCTGGTCGCCTGCACGCAGGAGGCGCGCCTGTTCGAGGAGATCGCGCAGGAGGGCGCGCGTACGCAGACGATCCGCTTCGTCAACGTCCGCGAGTCGGGCGGCTGGTCGCCCGAGGCCCGCGCGGCCACGCCCAAGATCGCGGCGCTGATCGCCGCGGCGTCGCTGCCGGAGCCCGCGCCGGTGCCGCAGGTGAGCTACGCCTCGCGCGGACAGCTCCTGATCGTCGGGCCGCTCGACGCCGCGCTCGACTGGGCGAAGTTCCTCTCGCGGCAGCTCGCGGTCACGGTCCTCGCGACCGGGCGCGCGTCCGGCGCGTCGATGCCCGCCGAGCGCGCGTTTCCGGTCATGTCGGGCAAGCTCACCGCGCTCGCCGGCTGGCTCGGCGCGTTCGAGGCGAAGTGGTCGCAGGAGAACCCGATCGACCTCGACCTGTGCACGCGCTGCCACGCCTGCGTGCGTGCGTGTCCCGAGCACGCGATCGACGAGAGCTACCAGGTCGACCTCGACCGCTGCAGGTCGCACCGGCGGTGCGTCGCGGCGTGCGGCGAGGTCGGCGCGATCGACTTCGCGCGCCAGGACCGCGAGCGCGGCGGAACCTTCGACCTCGTCCTCGACCTCTCGCGCACCGCCTGGTTCCGGATGCACCAGCCGCCGCAGGGCTACTACGCGCCGGGCGCCGACGTCGTGGCGCAGGCGAAGGCGGTCGCCGAGCTCGCGACGCTGACCGGCGAGTTCGAGAAGCCGAAGTACTTCGCGTACAAGGCGTCGATCTGCGCGCACGAGCGGTCGGGCAAGCCCGGGTGCTCGGCGTGCATCGACGTCTGCTCGACCGGGGCGATCCGCGCCGACGGCGACGGCGTCTTCGTCGAGCCGCACCTGTGCATGGGCTGCGGCGCCTGCACGACGGTCTGCCCGTCCGGCGCGATGACCTACCAGTACCCGGCGATGCCCGACCAGGGCGCGCGGGTGCGCACGCTCGTCTCGACCTACGGACGGGCCGGCGGCCGCGACGCGACGATCCTGCTGCACGGGGCGGACGCGAACGAGGCGATCGCGCGCTTGGCGCGCCGCGGGCGCGGGCTGCCGTCGCGCGTGATGCCGCTCGAGGTGCACCACGTCGCGTCGACCGGCCTCGACCTGTGGATGGCGGCGCTCGCGTGGGGCGCGACCGGCGTCTGGGTCCTCCTGACCGGCGACGAGGCGCCGCAGTACCGCGAGGCGCTCGCCTTCCAGATGCGGCTCGGCGACGCGATCGCCAACGCGCTGGGCTACCAGGGCGAGCACTTCCGCCTGGTCGACGCGGCCGACCCCGCGGCGGCCGAAGCGGCGCTCTGGAGCGCGGCGCGGGCGCTCGGCGTGCGCGTCGCCGCGACGTTCGCCTCCACGCCGGAGAAGCGCACGACGCTCGCCCTCGCGCTCGACCACCTCGCGCTGCACGCGCCGGTGCCGCGCAAGGTGATCCCGCTCCGCGCGGGCTCGCCGTGGGGGCGCGTCGACGTGAACGGCGGCGCGTGCACGATGTGTCTCGCGTGCGTGGGCGCGTGTCCGGAGGGCGCGCTCCTCGACCACCCGGAGGCGCTCAGGCTGCGGTTCATCGAGGCGAAGTGCGTGCAGTGCGGGATCTGCGCGGCGACCTGCCCCGAGCACGCGATCACGCTCGTCCCGCAGCTCGACCTCACCGCCGAGGCGCGATCGCCGCGCGTGCTGAACGAGGCCGAGATGGTCGGCTGCATCGCGTGCGGCAAGCCGCTCGGGACGCGCAGGATGATCGACGGAATGGTCGCGAAGCTCGCGGGCCACGCGATGTTCGCGAAGCCGGGGGCGCTGGACCGGCTCCGCATGTGCGGCGACTGCCGGGTCAAGGCGATGGTCGTCGACGAGCCCGGCGGGATCGACCTCCTGAAGGGCGGGCGCCTCCGATGACGGGGTCCGCCCCGGCGGCGGCGGCGCTGCCCCACCCGATCGCACCGGAGGACCGTGCGAGGGCGGATCTTTACGCGCTGGTGTCGCGCCTGTTCGCGTCGGCCCCCGATGCGGCGTTCCTGGCGGCGCTGGGCGGCGCCCCCGAGTTGCCCGAGCCGCCCGACGCGCCGCTTCCTGTCGCCTACAACGCGCTCCTCCGGGCGAGCCGGGCGATGGACGCGGACGCGGCGGCCCGCGAGTACACGGACCTCTACATCGGCGTCGGCAGGAGCGAGGTCAACCTGCACGCCTCGCACTGGTTGACCGGGTTCATGATGGACAAGCCGCTGGCCGATCTCAGGACCGCGCTCGCGGAACTGGGCCTCGAGCGGCGCGCCGGCACCGATCTGCTCGAGGACCATCTCGCGGCGCTCGCCGAGGTGATGCGCGCGCTGATCGCCGGGGGCGAGGGGCGCGCGCCCGCGCCGCTCTCCGTTCAGCGGCGATTCTTCGACGCGTGGCTCGCGCCGTGGGCATTCGATTGCTGCGCCGCAATAGGCGCTTGTTCGCTTGCCAACTATTACCGGCTGGCGTCAGAATTGTCAGGAGCGTTCCTGGCGATCGAACGTGACTCGCTCGCCAACGGTTAGCGTCGCTGCTGCTATTACGTCACGGCGTGATGTCTTTGGAGGTTCCCATGCGCGACTCGACGCAGCATTCCCCGCACGCATCCCCGACGGCGCAGGCGCCCGACCTGAAGCGCCGGCGCTTCCTGCTCGCGGTGTCCGCGGGCGGCGCGGGAGCGGTCGCCGCGGCTTCGCCCGCGCGAGCCGCCGGCGCCGCCGCGCCGGCCGGGGCCGCGCCCGCCGGCGCGTCGTCCGGGTACCGGGAGACCGCGCACGTCAGGCGCTACTACGACTCCACGCGCATCTGACCGGAGGCACGCCATGCCGCTTACGCGCAAGTCCGATGCCGCGAACCCCGCCGCGCCCCGCCTGAGGCGCTCCTCCGGCGCGAGCGCGCCGACGATCGACCGCCGCACGTTCCTCAGGCGCTCGGGCCTGGTCGCGGGCGCGGGCGCCGTCGCGACGCAACTTCCCTGGGGCGCGATCCAGCCGGCGAAGGCGCAGCAGGCCGCCGAGGGCGCGGGCGCGACCGAGGTCCGCCGCACCGTATGCACGCACTGCTCGGTCGGCTGCGCCGTGGACGCGCACGTGCGAAACGGCGTGTGGGTGCGCCAGGAGCCGGTGTTCGACTCGCCCATCAACATGGGCGCGCACTGCGCGAAGGGCGCGTCGGTCCGCGAGCACGGCCACGGCGAGTACCGGCTGAAGAGCCCGATGAAGCTCGTCGACGGCAAGTGGCAGAAGATCTCGTGGGACCAGGCGATCAACGAGGTCGGCGACCGGCTCCTCGCGCTGCGCAAGGACGCGGGTCCCGACTCGGTGTTCTGGATCGGCAGCTCGAAGCACAGCAACGAGCAGTCCTACCTGTTCCGCAAGTTCGTCTCGTACTTCGGGTCCAACAACATGGACCATCAGGCGCGCATCTGCCACTCGACCACGGTCGCGGGCGTCGCGAACACCTGGGGCTACGGCGCGATGACGAACTCGTACAACGACATGCAGAACACGAAATGTGCGCTGTACATCGGGTCGAACGCCGCCGAGGCGCATCCGGTCTCGATGCTGCACATGCTGCACGCGAAGGAGAACGGCGCGAAGATGATCGTCGCCGATCCGCGCTTCACGCGCACGGCGGCGAAGGCCGACGTCTACGTCCGCTTCCGCTCGGGCACCGACATCCCGCTGCTGTTCGGGATCCTCTACCACGTCTTCAAGAACGGCTGGGAGGACAAGCAGTACCTCCACGACCGCGTCTACGGCATGGACAAGGTCCGCGAGGACGTGCTCGCGAAGTGGACGCCCGACAAGGTCGAGGAGGCCTGCGGCGTGCCCGAGGCGCAGGTGTTCCAGGTCGCCGAGATGATGGCGAAGAACCGCCCGTCGACGATCGTCTGGTGCATGGGCCAGACACAGCACTCGATCGGCAACGCGATGGTGCGCGCGTCGTGCATCCTGCAGCTCGCGCTCGGCAACGTCGGCGTGTCGGGGGGCGGCGCGAACATCTTCCGCGGCCACGACAACGTGCAGGGCGCGACCGACATCGGCCCGAACCCCGACTCGCTGCCCGGCTACTACGGGATCGCGGCCGGCTCGTGGAAGCACTTCGCGGCGGTCTGGGGCGTCGACTACGACTGGATCAAGGGCCGCTTCGCCTCGCAGGCGATGATGGAGAAGCCCGGCATGACCGTCTCGCGCTGGATCGACGGCGTGCTCGAGAAGAACGAGCTGATCGACCAGGACAGCAACCTGCGCGGGGTCGTCTACTGGGGCCACGCGCCGAACAGCCAGACGCGCGGCAAGGAGATGGTCGAGGCGATGAAGAAGCTCGACCTCGTCGTCGTCATCGACCCGTACCCGTCGGCGACGGCCGCGATGGCCGCGATGGTGCGCAAGGACGGCGTCTACCTGCTGCCCGCCGCGACGCAGTTCGAGACGTCCGGCTCCTGCACCGCGTCGAACCGCTCGCTCCAGTGGCGCGAGCGCGTGATCTCGCCGCTGTTCGAGTCGCAGACCGACCACGCGATCATGTACGCGTTCGCGAAGAAGTTCGGCTACGGCGCCGAGTTCGTCAAGAACTACAAGATCGTGAAGCCCGACGGCGACCGCAAGATGGAGGAGCCGGAGATCGAGTCGGTGCTGCGCGAGATCAACCGCGGGGTCTGGACGATCGGCTACACCGGGCAGTCGCCCGAGCGCCTCAAGCTCCACATGAAGAACATGAACACGTTCGACGTGAAGAGCCTCCGCGCGAAGGGCGGGCCCTGCGACGGCGACTACTTCGGGCTGCCGTGGCCCTGCTACGGCTCGCCGGAGATCAGGCACCCCGGCTCGCCGAACCTGTACATGACGTCGCGCCACATGATGGACGGCGGCGGCTGCTTCCGCGCGAACTTCGGCGTCGAGCGCGACGGCGTGAACCTGCTGGCCGAGGACGGCAGCTACCCGGCGGGCGGCGACCTCACGTCCGGCTATCCCGAGTTCGACCACGTGCTCCTGAAGAAGCTGGGCTGGTGGGACGAGCTCACCGATGCCGAGAAGAAGGCGGCCGAGGGCAAGAACTGGAAGACCGACCTCTCGGGCGGCATCCAGCGCGTCGCGATGAAGCACGGCGCGCATCCGTTCGGCAACGCGAAGGCGCGCGCGGTCGTCTGGAACTTCCCCGACGCGATCCCGCAGCACCGCGAGCCGATCTACTCGCCGCGCCCGGACCTCGTCGCCAAGTACCCGACCCACGACGACAAGAAGGCGTTCTGGCGGCTGCCGACGCTGTTCAGGAGCGTGCAGGAGAAGAACAAGGACATCTCGAAGGACTTCCCGATCGTGCTCACGTCGGGGCGCCTCGTCGAGTACGAGGGCGGCGGCGAGGAGACGCGCAGCAACCCGTGGCTCGCCGAGCTGCAGCAGGAGAACTTCGTCGAGATCAACCCGAAGGACGCGAACGACCGCGGCATCCGCGACGGCGAGTACGTGTGGGTGAAGACGCCCACCGGCGCGCAGATCAAGGTCAAGGCGCTCGTGACCGAGCGCGTCGGCCCCGGGACCTCGTTCATTCCGTTCCACTTCTCCGGCTGGTGGATGGGCAGGGACATGCTCGAGTACTACCCGGAGGGCGCGCACCCGGTGGTCCGCGGCGAGGCCGTGAACACCGCGACGACCTACGGCTACGACGCGGTCACGATGATGCAGGAGACCAAGACCACGCTCTGCCAGGTGGCCAGGGCCTGACGCGGCGCTGCGACGAGGAGAACCCACGATGGCACGGATGAAGTTCCTCTGCGACGCCGAGCGCTGCATCGAGTGCAACGGCTGCGTCACCGCGTGCAAGCAGGAGCACGAAATCCCCTGGGGCGTGAACCGGCGCCGCGTCGTGACGATCAACGACGGCGTCCCCGGCGAGCGCTCGATCTCGGTCGCGTGCATGCACTGCTCCGACGCGCCCTGCATGGCGGTCTGCCCGGTCGACTGCTTCTACCGGACCGAGGAGGGCGTGGTCCTGCACGACAAGGACCTCTGCATCGGCTGCGGCTACTGCTTCTACGCGTGCCCGTTCGGCGCGCCGCAGTTCCCGCAGACCGGCGCGTTCGGCATCCGCGGCAAGATGGACAAGTGCACGTTCTGCGCGGGCGGCCCCGAGGCGAACAACTCCGAGGAGGAGTTCAGGAAGTACGGGCGCAACCGCCTCGCCGAGGGCAAGCTCCCGGCGTGCGCCGAGATGTGCTCGACCAAGGCGCTGCTCGGCGGCGACGGCGACGTGCTCGCGGACATCTACCGCCAGCGCGTCATGGTCCGCGGCCGCGGCGGCGAGGTATGGGGCTGGGCGACCGCCTACGGCCAGCCCGGCCAGGCGCCCGCCCAGGCGCCCGCGAAGGGAGGCAAGTCATGAGCGGTCGAGCGTGGATGATCGTGGCCGCCGCCGCGGCCTTCGGGCTCGCCGCGTGCGGCGAGCGTCCGCAGGTGGTCCAGTACAAGCAGGGGACCTACCAGGGCAAGCCCGACCAGAAGCCCTATGCCGGCGCGCCGTTCGACGGCAACCAGCAGAAGTGGGAGGCGGACCTGCGCCAGCGCAACCAGGCGCAGAACGAGTACAAGCGGATCGGGAGCTGAGAACCTGTGAAAGAACCCTGCATCCCCGCGTTGCCGGCGGCCGCGCGTCGACATCGGCAGCGAGGGGCTTCGAGCATGCGCGGCTGCCGGCAACCCTGCGGGCCGGGGCGTCCCGGGGCGCTGACGGGTGTTGCACCCCTTGCGCGGGCAGCGAGCCCGCGCTGCAGGGCGCGCCTACGCCAGCGCCCCGGGACGCCCCGTCGCGGGGACGCCGGATTCATTCACAGGTTCTGAGCCGGAGGGTCGACGATGCGACGCATGATCTGGCGCGCGGGCGCCGCGCTGCTGGCCTCGGCCTGGATGGCCGCGGCGGCGCAGTCGCCCGCGGTGAATCCGAAAGAGGCGGACCTCGCGAAGGCGCAGGCCGCGCAGCAGCAGAGCCAGCCGCTCAACAACCAGCCGGTCTGGAAGGAAGTCCGCTCGGGCATGCCGCAGTACACGAGCCTGCCCGGCCGCGAAACCGGCGTGCTGATCCAGCCCGAGGGCCAGACGTGGCGCGCGCTGCGCAACGGGCAGGTGTCGGTGTGGGGCGGCTGGCTGCTCGTCGTCGCCGTGCTCGGGCTCGCGGGCTTCTACGCGTACCGGGGAACGATACCGGTCCGCGGCGCGCCGACCGGGCGGAGGATCCTGCGTTTCACGGCCGCGCAGCGCGTGATCCACTGGGCGGTCGCGATCACGTTCGTGCTGCTCGCGCTCTCGGGGCTCGTGATCCTGTTCGGCAAGAACCTCCTGCTGCCGCTCGTCGGCTACACGCTGTTCTCGTGGCTCGCGATCCTGTCGAAGAACCTGCACAACTTCGTCGGACCCGCGTTCCTCGTCTGCTCGATCCTGATGTTCTTCATGTACCTGCGCGACAACCTGCCGCAGAAGGGCGACCTCGGGTGGTTCGCCAGGTTCGGCGGCATCATCTCGGGCGAGCACGTCCCGTCGCACAAGTTCAACGCGGGCGAGAAGGCATGGTTCTGGCTCGGCACCGGCGTGCTGGGCCTGGTCGTCGGGATCAGCGGCCTCGTCCTCGACTTCCCGAACTTCGACCAGACGCGCGCGACGATGCAGATCGCGAACATCGTCCACCTGACCGGCGCGCTCGTGTTCATCGCGATGTCGTTCTTCCACATCTACATGGGCACGATCGGCATGGGCGGCGCGCTCGACGCGATGCGCACCGGCTACGTCGACGAGGCGTGGGCGAAGGAGCACCACGAATACTGGTACAACGACGTCAGGGCCGGGAAGATCCCGGCCGGCGACGAGGCGCCCCGGCCGATGCAGCACCGGCCGGCCTGACGACGCGCAACGGGCAACAGGAGGAGGGACGATGACGACGATCCGCGGGCTCACGGGCGCGGTGCTGGTGCTGGCGTGCTTCGGCGCGGCGATGGCGAAGCTTCCGCCGCCGCCGCCGCAGACGGACGCGCAGAAGGCCGCCGCCGAGGAGAAGAAGGCCAAGGACGCCGCTGCCGCCGAGGCAGCCAAGGCGGCTCAGGCCCGCGCAGAGGATCGCGTCGCCGCCCGCTACTTCGCCGAGATGAAGGCGAAGGGCAAGGCGGTCACGCCGGCGCAGATGCCGCCGGCGACCCCGGCGGCCCCCGCTGCAAAGGCGGGAGCGGCTCCGGCCAAGGCGGCCGCGCCGGCGAAGAAATAGCCGAACACGATCTTCGGCAAGGGGGACGGGGCGCGCGACGCGCTCCGTTTTTTTTGCCCGGCCGTTGTGGGTCGGGCTTCAGCCCGACGATCTTCGCTTCGCATTGCTCGAACGCCGTCGGACTGAAGTCCGACCCACAGGGCGTCGGTGCTGTGGGTCGGACTGAAGTCCGATCCACAGGGCGTCGGTGCTGTGGGTCGGACTGAAGTCCGATCCACAGGGCGTCGGTGCTGTGGGTCGGACTGAAGTCCGATCCACAGGGCGTCGGTGCTGTGGGTCGGGCTTCAGCCCGACGCTCCCTTTCTCCGGTGTGTCCGGCGGGTTCGTTGCGGCATTCCGCTGAATTCGACAACTATCATGCGCAGTCTGTCAGAATGACGCACGATCATTGCGCCACGGACCTTCCCGGGTGCGGCACGATGCGCTCCTCGATTCCGCCCCGGAGCGCCCGATGAACCTCACCGAATCGCTGCTCCACGCGCTGAAGGCGCACGGCGCCCGCCGCATCTTCGGCATTCCGGGCGACTTCGCGCTGCCGTATTTCCGCATCGTCGAGGAATCCGGCATCCTGCCGCTCCACACGCTCTCGCACGAGCCCGCGGTGGGCTTCGCCGCCGACGCGGCCGCGCGCGTGCAGGGCGGGCTCGGCGTCGCCGCGGTCACCTGGGGCGCGGGCGCGCTCAACATGGTCAACGCGGTCGCCGCCGCGTACGCCGAGAAGTCGCCGGTCGTCGTGCTGTCGGGCGGTCCCGGCAAGGGCGAGGCGCGCTCGGGCCTGCTGCTGCACCATCAGGCGAAGTCGCTCGACTCGCAGTACCGGATCTTCGAGGAGATCACCTGCGACCGCACGCGCCTCGACGATGCGGCCAGGGCGCCCGGCGAGATCGCGCGCGTGCTGGCCTCCGCGCTCAGGCACTCGCAGCCCGTCTACATCGAGCTGCCGCGCGACATGGTGCGCGCGCCCTGCGAGCCGGTCGCGCCCGAGGCGCCGGCGCCCATCGACGAGGATGCGCTCGCCGCGTGCGTCGACGAGCTCCTCGCGAGGCTCGCCGCCGCGAACTCGCCGGTGCTGATGGCGGGCATCGAGGTGCGCCGCTACGGCCTCGAGGCGAAGGTGGCGGAGCTCTCCCGGCGGCTGGGCCTGCCGGTCGTCACGAGCTTCATGGGACGCGGCCTGCTCGCGGACGCCGACGCGCCGCTCGTCGGCACCTACATGGGCGTGGCGGGCGAACCCGAGCTCTCGCGGATGGTCGAGTCGTCGGATGGATTGCTGCTCCTGGGCGAGATCGTCTGCGACACGAACTTCGCGGTGTCGGAGCGCAAGATCGACCTGCGCCGCACGATCCGCGCGCTCGACGGCCGGGTGACGATGGGCTACCACGTCTACCCGGACATCCCGCTCGCCGCGCTCGTCGACCGGCTGCTCGCGCGCGTGCCTGCGACCGCGCGCCGGTTCGACGTGAAGCGCGCGCCGTTCCCGCGAGGGATGCCCGCCGACGACGCGCCGATCGCGCCCCACGACATCGCGACCGCGATCAACGACCTGATGGCCGCGCACGGCAAGATGCCGATCGCCTCCGACATCGGCGACTGCCTGTTCACCGCGATGGACGTCGAGCACACTGCGCTCGTCGCGCCCGGCTACTATGCGACGATGGGCTTCGGCGTGCCGGCGGGGCTCGGCGTGCAGGCCGCGACCGGCCAGCGCCCGCTGGTGCTGGTCGGCGACGGCGCGTTCCAGATGACCGGCTGGGAGCTCGGCAACTGCGCGCGCTACGGCTGGGACCCGATCGTGATCGTGTTCAACAACGCGAGCTGGGAGATGCTGCGCACGTTCCAGCCCGAATCGTCGTTCAACGACCTGGGCGACTGGAAGTTCGCCGAGACCGCGTCCGCGCTCGGCGGCGACGGCGTGCGCGTGCGTACGCGGGGCGAGCTCGCCGCGGCGCTCGCGCGAGCGCACGCGACGCGCGGCCGCTTCCAGCTCGTCGAGGCGATGATCCCGCGCGGCGTGCTGTCGAAGACCTTGTCCCGCTTTGTCGCGGGCGTGAAGCGGCTGTCGATGCCGGGGCCCGTGGCGGGCGCAGCGGGCGGCGGGTCGTGAGGCAGATAAGCGAAGACGACGTGCGAGCGCTGGCCCTCACGCCGCGCGCGTGGCGCGAGGCGGTCTTCGCCGCCTACGAACGCTACGCCGGCGGCCGGGTGCGAGTGGCTCCCAAGTCGCATCTGCGCCCGTCGCCCGGCGAACTGCTCCTCGCGCTGCCGGCGGTGGACCTCGATCGCGGCTACAGCGCGTGCAAGTGGGTGAACGTGGTTCCTGCCGCACGCACGGCAGGCGGCCCGACGGTCAATTCGGTGCTGCTCCTCAACGACTGGCGCACCGGCAAGCCGCTGGCACTCATCGCCGCCGACGAGTTGACGGCGGCGCGTACCGCGGCGATGAGCGCGATCGCGGCGGCACGTTATGCGCGGCGCGATAGCGACCGGATCGGCTTCGTCGGCTGCGGCGTGCAGGCGCGCAGCCACTTGGCCGCGTTGCGCGACGTGCTGCCGGGACTGCGCCACGCGACGGTGCACGGGAGGCGCATCGAGGCGGCACGCGCCTTCGCCGACGAGATGCGTGCGACGGGCATCGAAGCTCGCGCCACCGGCGACGCGCGCGAGGCGGTGGCCGGTCAGCATCTCGTCGTCACCACGGTGCCCAACGGCCTCGAGCGCCCCTTCCTCGACCCGGCGTGGCTCGGTGCCGGCGCCTTCGTTGCCGCGGTCGATCTCGGTCGCAGCTGGTTGCGCAGCGGCTGGCCGGACTCGACCCGCCTCGTCACCGATGAGCGTGAACAGGCGAGCGAACTCGGACGCGAAGGGCAGCTCGTCAGCGCCGGTCCGTTCGTGGCCGATCTCGCCGACATCGCCGCCGGTCGCGCCGCGCCGCCGTCGGACGACGAGGCGTGCACGCTCTTCGCATTCTCGGGTCACGGCGTCGCCGATCTCGCCGGCGCGATCCTCATTCACGAAGCGGCGCGTGTGCTAGAGTCCCGGCAACCCTTCGACGAGAGGAGCAGCTGATGTCATTCGTTCGGCGTTTGAGCGTCCTGGGTGCGGTGGCGATCGGCGGCGCAGTCGCGCTGGCACCGACCTCGGCTGCGGCACAGGCGTATCCGACCAAGCCCATCCGGCTCATCGTGCCGTACACGGCAGGCGGGTCGTCCGACTTCGTCGCGCGCCAGGTGGCGCAACGGATGAGCGAAGGGCTCGGCCAGCCGGTCACCGTCGAGAACAAGCCCGGCGTCGCCGGCATTCCCGGGACCGAAGTCGTGGCGAAGAGCGCGCCGGACGGGTACACGCTGGCACTCATCGGCATGACCACGCACGCCGCGAATCCGTGGCTCTACAAGAAGCTTCCCTACGACCCGGTCAAGGACTTCGTGCCGATCTCCGCCGCGATCACCTCGCCGCTGGTCCTGGTCGTCAACCCCGAGGTCCCGGCGAAGAACGTGCAGGAATTGATCGCCTACGCGAAGGCGAATCCCGGCAAGGTGCACTACGGATCGGCTGGCGTGGGCAACACGCTGCACCTCGCGGGCGAGTACTTCCGGTGGCGCGCCGGCATCGACATCACGCACGTGCCGTACAAGGGCGCGTCGGCGGCGCTCAACGACCTTCTGGGCGGGCGCATCCAGATGATGATCGACCTCGTGCAAACGCCGCTCGCGCACATCCAGGCCGGCAAGCTGCGCGCACTCGGCACGACCGGGACCGAGCGGCTGGCCATCCTGCCCGACGTGCCGACGATCGCTGAGCAGGGCCTGCCGGGATTCCAGTTCGCCACATCGATCGGCATTGCCGCGCCGGCAGGGACACCGAAGCCCGTCGTCGACCGGCTGCACGCCGAGATGATCAAGGCGCTCGCCAATCCGGAACTGCAGGCGGCCTTCGCGAAGCAGGGGATGCAGGTGACGCCGTCGGCATCGCCCGAGGCGTACGCGAAGCACATCGCCGCCGAGCGGGAGAAGATCGGCGAACTCGTCAGGCGCGCGGGCATCGAGCCGGAATGAACCGTCGCGAGCGCTTTCTCGCGGCCGTCGAGGGCCGCGAGCCCGACCGTCCGCCGGTCACCGCGTGGGTGCACTTCCTCTCCGATCACCTGTCGGGCGAGGACACCGCGGAATTGCACCTCAAGTTCCTGCGCGAGTACGACTGGGACGTGGCGAAGCTGATGAACGATTATCGCTACCCGGTCCCTGCGGGCCTCGAGCGGCTCGACGGCGCCGAGGCGATGCGCCGCTTCCGCCGGCTGTCGCTCGACGAGCCCGCGTTCGCGCGGCAGCTCGCGGCGATCCGGCGGTTGCGTCGCGAGCTCGGTCCCGACTGGCCGATCCTCGACACGCTCTTCGATCCCTACCAGCAGGTCCTGCGCAACGTCGGGTTCGCCGAAGGCGTGCACATCCCGCGGCACCGGCAGGCCGCGCTCGACATGCTCGGCGCCGTGGGCGATACGTTGTCCGCCTATGTCGCCGCCGCGCGCGAGGCGGGCGCCGACGGATTCTTCCTCTCGATCAACAGCGCGATCCGCGAAGGATTCCCGCGCGGGGTCGACGATGCGGTGTTCCGCGACTTCCAGCGACCGTTCGACCTGCGTCTGCTCGCCGCGGCCGCGGGCTCCGTGCGCGTGCTGCACGTCCACGGCGTCGGGCTCGATCTCGATCGCGTCCGCGACTACCCCTGCGAGGTCGTGAGCCTGTCCGATCGCCTGCCGGGCAATCCGTCGCTCGCGCAGGCGCGCGAGCGCACCGGCAAGTGCGTGATGGGCGGGATCGACGAGACGCGCATCCAGGAGAAGCCGCTGCCGGAACTGCGCGCCGAGATCGACGATGCGCTCGCGCAGGTGGGGCGGGGCGGCTGGATCGTCGCCCCGGGCTGCACGATCCCGTCGTTCACGCCGCAGCGGACGCTGCGCTGCCTGCGCGACCACGCCGGAGCGCTCTGACGGCGCCGGCGAGGGCAGCCGCGTCGTTCCCCGCGCGGCCGCGCGGCGGATCGGGCCGTGAAACGGCCGCGCGCTCTCGCGGCGGACTCGGCCTCGAATGAACGGAGCGCGAGCCTCCGCGGCGCCGGCGGCTCCGGGAGACGCCGGGCGGCCGCACGCGATCGGCGGCTGGCTCGAGGCCGCGGCGTTCGTCGTCGCGATCGGCGCGCTGAGCCTCGTCTACGCGATCGGCCACACGCTGGGCGCGCACCCGATCGCGTTCGTCCTCTACGCGATGATCGCCTCCGCGACGGCGACGCTCGCGTTCGCCGGGCCCGGCGCCCACGCATCGCGGATCATCCTGCACCCGGCGAGCTGGCTGATCGGCATCGCGATCATCCTGATCGAGATCTTCTACTACCAGACGCTCGCGTACGTCGCGCCCGCGCACGGCAACCTGATGGTGCGCGCCGGCGTCCCGCTCGCGATGGCGTTCGGCTGGGCGGCGCTCGGCCGGCGCCCGCCGCCGCTCGCGATCGCGGGCGCCATCGCGATCCTCCTCGCGATCGCGTTCCTCGTCGCCGTGACGCCGCCGCAGGTGCGCTGGCCGATGGCGGTGTCGGGCATTCTGACCGGCGTGTTCATGGTCGTGCGCAGCTACGGCGGCGAGTTCCACCCGTGGAATCGCGCCGCGCGCACGGTCCGCGAGAAGCTCTCCGTCACCGGCATGCTCGTGCTGGTCACGTCGATCGCGAGCCTCGCGGCGACGGCGCTCGCGGCCGCGGCGATCGCCGTCGGCCTGCTGCCCGAGTCGCGCATCGTGCCCACGGCGGCGCAGATGCTGCACGTCCCGACGATCGTGCTCGGCAGCCTCGCCGGCGGCGCGATCCTGACGCTGATGATGTACCTCAACTTCGCGTCGGTCGTGAAGATCGAGACCGAGAACCTGACGGCGGTGATGGCGTTTTCGCCGTTGACCGTCTGGGCGTTCCAGGAGCTGGGCGTGCTCGCCGGGTTGATCGACGCGAGGCGGCCCGAGCCGGCGGTCGTCGCGGTCATGGTCGTGTGCATCGCCGCGGTGCTCTTGATCATCCGGTCCGGCATGCGCGCGCGGCGGCTGCGCGGCGGCGTGGCGATCCCGTCGGCACGCCGGTGATCGCGTCGCCGTAGGGGACGGGTGCTGCCGGTCCGTCGCCCCGGCCGCTCGCGGGCGAGCGTTTCAACGCGCGTCGCGTCAGTCGGGACGCGGCGGGAAGCCCACGGTCTGCGCCAGCACGATCCGCTCGCGCGGGCCCAGTCCCATCGCAGGCGCGAGGCGCGCCCGGTCGACGAGCCCGCGCACGACCGTCGCGAGCCCCGCGTTGGCGCAGTACAGGTAGACGTTCTGCGCGACGAACGCGGCGTCGGCCGACGCGAGGAATACGCGATCCTCGTCGCTCGCGTCTGCCATCCTCGCGAAGTCGGCGACGTAGACGAGGTCGAGCGGCGCCGTCGCGACGAAGTCCTGCACGCCGGTCAGCGCACGCAGGTCGCGCGCGACCGCGAGGCGCAGCGCGTGGGCGTCCGGATCGTAGCGGTACGTGCCGTCCGCGAGCGCCGCGTACACGCCGACTTCCCGCCAGTTGCGCGCCGACGGTGCGGTGCGGCCGCCGGTGTCGGCCCGGTTGACGCCGCACGCGCACCACAGCAGCGTCGACAGGACGCCCGCGGGCAGCGGCGTCGTCGCGAACTCGCGCGTGCTGCGGCGGAGGTTCAGCGCCTGGTAGAGCGTGGCCCCGCGGTCGAGGCGCGGGGGCGGGAGCGCGATCGTCGACGGTGCGGGCGGGCGTTCGGAGGTCGGCATGGTCGGCATTCCTGTCGCCGGTAAGTCGCGGTGGCCAAATGCAAAGGGCTCCTTCCGGAGCCCTTTGCATTGGCGGAGAGAGAGGGATTCGAACCCCCGATACGTTGCCGTATACCTGATTTCGAGTCAGGCGCCTTCGACCACTCGGCCATCTCTCCGGCAGCCGCGGATTATACCCGAGTCCGGGGCGTAGGCCGGTTCGGTCGGGTGCTAGACTCGCGCCGCGACGACGGCCCACCGAACGCGACGATGAGCCCCGAGGCCAGCCCGGATCCGTCGGCGCCGACAGGCGCGATGGTGGCGTTCGCCCGCGACGCCGGATGAACACGGCCGACCCCGCCGTCCTCAAACGCCTCGCCTGGCTCGGCCTCGTCGTCGCGATGGTCGCCGGCGCCGCGATCTCCGCGCTCGACCTCGCGGCCCCCCTCGAGCGGCGCCTGTCGGATGCGGGATTCGCGCTGCTGCGCTCCGCAGCTGCTCCCGACGACCGCATCGTCGTCATCGGCATCGACGAGGCGACGGTCGCCTCGCTTCCCGAGCCGATGACGCTGTGGCACCGCCACCTCGGCGATCTGTTGACAGCCGCAGCGCGAGGGCGCGCACGGGTCGTCGGTCTCGACCTCGTGCTTCCCGACCGAAGTTACGCGGCGGTCGCGCCGGACCTCGATGCGGCGCTGGTCGACGGCATCCTGCGCATGCGGCAGGTCGGCGACGTCGTGCTGGCGCTGACGGTCGACGAAAGCGGGCGTCCGCGCCCGGTCCATCCGGTCTTCCTGGTCGCCGCAGGGCAGGAGGGCGCCGGATTCGCGCTCTGGCGAGCCGATCCGGACGGCGTCGTGCGCTCGTTCGACGAGCGGCTGGGCGATCGGGGGGAACCGGTCCCCACGTTCGTCGGGCAGATCGCGCGCATGCTCGGCGTCCAGCCGGTCGCGGGCCGGATCAACTATGCGCTCGGCGACGGTTTCGACGTGATACCGCTCGGCGACGTGCTCCGATGGGTGCGCGACGGCGACGAACGCCTGCTCGCCGAGTCGCTCCGCGGCCGGATCCTGCTCGTGGGATCGGTCCTTCCCTTCTCGGACCGGACGCATGCGCCGGTGCCGCTCGTCCGAGGCGGGCCGGCCGAGGGCACCGAGCCGGGCGTGCTCGTCCACGCGCAGGCGCTGCGCACCCTGTTGTCGGGGCGCTCGGTCCACCCGCTGCCAGCCTGGCTCGCCGCGCTACTCTCCGCGCTCGCCGGACTCGCGTGGCTCGGCGGCCGCCGGCCAGTCGCCGCCGCCGCGACCGTCGTCGCGGGCGGTGCGGGTCTGCTCGGCGCCGGTCTCTGGGCGCTCTCGCGGGACCTGCTCCTGCCCGTCGCGCCGGCGATCGTCACGCTCGTGCTGGCCGCGGGAGCGAGGCTCGCGTTCGAGGCTGCGGTGGCGTGGCGCGAACGGGTGCGGCTGCGCGGCGTGTTCTCCGGCTACGTGAGCCCGCAGGTGATGGCCGAGATCGAGGCGGGCCGGCTCGAAGGGCTCGCGAGCGCACGCCGGTTCATCTGCGTGCTGGTGATGGACGTGCGCGGCTTCACGACGCGCGCGGAGCGGGAACCGCCGGACCGCGTGCTGGCGTTGCTGAACGAGCTCGCCGAGCAGGCGACCGCCGCGATCCACGGCCGCGGCGGAACGGTCGACAAGTTCATGGGCGACGGCGTCCTCGCGTTCTTCGGCGCCCCCGCGCCGATGGACGACCCCTGCGGTGCCGCCTTCGACGCGGCCGTCGACGTGCTTGAGCGTGTCCGGCGGATCGGCGACACTGCACGCGGCCCCGACGGGGCGCCGCTCGCGATCGGCATCGGGCTCGCGTGCGGCGAAGCCACGGTGGGGCACGTCGGCGCGGCGACGCGGCATTCGTACACGGCGATCGGCGATTGCGTGAACGTCGCGTCGCGTCTCGAGTCGCTGACCAAGGAGGTCGGGGTGCCACTGGTGATGACGAAGGACGTCGCGATGCGCATCGGCGAGCGGCCGGGACTGGTGCCGCTCGGCGTCCACGCGATCAAGGGGCACACGTCGCTGGAGGTCGTCGGATGGCGCTGAAGAAGACCGCGCGCATCGTCAGGCGCGCGCGCGCCGCGATCACGGTGCACGCGATCGCTTGGGGAAGCGCGCTCGCGCAGCCGGTCGCCGTCGTGACCGACGTGCAGGGCGCGGCGACGCTCGCGGGCGCGCCGGTGGCGATGCTGCAGCAGCTCGACGCCGGGCGGAAGGTCGATCTGACCGCCGGCGCCCGCGTCGCGCTGATCTACTACGCGAACGGAGCGCAGTACGAGCTGCGTGGCCCGGGATTCGTGTCGGTGGATGCGCAGCAGCCGCACGCATCGCAGGGGGCGACCGTCCACGCGCGCGCGGCGGCCGGGCCCGCGACGATGCGTCTCAAGCCGACCGGCCTCGTGCAGGGCGCGGTCGTGATGCGCAACCTGGGGCTGCGCGTGATCGCACCGGACCCGCAGGTGTTGTCGATGCATCCCGATCTCGCGTGGACGGACTCCCGCACCGGCACCGTCTACGACGTCGCGGTGATCGACGCCTCCGGTGCGCGCGTGTTCGAGACGACGACGCCGGAACGCCGCGTGAAGGTGCCCGAGGCGCGTTCGCTCGTGCCCGGGCAGTCGTACGCGCTGCAGGTCACGGCGCGGATCGGGTCGGAGGTCGTCCAGGTTGCGCGGGCGGAGTTCCGCGTCGCGCCTGCGGAATTGCAGGCGCAGGCGAAGGCGCTCGCTCCGGCAGCGGACGCCGCGGTGTCCGAGCGCGTCGCCTATGCGCTGTGGCTCGAGCAGAACGACCTGCGCGACGAGGCGCGGCGCCGGTGGGCGGCGGTCGCGGCAGCGCGGCCCGACCAGGGAAGCTTGAGGGAGCGTGCGGACGCACGCTGACGCGGGGCCCGGGGGAGCGCCGATGAACCTTCGCCGACCGACGCGTCGCGAGTTCCTGCGACTCGGCGCGGCGCTCGCGCTCGCGCCGGGGGTCGTGCTGCCGGCCGGCGCGGCGGCGGATCCGTCGCGGATCGCGCTGGTCGTCGGCAACGACGCCTATCCCGGGGCGCCGCTCGGCAACGCGGTCAAC
>WBZU01001091.1_pt1 | contig 21248 bp, 19 predicted proteins | sample 5204311 | NCBI WGS metagenome assembly WBZU01 (sample SAMN12344359, study PRJNA552823) | activated sludge metagenome | biome: Activated sludge suspended growth; feature: Nitrification reactor; material: Wastewater; isolation source: activated sludge from nitrification reactor of wastewater... | reverse complement strand
CTTGATGGGACTGCGGAGCGTAGGACTGGTTCCGAGCCTCGTGCGACCCCTCCGGATCAGCTCAACCTCTCCATTCTTTACGGCATGGTCGTGGTTCTGATTTTGGCGATGCTGTTCCCGCCGTGGGAAACGCCGCCAAGTCAGACTCCCGAATTTCTTGGTATGCATTTCATCCTCTCCCCTCCAGCCCCCGATGCCGTCATGAGTCGCATGCTCCTGACGATTGAACTGGTGACGATTGCGATTGCCGGGATGTACGGGGCGTTTCTGTTCCGGAAAAAGCCATGAAGTAGGTGTGGCGAAGTCCATCAGTCGAAACGTCACGTCCTCAAGCCGAAAGTCTGTGAAGGGCATCGTAAAGAGATATCGAAAGAGATGAGGATCCGCTTGGGTAACAGCCCAATCAATCCAACGCCAAGGTCAGGCATTTAGCTGACCCACCCGATTTCATGAACTCATCGAGCTGAACTGCATGGGTGTCGTATCCCCGTTCCTGCAGCAAGCTTTCTGTCCTGGGACATCCGGCGGGAAGAACCACATGCTTTCCCACACAGACGGCGTTGCAGGCGAACTTCAGGGCTTCGTGTTCAGGGACCACCAGACGCTGCTCGGTGGGGACTCGGGTAGCCAGTACCTCTCGACCATCCAGATCGAAGGCGGCGGGGAAATACAGCAGCTCGCCGCCGCTTAATGGGCAGAAACAGGTATCGAGATGGTAGAAGCGATTGTCGATGAGTTCGAGCGGAATGATTTCTCGATGGAAGTGCTCGCTGAGGATCGGGTACACACCGATATCCGATCGCTGTCGATACCCACCGAACCAGGTATCGGACAATCCCAGGAGATCACCCGCGCCCTCAAAGTGAAGGCCGGTCTGCACCGTTATGACGTCATACCCCTGCTGGCGAAACCAACGCTCGACATGCGCCTCCTCTCGCTGGCGCTCAGGATGTCGGAAGTGACTCACGACGGCCGTGCGTCCGACAACCAGTCCGGCATTCGCCGTAAACACAAGATCCGGTAGTCCGGGAATGGGGGGCATTCGTTCGAGCACCACACCCAATTCCTGTTCAACAATCTCCATCAAGGTATGCCACTGTGAGACGGCTCGCTCGTGGTCGACTCGGTTGCTGAGGCGCATCCAGGGATTGATCTCATACTCGATACCGAAAAAATCCGGTGGGCAGACCAATAGGCGACTCATGCTTGCCTTCCCAGAACCCGCGCCAGTTCTGTTAGAAACGATGCTGCGTCCATGACAAGACCGACGGCTTGAAAGCTGCCGCGATCGGCTAATTTGGTCGGGACTGAGGGATTCACGTCGACACAGACGGTCGGGATGGTCGCCGGGAGCAGATTGCCGGTGGCAATGGCATGCAGCGTGGACGCAACCAACAGCGCCAATCCCACACCGGGAATCATAGCTCGCATGGCGTTTTGCGCTTCGACAGAGTCTGTGATCACCCCAGGCAAGGGGCCATCGTCACGGATTGTCCCAGCGATGACGACCGATACCTCTTGTCGGACACAGGCTGCCATTATCCCTTGCGCGATCACGCCGGAAGTCACGGCTGCCTGAATACTGCCGATGGTACGAATGCGATTGATGGTCCGTAAATGGTGTTCGTGGCCGTGGGGAACTGCGCGCCCGACCGTGAGTCCGTATCCGAGCGAAGTGCCATACAGGTCGGCTTCCATGTCATGCGCAGCCAGCGCATTGCCGCAGAACAGCACCTGGATAAAGCCCTGTTCGATCAACCACGTGAGTGCCTCTCGACCACCGGCATGAATGATGGCCGGTCCGCCGGCAAGTAACACTTTGGAGTCAGGTTGCCCTTCCTGGTATTGAGCACGCAATCGTCTCATCCGAGCCGCGACATCAGCGATGACGTGCCCATGGGGGCGCTCCGCCGAGACATGCGACTCCATGAATCCAAACACATCCCGTTCTTGCGGACGCTGCAAGGGAATGACCCGCACACCAGCACGGCCGACGACGACTCGATCGCCACGGCGAACCTCGCCCATCGGAACCGCGCGCGCTGCCATGCCTTGTTCATCCACGAGGATCGCAAGGTCCATCTCGATGCGATCGACCTCCAGCCACCGGCCATTGAGCCGAATCTGAGTGGGTAAGTGGGTCGTGGCGTAGAAATCGTCGGGTAACAGGCCATCGGCTGGCGCTTGATCAGTCCGACAGTCAGCCTCACCTTCAACTAAGGCTCCATGCGGCTGAATCGCTTTCAGAATGTCATCCAGAAGACTACGCGAGGTCGCTCGGATCACGATGCGGGCAAGAGAGGGCTCTTCACGCGTCTTTCCGATGCAGACGTCTTCAAGGTCGAAAGTCCCACCCATCATCACGATGAGGTCCAGTACCTTCGCCAGCACGAGGGAGTCGATGATGTGTCCTTGCAGAACGACAGTTTCGTGATAAGTGCTCATAGCCTTGTGTGTTACAGCTGGCCGTATTGTATCACTCGGTGGAGGAGGCGAAAGAAAATGAGAATTGACCGCTATGGGGTGGACTGAGATGGTTTCATCAATTCTCGTAACACGCTTGTCGCATAAGCACCTGGAGGCAGGCTAAATGAGAGAGTGAGGATATTCTGGTTCAACGACCAGACTAGTTCGGTCAGCGGGACGCGAAGTGCACGACGTTCTCCTCGAAATCCGCAGGCCTTGGCGGCGGTAATGAGGACGTCTTTGGTGGCGCCTGCTTCGGTGATGACCGTCTCTTCGATCACACCGGGTTCACCCCCGGCCCAAGATACGCGTGACCCAAAGAGAATCCCGGTCGGGCTGATCTCAAAGCGATCGGCGCGTGGTTGCTCCTCCTCCGCATCGTCGACATGGAAGCAGGCGCCGTTGTCCTGTTTCATTGCCCAGTCGCCGATGAACAGACGATCAATCTGATCGATCCGGCGGGCAAGGATCCGATTGAACAGAAAGGACTGATAGGTATTGAGATACCAGATACGCTGGTTACGATTCATCTTCTCGCGTCGACGGGCATCGTGGAGTAAGGCCGCGCCGGTTTGGTAGTTGGTCCCATCCTTTCCTTGCCGTTGAGGACCAAAGTAGTTCGGGACTCCGCGTCTGGTGAGCTGCTCAAGAATCACTGGAGCGGTGTCCTTTGCGTGGCCGGCAACTTCGCGGATGGTCAGATGGAAACGATTGCCCGCATGGTGACCGGTGCGAAGCCGATTGCGATGGCGTCCGAGGACGGTCACATTCAGGATGGTGTCATCGACGGAGAGGCTAGCGACCTGCTCAGGAGACACACCTTGCAAAGAGATCATTTGCGTCGTGACGGCTCGCGCGTCTTTCAGGCCTGCGACCCCGATGGCTTGCGCCTTGATCCCCAATGTCGAGGAGAGCCGTCGGACGAGATCGGGCGTGGAAAGACCACGCTTCGTGATCGTGATGTAGAGGTGTTCTCCTTCGCCGCAGGGCAGGTAGAGGGGCCGCTCTTCAACCTGAAAGTCCTCCGGCACAGAACGCATTCGTCCACCGATTCCGGGAAGATCACTCGTCAGAAAGGGTTCGTTCAGTGGTTCCATCGGTTCTCCGTACGGCATCGACTCAGTGACCGCATGCTATACTTTTTCTGATCCATGGAGGGAAAAGGATTGAGGGATAGGATGAGTATCGGACGTACGTCGTCATGGCCCGATCTTTTGCGAGCTTCCATCGGCCATGCCATGGGCCAGCCCCTCTATCAGCTGTTCAGCCTTGCTCCAGACTGGGAATTTGGTCTCTCCGACTATGAGGTGACACGACATACCCATATGCATGGGTTGCTTGCCGGGCATCGTGCCGTCCATCTCACCGACCTGCACATCGATCGATATTGTCTGCGTCATGATCGTATTGTCCAGAACACCGGCGATCTCAGACCGGACTGGATTGTCATCACCGGCGACCTGCTCAATGTACCAGAAGGGCTGCCGCACCTGTTCCGGTTTCTTGGCCGTCTTCGCGACATTGCGCCAGTGTATATGACTCTGGGCAATCACGATCATTACAGCGGTGTGTCGGTGACAGAGTATGCCGAATTGGCTGACCGGCACAAGATTACATTGTTGGTGAACCAGAGTGCGGTTGTCTCAGTAGCAGGAGGAGAGTTGGTGATTGTCGGTGTCGATGATCCTTCCCTCCACCGGGCAGATCTGCGATGTCTGCCAACTCGCGCGGACCATCGCTTTACGCTACTGCTTGCCCATGCACCGAATATCCTCGATCAAGTTGAGCCGCACCATGCCATCGATTTGATCTTGTGCGGGCACAGTCACGGTGGGCAGTGGCGGGTACCGGGAGTTCCAATCTTCTGGCTCCCGCCGGGATGTGGCGGCCGGGTTGCAGGCTGGCATCGGTCTGGTGTCCACAGGCTGTACGTCAATCGAGGACTCGGGTGGTCCTTTCTTCCCTTTCGATGGAACTGCCGGCCAGAAATCGCCCTCATCGAGTGGGTGTAGGCATAGACAGATTTCCGAGCAACATTGCCGACCCAGTGTCGTGAATGTCTATTGGCGTGATGTTAGGACCGCATTTGTTCCAGCGCTTCCCTCGCCCGGCTTCTGACAGTTTGATCCCAATCGTGCTCCATTGCTGTTTTTAAACGCTCACGCGCTTCCGTTGCACGTAATCGCCCAAGCCCCAACGCAGCGCAGGCACGCACGTAGGCATGGTCGTCGTCCAAGGCCGTCATCAGGAGATGGATCACTGACCGATCTTGCAACGCACCAAGATGGCTGGCTGCCATGCCACGGATGCGATGCTGTTTGTCGCCCAATGCTCGTTCTAAGGTCGTGGCGAAGAGTTTCCTGAGCGCAGGAACCACCGAATCCAGTCCATCGATTTGATAGTCATTATTCTCCAGTAGGGCAAAGGCCAGATCCAGTCGCTTCTCCGGTGCCGTGGCTCGTTCAAACAGTCCCAACAGTCGACTTCGTTCTTTCGATCTGGCGCGTCGGCGATGAAACGACTTCATCGGAATGAACAATAGGAGGGCTATTACAAAGCCGATTGCCGCCATCGGCACGGCCTGATCAACCAGGTAGTCTTGTGTCTCGAGCGAAAGCCGTTTCCAGACCCAGACACCTGTGATGAGGCAGATGATGAGAATGACGAGGAGCGCGGGATTCACCTGCCCCTGCTCGCGAGGCTGCATGTTGATCATGGGGGAAAGATCATACGGGTGTACGGAAGGGGTCGTCAACGAAGCAGCGCCGTAATTGACAGACTGTTGCGGCAATAGCCATACTCGGGCCATTCATCGTCGGTGCGGTTTATCAGGATTATGGAAACTGTTTTTCAGAGCAGCTCCATCCGACGAGTCATGGTCGGGACCGACCGTTCCAAGACGGCGGATCAGGCCGTACGATGGGCCGCGCAATTCGCCGAGCGATACGGCGCCGAGCTGTTCGTTGTGCAGGTCATCCAGCCGCAGCATCCCGCCACGACAGAATTCGGCGCCGCCGAACTTACAAAGGTCGCCACAGCCCATGATGAGCTCACCCAGTTTGTACGTCAGATCGCCGGGGAGCGAGGGCATTCCTCTGCCGTCATGGATGGGAAGCCGGCATCGGCCATTCTACGGGCCGCCGAGCGGGAAGCCGTCGATATTTTGGTGGTCGGTAATTCGGGAATGGCCGGCCGAAAGCAATTTCTGCTCGGCAATGTACCCAACCAGATCAGTCACAATGCCCGATGCACCGTCGTGATCGTGAATACGCAATCGGTGGACGGCGAGTCTGGTGCCGAAGTCATGGGCGCTTCACAGTCTCAGGTCGAGTCTCACGATGCGAAGCCCCATCTGGGATCGCGTGCCGCGCACATTGCAACAGTGATGGCGAAGCATGGCCTGAAAGAACTGTTCGGCCGGTCGGGTGAAACCGATGTGTCCGTTCGCCGACAGCAAGCCAAACGATTGCGATCGGCGATGGAGGAGCTGGGACCGACATTTTCAAAGCTTGGTCAAGTGTTGTCGACTCGCCCTGATCTTCTTCCCTCGGAATACATCGAAGAGCTCACCCTGTTGCAGAGTCATGTGCCTCCGATGCCTGAGTCCGAAGTCGTTCGGGTGGCTGAACAAGAATTGGGGGTGCCGTGGGAGGACGTGTTCGAGTCGATCGATCCGAAACCGCTTGCTGCCGGGACGATCGCGCAAGTCCACCGAGCGACCCTTGAAAACGGAGACCGTGTGGTTATGAAGGTCCAGCGTCCGACCGCGCGGGGCGACATTGAGCAGGATCTTGCCCTGCTGGAAATATTTGCGCAGAAGGTCGGGACGCGTCCCGCCCTCAATCAAGTGGTGAATATGGAGGCGGTGTTCAAGCATCTTTCCACCTCGCTTCACCGCGAACTGGACTTTCGGCAAGAAATCGAAAACATCAATCGGATGAGAACGGTCCTCGCCGACTACAGTCACCTGGCCGTCCCGTCGGTGCATCACACACTGTCGACTGCGCGCTTCCTGGTGATGGAGGAAATCCAAGGGGGATCGATCGCGCGAGCCCCGGAGGGTCCTGCGCGTGTCGAAGCCGCCCGCCAGCTCTTGGAAAGCTATTACAAGCAGGTCATGGTCGACGGATTTTTTCATGCCGATCCCCACCCGGGCAATCTCATGTGGTGGAAGGATCGCATTTATATTCTTGATTTCGGGATGGTCGGGGCGCTCGATGCCGATGTGCGTGAGCATTTGCTGTTGTTGTTGATGGCTTTGTGGCGGGAAGATGTTGATTTTCTCAGCGATGTCACGCTGATGATGACGGGTTCTCTCGACCGCAGCGATCTGGACGTGCCTCGGTTCAAACGCGAGATCGGCGAAGTCATGGCAAAGTATCGCAAGGCGGCGCTGGCAGACATGCAGATCGGGCCGCTTCTTCAAGAAATGAGCGCGATCGGATTCCGGCATGGCGTTCCGCTGCCGGCGGCGCTGACGCTTGCGGCCAAGGCCCTAGCCCAGGTGCAACTGGCGACCGCAGATCTCGATCCAAAGCTTGATCCCTACGAAGTGGCAGGCAAGTTTTTGATGCGCGTGACGCTGAAGCGCATGGGAGCTTCCCTCGATCCTAAAACGCTCATGTATCAGTCGCAGAAGTTGAAAGTACGAGTTGAGCGTGTCATCGAAGCCATCGAGCATCTGATCGGTGCTCGCCCAGGTCAAAAGCTGGTCGTTAATTTTAAAGCCAATTCACTCGAAGACATGATTCGCCTTACGGGGCGGCGCCTTGCCTTAGGCCTGACCGCTGCGGCGAGCATCATCGCCAGCGGACTGACGGCGACCTCAGCAACAGCTTCGGATTGGGTCTCAGTCTCGTTCGGGATCGTGGCGGGTCTGCTGATTGTCGGATTAATTCTCGATCTGATGCGCGGGCGCTGAACTCGAGTCGTTCCTACGAACTGTTTGTCAGGATCAAGGTTTTGCGCTGCCGTTCTTGAGCGAACGTAGGATTGCTTTCTCAAGCAAATAGGCGATCACCGACATTCCGACTGCAATAAGCCGATGCTCAATGTGTCGCATAAGAGTGTGATAGCGAGACTTCGGCTGGTCGTTTCTCATATCCTTATTATCAATGAAGGTCACACCGGCTGCAATAGAGACATGGTCTATCTCACGAGCCTCATCGATTCAGACGTGGATACCCGTCTGAGACGGAGTTGATGGTGGATGATCGCGTCTCAGCCTGGCTCGACAGCCTTGGTCTCGATCGCTATCAGGATGCGTTCCAGCAGAATGCCATTATGTGGGATGTGTTGCCTGAGCTGACCGACGAGGACTTGACGTCCTTGGGTGTGCTCCTGGGCCATCGGAAAAAGCTCCTGCGTGCGATCGGAGAGTTGTCGCAACGCAGCGGGATTGAGCACGCGCAGTCTCCAGCCATTCCCGCGTCTACCGCACTCACGCCGGCGACTTCCGGTCGCGATCACGCAGAGCGACGACAGTTGACCGTCATGTTTTGTGATCTTGTCGGATCTACCGCACTGGCTCGCCGGTTAGACCCCGAAGACGTGCAAGAAATTATCCGACGGTTTTTGGATGCCTGTGGTCAAGCGGTTGGGCGGTTCAACGGGTATGTCGCAAAATATATGGGTGATGGACTGTTGGTGTACTTCGGATATCCGCATGCGCACGAGCATGACGCAGAACGAGCAATCCATGCCGGCCTGGCGATACTAGATTTGGTGAGGACCTTTCCCCGAGAGCATGTTTTGTCTCAGGAATCTGCAGTTGCTGTACGAGTCGGAATAGCAACGGGGAAAGTGATTGTTGGGGAACTTATCGGGCAAGAAGCGGCCAAGGAACGGTCGGTGTTTGGTGAAACGCCGAATCTGGCCTCCCGGCTTCAGAGTCTGGCCGCGCCCAACCAATTAGTCGTGGATTCGGCCACGAAGAGGCTTGTCGGCAATGAGTTCGAGTTCGTGGACAGTGGAAGCGTGCCTCTCAAGGGGTTCGACACGCCGATCCAAGTCTGGGGGGTTCTTGGTACGAAGGCATCGAGCAGTCGATTCGAGTCTTTCCGATCCGGGCGAGTGGCTGGTTTTATCGGGAGAGAACATGAATCTTCGCTTCTCTTAGGGCGCTGGCAAGAGGCTGTCAGTGGTGAGGGACAGGTGGTGCTCCTAGGCGGAGAGGCTGGCATCGGAAAGTCGTGCCTTGCCGTTCATCTGCGCGACCAACTGGGCAGGGAGGATAGTCAGACGGTTCAACTGCAGTGTTCGCCGTATCATACGAATACGGTGTTGCACCCCGTGATCCATTGTCTCCGACAGGCGATAGCGCTGGCGCGTGAGGACGATGCTGATACACAGCGGGAGAAACTCGACACCTTCGCCAGCAGCATCGGAATCGAGAGCCAGACCACGGTAGCGTTGCTGGCGGAACTCCTCTCTATTCCTGGAGATGCGCAGCATCCGCTCCTGACGATGTCATCGGACAAACGGAAAGACCTGACCCTTGAAGTGCTTGTGCAACAAATCCAAAGGCTGGCCGATCGTTGCCCGACACTCTTCATTGTGGAAGATGCCCATTGGCTCGATCCGACAACGAAGGATCTTCTGACGCGAGTCATCGACCGCATTCAGCGTATGCGCGTGCTATTGCTGATCACCTTTCGGCCCGACTTCAAGCCAGTGTGGGGTGAATATGGCCATGTCACGTTTCTGACGTTGAATCGACTTCCCCGCAGGCAAAGCGCCGAGCTGCTCTCATCGATGACCGGCGGAAGAGTGCTTCCGCCGGAAGTGCAGCAGGCCATTCTGGCGAAGGCCGATGGGGTACCGCTCTATATCGAAGCCTTGACGGAGAACTTGCTTGAAAGGGGATCGCTAGGTGAAGGGGCAGACTCCTTTGCGTTGAGGGCTCCATTAAAGGAACTGAACATTCCGGACAGCCTTCAAGCGTTGCTCATGGAGAGGATCGACCGATTGGGATCGGCCAAGGAGATCATCCAAATCGGATCTGCAATCGGGCGGGAGTTTAGCTACGAACTATTACAAGAGACCGTTGAGCTCACTGAGAGTGAATTAAAGAACGCGCTTCATCTGCTGATTGCATCAGGGCTCATTTTTCACGAGGGTGAAATCTCGAACGCCAAGTTCTTTTTTAAACATGCCCTCATTCAAGACGCGGCGTATAACACATTGTCAAAAAAATCTCGTCGCGTCCTCCATACTCGGATTGCAAAGACGCTGGAGAATAAGTTCGCAGATCGGGTCAAAACGGAACCTGAGTTACTGGCGCATCATTTTGAGCAGGCAGGATTGGTAGCGATAGCCGTTGTCTATTGGCGCCTTGCGGCACAACGAGATGTGGCCCGATCTGCCAATATCGAAGCACTCAGTCACTTCGATCGTGCCCTCTATGTGCTCAAGAATCTTCCCGGTGGACCTGAGCGGGACCACTTAGAATTGGATCTCCTGATTGCACGTGGAGTCCCATTGCAATCGCTAAAAGGGTATGCCTCCGACGACATCGAGCACAATTATTCACGAGCCAGAACGCTCTCACAAGAGAATCCGAGTTCCGAGCAATATTTCCTCTCGCTGTGGGGGGTATGGGTGTTTCATCTTGTGAGAGGACCTCTTGCCAAGGCCTGCGATCTGGCCGCAGGTCTTCTCTCATGGGCCACTCACCATGGGAACACCGATTTATTGATTCGAGCTCATGAAAGTGTGGGGTCGACGTATTTGTTCCTTGGTCGGTTTCAGGAGGCTAAGACGCATTTGCTTTCGGCCAAGTCTCTCTGCGATCCACAAAGACATCACTCCCAGGCCTTGCCCTATACCCAAGACCCCGGCATCACTGCGCGAATCATGTTGGCACGAGTCTTCTGGCTGTTGGGCGAGCTTGATCAGGTTGAAGTGCTGGTAGCAGAGGCCATCGCAATGGCAAGAGAACTAGAGCATCCATTCACAATGGCCTTTACGTTAGCGACTGCTTCATGGATCTATTCAACTCTCCGCAACGTTCAACAAACACTCCTTCTTACCGAAGAAGCTATTGAGTTATCGACGAAATATTCGTTTGAGGTGCCGTTGGCATGGGCGACGTCCTTTCAAGGCTGGGCTCTGGCCGAACAGGGAAGGGAAAATGGAATCGAACGCTTGGTGGAAGGACTCTCCGCAGCGCAGAGAGCCAAAGCGAGTCTCAACAATACGTATACCCTGGCCCTATTGGCCGAGAACCATTTACGGAATCGGCAGCTTGCCGACGGTTTACTGGCCATCCAGCAGGCACAGGAACTTGCTGCTACCCAAGGAGAACGCTGTTGGCAAGCGGAACTGTGTCGGTTGAAAGGCGAATTGTTGTTGGCGCAATCCGACCAATCAATTGGTGCGGCGGAGCAGTGCTTTTCCGAAGCTCTGACGATTGCTCAAAACCAGCATGCAAAGATGTTGGAACTTCGAGCCGCCGTCAGTATGGCGAAGCTCTTGCGGAAGCAGGGCAAATCGGATACTGCTAGAGGTATCTTAGCATCCGTCCACTGCAAGATTAGTGGACAAGGCCCCAACCCTGATTTGATTGACGCACAACATGTCCTTGAGCAGCTGAATGTGGACGCTTAACCGTATGGCTCACAGGTTAGACCGATGCGCTTGACAATTCTTGGTTCTGGAACCAACGTCCATCCTACGCGTGCCGCAGCCGGGTATCTGGTGCGCACGGATCAATCACTCATTCTGGATTTCGGCCCACGCACGTTGATGAATCTGATCAAATCCGGGGTGAACCGGCACAAGATCACCCACATCTTGTTTTCCCATTTTCACGCCGACCACTTCTCCGACTTCATCACTTTCTTTTTCGACGCGGTCATCTATGCCAAATATGGAGGCGGGCATCGGCCTGGGATGACCCTGATCGGCCCTAAGGGCACGATCCGACTCTTACGGACGATCATGCAGAGCTTTCCCAGCTTTTCATCGGCCCCCTTCACCGTCACCTTCAAGGAAGTCTCTGCGAAACCCTTCTCGATCGGGAGCACTCGCATCACTCCCAAACTCATGGACCATGTGCCTGATCTTATGGCGGTTGGGTATCGAATCGAATACCGTGGGAAATCAGTCGTCTATTCGGGAGATACGCAGTACTGCGATGCCGTGATCTCACTCTGTAAAGATGCCGATCTTGCCGTGCTCGATTGCTCGTTCCCAGCTAATCGCCCAGGGGCCGCTCATCTGCACGCTGGACAGTGCGGGCAGGTGGCGAAGGAGGCCGGAGTGGGGCAACTTGTCCTCTCGCATTTTTACCCGATTGCGGACCGCTACGATGTCAAAGCTCAGGCTGGTGAGGAGTACCACGGCAAGATTTGGAAGGGAAAGGATCTCCTCACGATTAAGCTTTAGCAGGTTGGTGGAAAGCTTTGTGGGTGTGCTGGGATGGACTGATCAGCTTATCTGAATGTCAGACGAGTGTTTCCTACAGATTGTTCAAAAAGGCTGTCCAGCAAGACAGCAGCGAGTGTAGTGGCGAGGCGTACGCTTCAGTGGGGAGAGTCGCTGAGCGATGCGAGAACGTAGCGGGCGAAATTTTCAGCAGGCTATTAGAGGCCTTCTTCGCGGGGCGCGCCGCCAAGGATCTCAATGAACTTGGTCAACCGAGTGATCTTCACGGAGTCGTCGGCCTTGGCGTAAATGGCCAAGAGGTTTTTGAGCATGCGTGACAAAATCGCCCGAACCTGACTTTTTTCGAGATATTTCTCTTCAAACCCGTACCCAGCCTCAGTGAGGAACCGAGCACAGTTTTTTTCCGTCAGCAGGGCTCCCCCGTTGAAGCAGTCGATGAAGATGTTGTACCGGTCGGACTCGTACTTCACCAAGAAATGTCCCGGCATACCGATGCCGAAGAGCGGAAAGGCAAGCCGTTTCCCGATGAGAAGGTAGACAACCGACAGACTGATCGGGATCCCGACTCGTCGGTCCATGACGCAGTTGAGATAGCTGTTTTCAACCTCGTAATAGTTCTTGGTGTTGCCTTTAAATCCTTGCTCTGTGAACAAATAACGGTTAAGGGCGTTGACGGCCTCTTCCCCGGAGGCCCGCTGGCCGATACGGGCTCGAACTTCAGCAGCCATGGTATCCAATTGGTCATGATAGCGGGCTACGTCCAGCGCCGGATAGGCGTAGCGTGCGATCAGAAACGCACCAGTTTCAAGACTCATGGCCTCATCCGGCAGGGCAGCCAGCTCCGTCAGTTCTTCCTCCAGCTTGCCTCCTCGAATTTCCTCGAGAACGGACGCAATGCGGTCGGCCATTTCAGGCTGTTCAATTTCCGCTTCTTGGAGAAGCGGGACGGCTGAAGGACCGATATCAATCAGTCTTCCGCTGATGGTGCGGACGATGCGGTCGTCTTCATCAGAGAGAAGGCGAATCAAGGCACGTATCTGACTTTCCGGGATCATCATGTCACGCATATAGTCGGTCACAGCCCTGCCGACTGACACCGATACCGTTATCATCCGACGGATTCAGGTGTCAGTCAAGAGATCAGGGTATCAACGGTGGGATTATCCCATGGCTCGCCTGAACGCTTTGGCTCCGCCGTAGAGACAGAGGGCATCGAATACGAGCATGACCAGAATCACCATACCGACGTGCGGCAAGGCTTCGGTCCAACCTGACAAGATCAACGGGCGTACGGCATCGATCGCCCAGGTCATCGGGTTGAATTGGGCAAGAAAGCTCATCCAGCCAGGCATGGCGTTGAGCGGCACCAGCGCAGAGCTGAGGAAAATCATGGGCAGCGACAGAAATCCTAGGACGGAAAAGAAATCCCCGTGACTCTTCACGGAGAAGGCCATCGCCATGGAAATGGCCGTCAAGCCGACGCCGAACATCATGCCGATCAACAGAATTGTCGCGACGCCAAGGACCCCGGTTGCCGGATGGACGCCGAAAAGGTACGACACACCGAGAATCACGAGGACCTGCATGGACGTAATCGCCATGACGAAGATGAACCGGCTGAGAATGACGGAGGTGCGATGAATGGGCGTGGACATCAACCGCTCAAGGAACCCGTTTTCCTTATCGAACAGCAGATCGACCCCACCGGCCAAGCCGTTGTTCAGGACGGTCATGATGACGACACCGGCAGCAAGGAAGCTGATGTAGTTGGGCGCCTGCATAACCTGGGTGTCCGCAGCCCGCTGAAAGAGATTGCCGAAGAAGATGAGCCAAAACAACATCGGCTGCACCAGGGTGAACAGCATGCTGAATTTTTCTCGGCTGAGCCGACGGACCCATCGCATGGTCAATGCGCTGATTTCTTGCCAATAGTGCTCCACGTGACTCCTTAATTATGACGCCGACTCGGCTTCGGGGATCGATTCGGTAATGGCTCGGCCCGTATGGGCGATGAACACATCGTCCAGGCGCGGTCGGTTGTATTGAATAAATTCAATGCTGCAGCCCAATCGATTGGCTGCTTCGAGAATGGCGGGCAGCGCCTTCTCGGGCGACTCCACCCTGATGTCCAGGCCTTTGGTGGTTGTGCGGACGGATGTGATCGCCGGACGGCCTTTCAAATCGGTCTCCAGTGATGGGATCCGATCCAGTTCCTTGAGGGTCAGGGATACGATGTCCCCTCCAAGCGCGATCTTGAGCTCGACCGGAGACCCGAGCGTTTTAATCTTGCCGCCGTCGATGATTGCAAGCCGATCACACAGTTGATCGGCCTCATCCAGATAGTTGGTCGTCATGACGACCGTCATGCCACGGGTTTTGAGCATCCGGACATATTCCCAAATGCGGAGTCGACTTTGGACGTCGAGCCCTAGAGTGGGTTCGTCGAGAAACAAAATCTTTGGGTTAGGCAATAGACCACAGGCGATGTCGAGTTTGCGCTTCATGCCGCCGGAATAGGTTTTGGCTGGTCTGTCGGCATGGTCTTCCAAGTCTACTAGTTTCAGTAGTTCGTTGATGCGCTTCGTGGCCTCGCCTTTTGTCAAATGATAGAGCGCACCCAGGAGCTGCAGGTGTTCACGACCGGTCAGAAAGCGATCGATCGCCCGTTCTTGCGGGACATACCCGATAAGGGTCCGGACCGTATCCGCTTCACGCACGGTGTCGTGCCCCATCACGGTGGCCGTCCCCGATGTGGGGTGCAGCAGCGTGATCAGCGTACGCAGGGTTGTGCTCTTGCCCGCGCCGTTCGGCCCCAGTAAGCCGAAAATTTCTCCGGCGTAGACCTGGAACGAGAGGTCATCGACAGCTTTATGGCTGTCATAGGTTTTACAGAGACGGTTGACATCGATCGCGATCATACGGTCCATTAGTCCCAGCCTTTTATGCCATGATGCTCGTGCAGTATGAATTGAACGAGATCGTTCAATCGACGAGCGCGCCGGTGTAGCCCCTTGGCCTCCAGCAGAAATTGTTTTTCCAACGGAGTAGCGGCTAAATCGGATGTACGGAGATGGTTGACGTTGAGAGCCATCGTACGATCCATTTAGTCCCAACCCGTTAGGCCTTGATGCTCGTGTAGCATAAATTGAACGAGATCGTTCAATCGACGAGCGCGCTGGTGCAGCCCCTCGGCCTCCAGCAGAAATTGTTTTTCCAACGGTGTACAGTCCAAGTAGGTTGATAGAGTGTTCACCAAGACTTCATCACTGACTTCTTCACGGAAGAATCCTTGCCACGCCGCACTGTCTTCTCGCTGTTGCAGGTATCGTCCGAGCACGTCAATCAACGCCTTCCGTACATTCGTGGTCAACCCGTCTTCGGTGCACATGGGCGTGACCCGAATCGTGGCTTCGCGATAGGGTTTATCGAAGTGCTCATTGGTGAGCTCGCACCGTTCCAGGCCTTGCAGCAAGATGTTGGAGCGACCATCCGGTAAGGGCTGTACGCTGACGATTCGTCCGACACAGAGCGCAGGAAAGATAGCCGGATTGCCATAATAGTCGGGCTCCCACCCTTCCTTCAGGAGCGCCATGGCGATACATTGGCCGCCCACCGTGACATCAGCCACCATCTGGCGATACCGAGATTCAAAAATGTGGAGTGGGAGATAGGTTTTCGGGAAAAAGACCACATTCGGTAACGGAAACACAGGAAGCCGATCGGGAATAGGAAACGGTTCAATGGTTTTGGACGAGCTTCGACCAGACGGCCCCCGCTCATGATCAGTTTGCATGGGCCACGATAGCTGACCCTTGTGAAAATTGTCAACGCTGGTGCTTGGCCACTGATTTGGAATGAAATGCGAAACACCGCTCTCAGACTGCCGATTGGTTCATGGACTCGACGCGTGGTATAACCGGAGCGGATGGGGGCTCCCATCACGCGAAAGACTTGACCGTGGACTAGGAGGCGAGGCAGGTGTGATCAATTCTTGGCGGATCGGAATAGTTGGGGCCTGGCTGAGTGTCGCGGTCGCGCTGGTAGTTGGCGCAAGTGCCGCGCCTACCCCTTTCCAGCCGGCGACGGCCGGATACCAGTACACCTTTCCAAGGGACCATGGCTCGCATCCGACCTATCGGACCGAATGGTGGTACTACACCGGCCACCTGCATGCTCAGGACGGACGGTCATTCGGCTTCGAATTGACGTTTTTCCGACGCGGTATTCCGCCTGAGGATGTAACCACGCTCCCCTCCAAATGGTCGGTGAAGGATCTATATCTGGCCCATTTTGCGGTCACCGACATCAAGGGCAAGCGATTTCATTTCTCAGAGAAGCTCAGTCGTGAAGGCCTGGGGAAGGCGGGAGCCGACGAATCGAAGCTCCAGGTCTGGATTGATGATTGGCGAGCCGAGGCGGCGACGGATGTATCCGGCGTACATACGTTGATCGCGAGAGACGGTACGCACGACCTTTCTCTCACGCTGCGACCGGCTAAGCCACTGGTCGCGCACGGTGCGGCTGGCATCAGCAAAAAGGGGAAAGAGGTAGGCCAGGCCTCTCACTACTATTCGTTCACGAGGCTCATCACGAACGGGAAGTTGACGATCGATGGAGAATCCTTCGATGTCACTGGTCTCAGTTGGATGGACCATGAGTTCGGGTCAGGGGACCTTGGGGCCGATCAAGTCGGCTGGGATTGGTTCAGCATTCAGTTAGAAGACAACACCGAGCTCATGCTCTATCGCATGCGGTTGAAAGATGGATCGTCCGATCTGGCATCAAGCGGCACGGTCGTCTTCTCTGACGGACGGAGTCGTCATATGGACGTGGCGGACTTTCAGATCGAATCGAGCGGCACCTGGACCAGCGCCGAGAGCAAAGCGACGTATCCGGCTAAATGGCAGGTGAAATTCCCCTCCTTGGACGTCGTGCTCGACGTCGTTCCGCTGCTCGCCGATCAGGAGCTGCGCACGTCGCGCAGCAGCCGAGTCTCCTATTGGGAAGGGGCGGTGGCAGTGACCGGGAGCAAGCAGGGTCGTCCGATCAAAGGACAAGGCTACGTCGAGTTGACTGGTTACGCCGAGCGTTTGAAGATGTAAGGAACGGCTGCATCGTTGCGATCACAGGACCCCCGCGATCAGCCCTCCCCCAACTGCGATCAACAATGCCGAGACAATCAGCTGTACCGACCGGAGCGTGACCTTTTTTAGCATCTTTGCACCAATGTAGGCTCCGGCAAAGGCAGAAACACAGCCGCCAATGACCAACTGCCACTCAACGGCATCGCCTTGGGCTAACATATCCCCACCGTAGATGACCATGCGGGAGAGATCGACCATGACAGCGAGGACGACTCCGGTGGCCACAAACGCTTCTTTCTCAAGGCCTACCTTGATCAGGAACATGCTGCGAAAGGCCCCCTGGTGTCCGGATAGCCCGCCGAAGAATCCACTGATCGCGCCGCCAAGCGGAAGCCATTTTGGATCAAGCGCCGTCTTTGAGAATGTTGGAGAAAGTTCCAAGACAACGAAGGAGATGATGAGAGTTCCGATGACGAACTTGAGTACCGATATCTGCCGATTGCTTCCAAAAGCATCGTATTCGTAGATGGGGTCGACTTCCCCTAGATACGTGAGCAGCGCCGCTCCGATAAATGCCGCGACAATCGCAGGCAACCCAAATTTCAGAAGAACGGAACCAGCCGCCTTCCTGCCGAGCAGCCCGATCTTGAAGAGGTTATTGGCCAGGTGGACCATGGCCGTCATCGCAATCGCCAGCTCCATTGGGAAGAATAGGGCGACCACAGGCATCAGCAGCGTACCAAGCCCGAATCCGGAGAAGAGGGTGAGTCCCGAGGCCAGCAACGATGCGATGCATACGACGAGGAGTTCCACTCTGCCTCCTAGCAACAAAGCGGTTCAGCAACTGATGGGATCAGCTTGTCGGTATCTTCAGCGATGGGCCCGGCAGCTGCAAATGCTGTCTCGATTATCCGTCAGGGAGTGGGCTATTTGAAAGTCGAGGGCGAGGCTGACACTTCCCGCTGAGTGCCGGATTGTCTTGTCATTTCGCTAGCCTTCGTATTCGCAGGGCTGCCTTCACACCCTTCTTGGCAGGATGGCGTACAGCATGGCGGAGCAGCCACTTTCGCTCCTTTGTCGCACCCTCTAGCCAACGCTCACAGAGTTCAAAGGCGAGACGGGGATGGTCCTTGGCAATGTCGCCGAGGTGATTGGCCACGCTTCGACGGACATAGAGATCGGCATCGTCCTTCAGTACTTCGAGAATGGGCAGCACCGGACGAGGGTCTTTGATAAAGGCCGGGATCCTGGTTGCCCAGGGGAGACGTGGGCGCGTGCCTTCCGAACAAAGTCGCCGTACATGAGGATCTGAGTCCTTGGTCCATTCCGTCAGTTTCGCCAGCGTGCGCCCCGGCGATTGAATGAGAAAGGGGCGGATGGAGAATTCCGCGCTGAAGCGCTTCGTCAGTTCGTACTGCGCCAGCATCAAGATCTCGAACGGATCATGTCCATCGTTATGTGCAGGATCCAGCCCATAGGTTGCGACAAAGCTCACATGCGGAAGGTAGAAGAACACGGCTAATCCTAGATCCTCCGTGCCTGTCTGCGGTGGAGTCAGCGATCTGAGCAATATGTGGATGACGTCTTCATAGCGTTTCGGCAGATGCTCGCGGAGTGCTCGCGCCAGGTGATGGCCACGCCGCAGAATACTGAGAGGCTTCAAACCATTCAGCGCCGTACGTTGGAAGGCTTTTCCATCAAACGTCGGATAGACGAGACTGATATTGTGCGCCAGACAGTCAATGGTTTTCCGATCAAGTAAGTTTGCGAGGGAAATGCCCTTCTGAATTGAGCGTGGAGCTGTGGGGAGGCGTGGCGTACGGATCGTCGTGCGTTTAGTGGGCATGCGGAGAGGTATGTCTGCTCCTCACTAGGAAGTCAACCGGCTTCCAATGCCATAGGGTGTGTCGCGCGTCTGATGACTGTCGAGGGTCAGGTTGAAATAAATCAATAGTCATGCCTGTCACTAAAATGTGCTGGGAAAACGTGTGTGGAAAAAATAAGGCCGGTCGATAAAGCGACAAGGTTATGCCGAGCGTTTGAAGCTTATCTGTCGGTCATCCGAGCAAATGCATGACTCCATCTTGACGGGAGAACCAAGCGTTTTCACCGAAAGCGGTCTCGTTCATCAAGTGGTTCCAGTTCAGCTCTTATCGCTACCCAGTTGGAAATGTCTCCCTCAAGAAAGCCATGTTCCTGGGCTTCTCGATAACAAGCCCAGACTGCTTTGGATAGTTGAGGACCCGTGCATATCCAAATTGGTTTGAGATGTTTGACGAAGAGAGTCAGTGTCGGAGCCGTGGTCATTGTTAAGGAAATGGAAGATAAAATGTCTTCTGCCGATTGTACGAGTTTAGCTGCCAAGCCTTCGTTAAGGGTGCTAGGAGGTGTTGACCATTGGCCAGCGTTGAATGCATCAACAGACATCCCGCGCAGTTTTAGCGAGGCAAGCCATTCAGCGACATGCGTGGGTTCACCAAACAAGGGTGCCATATCTTCATCGACTGCATTCGATCCCAGTCTCACGAATGAAAACCGGCGCTGTCTGATCTCTCTCGCGTCGTATGTTCGGTAGGCCTCCCAGGTTTTGTGAAGCTCTTCATCAGTTTTTGCGAGGAGAAGAAGTCGCAGGTGTTTTGGCTTGTATGCTTCCGCCATAGACTGAATGGCAAGAACTGTAGCTCGCTCCCAGCATCGAGCCTCAAGTAACAGTTTGGCTTCCGCATACAATTTCTTGGAATTCGTGATGGTGCTCTGAATACCCTCCGCAACCTGAGCAGGCGTAAGGGGACCGTTGTAATATGCTAGAAGGCGATTCGTAGGCATTTACTGTTTGAGACCTTCACGCTTCAAAGTGGAGTGAATGCAGACCATCCGGGCCAAGTGCTTCAAGAATTAGCCGTGGGCGATTACCGCGTAATGCATCGCAAATGCGGCAGTGAAGTTTGTCGAATGACATGTCTGCGGACTGCTTTTCCTAAAGCGTCAGAAGTGGATTCAAATGCTCTGCGGGTGTCGCACAGTTCCGTCTCCTCGGTGATGATCGCCACGGCCCGCAAGAATTCAGCATTACCGTTCTCATCAGTGGCAACGGCTGAAGGAAGGAACTCGGCATACGGGTCTCCGTTGTCGTAACCAAGGCGTGGTGCTGGAGAACCACTATGTGGTGGCGCTCCTTGCGCCGTCACCGTAATCCATTCACAGCCGGTGTGGAAGTCCCCATATCTCGGTAATTTCAGACTCCAGAGTGTCGTGTAGATACGCGTAATGGTCTAGAAGTGCCTAACGTCTGCCTGCAGGCGCGCACCGCTTTCGGCGCGTCGCTATGGAAGCCGTTGTTAGGCCATTCCCTTGCGGACGAACTCTTCATCGATCCTCGCGTGAACGATGGACAGTATATCGATGATATACTTTTTGAGTCGCTCAAGACTCGCCGGTGAGATATCCCATTCAAGATTTGAGTGAACATACTTTCCGCTGGAGATACCGGCAAATATGCGATGAGGGCCAGCCTGAGGATCAGGCTGAATTTCCTTAACTCGATGAGCTTCGGTCTGCCCGGGCAGGCGGTCATGGAAGTGCTCGAAACTGTTTCGCCCGGCGACGTAATGCTCAAACTCTTTCCGATAGCTATCAAACACCTTTTTAGCTTCAAGGAATTCAGGCTGCCCAACGAGTATTTGTAGCATGTTGCGGCATCCTGCCCACGATACGGAATATAGATGAATCTCGGCGAAAACCGGCCACATCCGCCGAGTACCGTCACGCATGTACTCCTGTATTTCCTGCTGCGTGGCATCGGGGCCTGGCTCGTGAGTAGTTGATGAACTAACTATCGCTTGGCAAATGCGAGCCATTTGGGCCTGAGCCGCCCAGCGATGCATCTGAAGACGACCATAGGCAAAAGAAGCCGCGTTGCCATTTGGCACGACGAAGAACAACTTTTCCTCGTATGCCATTGATCGCCAGTATTCGCGCCCTTCCTGCTCGTTCATGCAGACTAATTATGGATGAACTGGTTCTGTATAAGACCACGGATGGGTGCGAAGGATAAGTGCCTGTTGGGTTCCTTGCAATCTGTATGGCCCGCTTGCAAAGACCGATAGTGCCGTTTACGCTGCTACCTCAAGGAGAACCTCTGGATCGCGTTCGGCGGTCATCAACAGCTGCTTCGCAGCCCCGGGCGGTTTTCAGCGGCCTTGTTCCCACCGGTTTATGCGGCGTGGAGGAGGAACTCCACTTTTACGGAGTCGAACGGGAAAATCACTCGGCCATCCTTCCCACGATCGAGCACGCCGGCGTTCAACAACG
>WBZU01001090.1_pt1 | contig 21258 bp, 23 predicted proteins | sample 5204311 | NCBI WGS metagenome assembly WBZU01 (sample SAMN12344359, study PRJNA552823) | activated sludge metagenome | biome: Activated sludge suspended growth; feature: Nitrification reactor; material: Wastewater; isolation source: activated sludge from nitrification reactor of wastewater... | reverse complement strand
AACGATGGCGATACGGATGTTTGGATTGCTCTGCTCGGCTGCACCATCAATGGCCGATATTTCCATGATCTTCTGGGGGCTGTAGGCGATGCGCTCGCAGGCAATAAAATCGTTGATCACGTAACGAATGGCGTCGAATCGAACGTCGTGTTCGACCGCCAGAATGGATTCGGCCAGCTCTTCACTGCTGATGAAGCCGGCGTAACGCCGATAAACCCCTCGTTTTTCCCAGAAGATGTCATAGGCCATGTGTGGTCAGCTCAGTTTGTACTTATGGGTTGAAGGAGATGGCCCGATCGTGCCGATCAGGCAATCAGACAGTTCGGAACAACGGGTGCCTGCATATCGCGACCACAATATCCGGCTGACGGCATTGTTTCAAGCCTGTACCAGCGCCGACGCCGCCGCCGGCTGGACGATCTGAAATCCGAGCGTGGTTCGGCCGCGCAGGCAGAGCAGGGCCTTGTCCTTGCTGACCAGCAGATTGGCGTTGCAGCGGGCGGCGAGCTCAAGGAATTTCTGGTCGTCCCTGTCCTTACAGCGCGGCAGTTTTGGCGCTTCGCCTTCGGGAAAAACCTGAACCAGCGCGCGGTAGCGGGCATAGCGTTCGGCCATCATCTCTGGCGTCAGCTTGAGTTGCGGGTAGGTCAGCACGCGCTGCAGTTCATCCAGCGTCCGTGCATCGACAAAGCACTCAATTTCACCGGCTTCCAGCGCGGCCATGATCGGCACGGCATCGGTATTGCCCCAGTGGAAAAGGTCGAGGACGACATTGGTATCAAGAACTAAGCGCAGCATGCGGGGATTATAATGCGCGCCACTTCAACGCCTTGCCCGGAATAACCGATGTCCCGCATTCTTCTTGCCCCGATGGAAGGGCTCGCCGACGATTTGCTGCGCGGCGTGCTGACCGACATCGGCGGCTACGACTGGGGCATTTGCGAATTCGTCCGGGTTTCCAACACGCTGTTGCCGGCCAAGACCTACGAGCGGATTTGTCCGGAACTGCGCAACGGCAGCAAGACGCGAACGGGTACGCCGATGCGCGTGCAGCTTCTCGGCTCTGACCCGTATTTCATGGCTGAAAACGCCCGCCGGCTGGTGACGCTGAACCCGGCCGGGGTCGATATCAATTTTGGTTGCCCGGCGCCGACCGTGTTTCGCCATCGCGGTGGCTCTGCGCTGCTCGGCGAGCCCGAGCTGTTGAACGAAATCACCAGCGCCGTGCGCGCCGTGGTCCCGGCCCACATCCCGTTCACCGCCAAGATGCGTCTCGGCATCGACGACACCAGCCGGGCCATCGATTGCGCCCAGGCACTGGAAGCCGCCGGCATCAACGAACTGATCGTGCATGGCCGGACGAGAACCGACGGCTACCGTCCGCCGGCACGCTGGGAGTGGATCGACAGGGTGCGCGATGCCATCGACATTCCGCTGATCGCCAACGGCGAGGTGTGGACGGTGGAAGACTTCCGCAACTGCCAGCAGGCAACCGGCTGTGCCGACATCATGATCGGTCGCGGTGCCGTGGCCGACCCGCTGCTGGCGCGGCGCGTGCGCGGCGAGGCCACCGGCGGCTGGGAAGAGATCCGGCCCACCGTGGCGACCTATTGGCTGGGCGTGCGCAAGAAAGTCGTGCCGGTGCATGCCGGCGGCCGGCTCAAGCAGTGGCTGGCCATGATGCGGCGAAACTATCCCGAGGCCGAGGTGCTATACGAGCGTATGCGGCCGATCAAGGGGGCGGCCGACATCGATGCGGCCATGATCGACGAGGGCCTCGTGACCCGGGAGCAACTGGCGGCATGATGGACGACGAACCGCAGGGAAATTCCCGCTTCATCGCCAGCGCCCAGCACGGCCCGCACCGTGACCTGGAAGCGCTCGTGCTGAAACATATGGCTCACCCGTTTCGGAAGCCGATGGCCGATTACAACCGCACGGCGCTGGCGGTGGCGCTGGCCGCCCGCGATGCCTGGAACCCGCAGGCGCCGCTGATCCTTGATGCCGGTTGCGGCGTGGGCTGGAGCACGCAGCGCATCGCTGAAACCTTCCCGGATCATTTTGTATTGGGCGTCGATCAATCGCTCGACCGCATCAGCCGTGGCAAGCCGCTGCCCATGCCGGCCAACGCGCTGCTGCTGCGCGCCGATCTGATCGATGTCTGGCGCCTGCTGGCAGAGAACGGCATTCGCCTCGCCCGGCACTACAACCTCTACCCGAACCCGTGGCCCAAGATCGGCCATCTGGCCCGGCGCTGGCAGGGCCACGCCGTATTTCCCGTCTGGCGCGAGCTGGGCGGCGAGGTCGAATGCCGCAGCAACTGGCGCATCTACATCGAAGAAATGGCGCAGGCCCTGACGCTGCTCAGTGGCCAGACCGTCGTTGCCGAGCCGTGGCAAACCGATGATCCAATGACGCCCTTCGAAAAGAAATACCTCGCCTCCGGCCACGAGCTGTGGCGCTGTCGAGTCAGCCTGCCATGAGCGTTTGCCAAACCTGCGGCGCCTGCTGCGCCAGTTTTCGTGTCGACTTTCATCCGGCTGAACTCAGCGGCGGTGCCTTTGCCTGGGGCGAAGGCGTGCCCCAAGCGATGACCGTGCCGGTTACGGCCGGCATCGTCCGCCTGTGCGGCACCGACAGCGCAGCGCCGCGCTGTGTCGCACTGGCCGGCGAAATCGGTCAGTCGGTGAGTTGCACAATCTACGAAGGCCGGCCATCACCCTGCCGGGAGTTCGACACCGAACACGCCGCCTGCAACCGGGCGCGTCAGCGACACGGGCTATCGCCGCTGCCCTGACTCGGCGCAAAGGACCGCCACGGTCAACCCGAAAAAAAGCCGAAAAATCAAAAACCGCCCACCGCGTCGCTGCGGGGGCAGCTGCCAGCGCAATGTGCAGGCGGGTCCGGTTAAACGCGGGGTTGGGCGGCGATAGGCAATCAGGTCAACAATCTCATCCATTCACGAGGTACCTGGAATAGAGAAAAAAGGCGCAGTACATCAACATCCCGGAACCGGCCAGGCATGCGAGGCCATTGAATAATGCGATACACCCCGCAAACGTCTCAGAAATCCCGTCGTTGACAGCCATTCGATTGGCCGGGGAAAGTGCGGCGAGCACTTCATGCCAGGCATTTCGAGAATAGAGATCGTCGTCCTGACAATAGATTCTTTGCAACGCATCCGCTATGGAGTTGGCCGCATCGGCGGACAGTCCATTCACGCGTTTCGGGCGTCGAGCCGCTTTGAGCCCTTTGAGCTGAGCGTTGATGTCCGACTTGTCGCGAAGGATCAAGTGCTTAATTCCAAATCCTTTGGCGAGCTCAATTTCGGCGCTGACAAATGCACTCTCCGTCGCGTTGCCTTCCGGATCCACGACGACCAATGCAGCAGTCGACAAAAAAAGGTCCATGTAGACACGCGCTGTCGCGCCGGGGTCGCGCGACAGGAAATCCATTCGGGGATCCATTCCGTCCTGTGCTCTTGGTGCATCCCCGGATTTTGGGATCAGGTCCATGGGTTGGTAGTGGACGACTGACAGGCCACTCTGACGCAAACGGTCGGCGATTTCCAATGCGAGCGAGTAGTCCTTCCGCCGAAAGCTGATAAAAACGGCACCCGGCAAGCTTGGTCGATATGCATCGATCAAGAAGTACTTGGCGCCATACAGCCACCGTAGGCCCAAAAGTAGAAGAGGAATGGCAATGAATAAACAAACCGAGAGCGCGTACCATGCCCAATGATTCATAATTAATTCAGTTGGTTAGCGTTGGGCTGTCCCACTCGACTGTAGTGTTTGACCGCGCTAGTGAGTTCGAAATGTATTCCATTGGTGGGTCTTCAATTCCATGGCCGCATAGGCCTCAAAGACGTACAACTCAAGAGGGTTGTCGATCTCAACGAAGGCAACATCCAGCGAGCGAAGATACTGCTGCGCGGCGGAAAAAGCTTTTTTGAACTCAGCATCTTTCATAACCTCAGCTCTTTTCCCTTGCTTCGGCGTGCGCCGTTGCGCGATTGCATAGACTAGACTGGCATCAAAATGCGTAGCGCCGGTGACATGCTGACGCAGGCGGGCCAGCACGCCTCGCGAGATACCCACGTAAATGGGTACTCCGCTTTCAATGAGCACGTAACAGCCAGAAAAATCTTTTGGCAATTCGAGCTGCTTCGCAATTGCGGCGGGACCGTTGCCTGGGACGGAAAAAAGCGAAGCTTTGTGGGGTGTGGCTAGCGCCAACCTAAGTTTTTTCATGAAGCTCGGCAGCACCGAGTTTGCGAGATCCTGAAAAGAATGAGGGCAGTTGTCTATGAGCACGGTATTGCGGTCTAACGTCAAAGCTCAGGGGCGCGACGCCTGCGGCGCGCCCCCTGGAGCGATGGGTTGGGCATCAACTGACTCACTGCTGCTTTCTGCTTTTCTCTTGAACACAGCGTAGTTTCTACCGCCAGATGGATTTGAATAACTAGCATTTAGTTCAGTTTTGTCCGAGGACATCTTGAATGTGCACGTTCCTGAGGTTGATCTGTTGCATTCAAACTGAAGTCTGTTACCTTCAATTTGTCCTTCGCTGGCGCTATTACCCCCGCCACAGTATTTAATCCTTGCGTTGCAATTTTGGTCGACACCTTTGATATTGAGCGTGCACTTGCCTACGCCGCCGACTTGCCATTCGCCTTGCCACCTTCCCTGCCAGTCTTGACAAGTAATTTGGTCTTCACCAGCGAATGCGTTGCCAACGCAAAAGGCAAACAGTATGGTTACAAAGACATTTTTCATCGTTAATGGCTCCTTGGTGAGTGATGCCCAACGTGAAAATAACCGGACGTCCGTCAGGCCGGTCGGGTTGATTGCGGAGTTAGGCAGACATGACGCCTCAGCTCTCCATGGAGATGCCATCAATGCTGCCTGCGCTATCAAAATGCACTGAAATGACATAGTCGGTCACCTCATCCGGGAGCGTGAAATCAAAGTACTCAATGTCGTCCTGCCCCCAAGATGAACGGAGTTGAAGTAAACCGATTACTGACGCAGGCTCTGGATTGCCGGAGCCAAGATGTTTCTGCCAATAGCTCTGTGGAAGCTCCGCCAGGTGGTGCTCGGCAAACAAACTAACGCTGTCCTCACCTGCCGCCGTGCCAAATGCCTGTTTGATTGCTTCAAGTGCTATTTTTTGCCGCTGAATATCAATTGTTGTCATTGCATCTCCTTATTGGTCTGAAGTTTGAGTTAACCGGCCTGGCGCGGCTTGCTGCGACAGGCACCATGGAATGAATTGTCAGGCTCAGTCCTCAAAGAATTTCGGCTATTTGCATTCTGAGGTTGGAAACCAGGCGACAGCGGCGCCTTGGAACTGATCCGTTTTGTGCAAAAGCTGGTTGCCCAGCACGGAAACCCAGAAGCCCGTTGTGTGCAATACAGGGTTGGAATACAGAATGGCCAGTGGCGGCTATGCAGTGCGGTAGCCGCCATTGGCCTTCGGAAATCCTATTTCAGCACCCGGCCAAGAGCGGTCAGTCAGGCATTCATCCTAAAAGCAGCCGTTCACAATCATTTTGTCCCATAAAGCAAAAGCGAAAACGCGTCTGGCATATTGGAGTTGTTATACTGACAGCAAATATCCCAAGTGACTGAATGGCATGAACTTTGAGCAGCATTTTCAGCGTCAACAATATCAATTGTTATACGGACCCCAGTGTCCGTGTAAACACTGTTAGAGGTCTGTAGTGACCGACACAATTGCCATCGGAATCACGATTGCTGTCATTGCGATACCTTGCGGGCTAATGGCTATGGCGTTACGGCACTTCGTTCCGCTTATCCGTGGTTTCAATGCGCCGCTGTGGGCTTATGCGTTAGGGCCAATCGCATTTGCATCAGATCGCTTCCTTTCCGAGGCAGCGCGCCCTCACCGCAAACCTTTCATTCGCTATGTTTCAGCTTTCATTTTGGTGTCGCTTGCTTTGCTCGTCGTTGCTTCAGGGAGCCTTGCATGGCACCTCTAACATTCCAATCCACCGGACCGTCAAAAGCTACGCTTTTGCCGTCCGGTGATTTTCAACGTTGGGCGTCACAGCAACAGAGGGCGATCAGCGCCAGCAGCCAAAATGGAAACTCCTGAATATTTCGAGGCACTTAAAGGATCAAGAAAACGCCTCTTGGCTGGAGATGTCTTTGCTGTAAAACCAAAAGGGCATGACTATTTGTTTGGGCGAGTGATACGAACAGACGCTAGAGTTGTTTCCTTCACAAACTGCTTTCTGGTCTATCTGTATAACGTTTCAGCAAAAAATCTGAACCAGCTTCACTTGTCCGATTTAACGCCAAAACGATTACTTTTGCCGCCGCTAATTATCAATCGCCTTCCGTGGTCCCGAGGAATCTTCATGACTGTTGGAAATTTCCCAATCGACCGAAGCGATCTGTTGGAAAGACATTGCTTTAAAACCTATGAGGGAAGGTTTTTTGATGAGGTCAGCAACCAGCTCTCGCAGCCATATGAGCCGGTTGGGATATTTGGCTTGTGGAGCTATGCAGCGCTTGGTGAGGCATTGAGCAAAATATTGCCCAAGGCCGCATTGGAATGAAGAGCAGCCGCCCAGAGAAGCCCAGCAATTCGGTCCACCGGACCGTCGGCCAGCTGCGCTGGCCGCCGTCCGGTGACCTAGCACGTTGGGCGTCATGAAATTCAGTATCCAGATCACATGCGGCGGGGAGGTTATCTTTGCCGGGCATTCGCAAAAGGATCGCCCTGTCTACTACGGCGCACCGCCAGAAACCGGGTTGTGGCGTGTGAGCATTCCAAAGTTTGAAGATTTTGTGGCCGGCAAACTGTTGGCAATGTCATTTGGGGATTCAATCGACGAGTTCCGCTTTGGATTCGAGATCGGTGAGTTGGAGGAATGGGGGACGTGGTTCACTTCAATAAGTAACTACATGAGCTACCGGCCAAAGCACAAGACATTCATCTCCGTTGCGCAGTTGGAGTGGGAGGAAGTCAAGCACCTATCTACGTCTGAGCAGTTGAAAATGCTTGGCGATGCGCTCGTTTCATCGATCGAACGAATAGCCACGGCTAAGCGCAAGCCCAAGGATTTTGACCACATGACTTTGGCTCAAACCGTTCGTGGCATCCTGCGCTTGTGCGAGCCATCTCTCGTCGAGGCTGACGCCCAACCTATCATTCCACCTGACCTCGCGCCTGCGGCGCGCGTCCGGTGAATTCAAACGTTGGACGTCACAATCGTGTCATTGCCTGTCTATCCATAACTGATGATCGAATACCGCCACAATTTCCCGCTGAACCCCGTTGATGTTGCTCGCGTGTTCGATTCGTCGGGTATCACACGTCCAACGGACGACATTCCACGCATAGCCCGAATGTTCGCCTCGTCGAATCTGGTCATTTCCGCATGGGCGAACGAGGTTCTAGTCGGAGTGTGTCGTGCACTCACTGACTACAGTTATTGTTGCTACCTGTCCGACCTAGCGGTTGATCAAGCGTTTCAGAAGCACGGTATCGGCACGGAACTCATAAGGCAGGTGCAGTCCACTGTCGGTGATGCGGTGTCCCTCATCCTGCTCTCGGCTCCTGGTGCCATGTCGTACTACCCATCTGTGGGCTTTGCAAAGGCTGAGAACGCCTTCGTCATCAAGAGAACCCAGTGATGCCCAACATCTCGCTCCAGCCGACCTTCAGCCAGCTACGCTATCTGCCGTCGGCAGACCTAACACGTTATGCGTCATGAGCCTCGTTAAGGAAGTCGTCGAATCGTGGGGATGGATCGGTATAGATCCTGTTGAAGTCATTGGCGAAAACGACTTTGGCAACCTAATGATCAAGGATGCGGAGGGCAAATACTGGCGGCTATGCCCGGAAGATTGTTATTGCCGAGTAGTTGCCTCAAATCGCCAAGAACTCGACTCACTGTCACACAATCAAGATTTCCTACGTGACTGGTATATGCGGGCACTGGTTGATCTTGCATGCGACAAATTCGGGCCATTGCCAGAAGGACGGAAGTACTGTCTGAAAATCCCAGGCTTTCTTGGTGGAGAGTACGGTGGCGACAATTTGGCTACTGCGCCATTAATTGAGCTTGTACGGCTTTCTGGTGATATTGCCCGGCAAACACATGACCTGCCGACAGGAACTAGCGTCAAGTTCAGGTTCGTCGATTGAAAACGCATAACATTTCAATCCACCAGACCTCCGGCAAGCTGCGCTTGCCTGCGTCCGGTGATTTACAACGTTCCTGAGTGTCCGCTTTCCAAACGGGCCTATGTCCGCAAAGGGCACCGACCTGCCGGATAGCACTGAAATCTGAGTGTCTCTTCCCAGTCAGAAGCAGGCTTAGCCACCACAGCCTCAGTTCCAACCAATTGGAGTTGAATTGAGGTTGCACACAAGATGCATAGTCCAACCTCGGCACCCAATCGGGTTGGACTTCGAAATCTCCACTATCCAACCTCAGAATGCAAATAGCCAGAATTTCTCTGTTGGGACGGAGGCTTTGCGTAGCAAGCTGCGCAAGATTTCTGGGAGGAAAGGGACGAGGAAGTGCCCCCATTTTTCGACATCTTCAACTGTGTAGTACCGACACCAATTGTCCACTCCTGGCTGCCAAGGCCGCCCTGGCTCTTTGAGTTGGGGCCTTGTTTCGACAATTTGAGCCACGAGTAGGTTGGCGGCGAGAGCCATTTGGTCAGAACAGTTCTCAAGGATACGAGCGTGGCGACCTGAAAGACATGCCGGGTCAATTTCTCCAGCACCGCCGTTAAGAGTGAATGAGCCACCGTGCCCTGAACCTCCAAAGCTATTGCATTGCACCTCAAAAGCAAGAATGAAAGCGGGGTTGCTCCTAGTCTGTTTAACGAAGCAACAGCGCTTACCCGGCAGCTTCCTGAACCCATTCTTCAAGCACCGGGGCTTGAATATGGTGGCAAGAGCATGGTGGACATCGTTGGACTTGGTGTAAAGATCAGCGCTCATGGCTTGATGCCCAACGTTTGAATTCACCGGACGGCGCGGCTTCTCGCGCAGATCCGGTGGAATGGTGGATTGGGCATCTTGCCCCTATACTTTTGCTGGACAATCGGCTGTTGATTATGTACAGTAATGCGTACATATTTGGAGGTTCGACATGGATGCAATGACCTACACCACCGTTCGCGCAAATCTTGCCAGCACTATGGATCGGGTTTGTGACGACCACGAAGCCTTGATTATTACTCGCAACGGAGAGCAGTCCGTGGTGATGCTCTCGCTTGAAGATTACAAAGCGCTTGAAGAAACAGCATATCTCTTGCGCACGCCCGCCAACGCGAAGCGTCTTCTCTCGGCGGCTGCTCAATTGAACGCCGGGAAAGGCATCGAGCGAGAGCTTGCAAAGTGAAGCTGATTTTTGCAGATGAGGCATGGGAAGATTATCTCTACTGGCAAAAGCAAGACAAGCGCATGGTTGAACGGATCAACAAGTTGATTCGGGAAACCCAACGAGAGCCATTTTCTGGCATCGGTAAGCCAGAAGCATTGAAACATGCGCTATCAGGATTCTGGTCACGCCGACTAACAGATGAACATCGCATGGTGTACCGCGTTGAAGGTGATGAACTGTTGATTGCACAGTTGCGGTTTCATTACTGAGACGCCTAACGTTTGAATTGAGCGGCCCGCGCGGCTTTTCGCGCAGGTCCGCTCGAATGATGGGTTGGGCGGCAACTCAATCGGACACCCACACGTAAAGCCATTGCCCCCGAATATATGCGTGGACGATGCCTGTTGATTCGGGAGTGCCAGACACAATGACTTGGTTACGGCTAGCAATCCGCTCACGTGAGCTCGGCGATTTGGCGGTGTAGTCAAAGGACGCAGTCATTTCATACTTTCCGGGACCGGCGGTGGCGACATAGCAGTTTGAGATTGAGTTGCACCAAGTGGGCAATTCAAATATTGACCAGTCGCGGCCACGCCGCAGGGCGCTCACTAGCATGACCTTCTCAGTGCTTTTGTGCGGGAGCAAGACCGCGATGTCGGCAAGACCGTTGCCATCAAAGTCACCGGTGGCAACCAAGACACAATCACTGTGACTGTGCTTCCGACTCCATTGGACTTGCGTAGGCTCACCTTCTTTGGCGAGTGGCAGGCGAAACTCTGGGTATTTGGCATGCAACGTCTGCGCAAGAGAAGCCGGGATTCTGGAGAGACAAGAATCCCGGTTCTCAGCGAGTGCTGCCGGCGCCGAGAGAAGAGAAACAGCCAGAAGGCAGACCGCGCGGAGAGAACGCACTGTTGTCGCCCAACGTTGTAGGTAAGGGGCGCTGCGCGACGCTTTATCGCGCAGCGTCCAGCGACCGGAGGGAGCGGCCTTGACCGCAGTGTTAGAAGGGTTTGCCGGGAAAGCGGTAGCGCAAGCGAACGGCATGCAGCCGCGACCGCCGGTGGCAAACGGAAACTGCCGAGCAGCCGGGAAAGCCGCCGAACCCGAGGATTTTGAATTTGGCTGAAATTTCCGGTTGACCGTAGCAACGCCGAAAACGCTGAGCCGACGGGCCAAAACAGGCACGGAGCCAAGAGCAAGCGACGGGAAGCGAAGTGACATGAGAAACCGGAGCCTTCTAACGTTGTAGGTAAGGGGCGCTGCGCGGCGGTTTATCGCGCAGCGTCCAGCGACCAAAGGGAGCGGCCTTGACCGCAGGGTTGGGCGGCTGGTCAATCAGGGTGATATTCATATTTGGCATAGCGCTCTGCGTAAAACTCTTGGAGTGACAGGCGAGATTCGAATAGCTCAGACCAGAGTTCGTAACCGTCGATGAGCTGCTCTCCATCTTGCTCGTAGCCGCTGCGCTCTGGATGCACGGAAAGATTGCGATCCTTTGCATAGGCCAGTGATTCGGCGTCGGCCTTTGCATGGGCCTCCGGCCAATCAGCGGCCTCGAAGGAGACGACACGCTCTTCAAATATGTTCGTTCCGTCGTTCTTCACCCCGAAGTGATAGACAGTTCTGGCAGCGTACCAAGGCACCGGAGTCTCCTTCAAGCGGCCCAACGTAGAAGTGAGCGGCCTGCGCGGCTTTTCGCGCAGATCCGCTCGACTGCAGGGTTGGGTATCAAGGTTAATATCAGCATGGCTCGTGCAGTACACCTTCGGGGGCCATTCTCTTAAGTAGCCAACCGCCTGAGTACTTGAGATTCTCGTGAATTACGGTTTCAGTCAGAAGATTTCCATCCACGGTACGCAATTCGAGATAGTAAGTATCGTATTGAGCTGGATGGCCAGACAATGCAGCCAGCCAGTGCCAGGGCATGAGGCTTAGCGATGAAGTCGAAGTGAGCAGGACGAAGCACCCGTTCGTACCAACCCATTGTGTATCCTGTATGCGACGCTGGCTAATACCACTACTAACTCGCGTACCCGTATGAAACTCGACCACTTCGAAAGTGTTTCTGTTCTCGCCAACTCGAGACTCCGCCACAACTGCGAGCGACCTTCTGGAGTTCAGGGCCACTTTGGCGAAGTAAGGGACCTTAATCTGCTCGCGCACAAGCTTGTCGTCGGCCTGTTTTTTCACCAAGTCCGGATCGTTCTCAGCGGCAGACAGAAACGAACACGCCCGCTGGTTATCGCACTTTGCAAGTTGAACAGCTTTGAATTCCCGCAAATCGACGGCGTACTCAAATGCGCTACCGCCTCCCATGAGCCGAACTATTAGGCTTGGATCAACCACCGCTTGTTCAATAGCTCCAGCGCACGTGACGGACACTGCCGTAGCAATAGCGATTAGAGAACGTGCGATGCTCATGATGCCCAACGTGCTGCCTTAGCCGTCTGATTAACGAGAAATCTCATAAATAACCTCTTTACCTTCCGAGCGAGCCCGGAGTTTGTTTCCTGATACCGATACAAACTCAAGTCCATCGCTCGATTGCGTCGAGTAACCGATAAAAAGCTTTCCGTTTTCGATTCGCCAAGAGAGCAGTGGCGCAGTCCAAGGGCCTCCCTTCGGGCCTGCCGTCACAGCTACCAATCCGCTTTCTCCGAAGCGCATTTGGAAGTCATTTGTCTCGCTTATCAGGTCCAAAGAAGTGCCGATCAACCAGTCAGGCGACCATCCCTTTATATCTGTTGGGAGCGGCGGTTTTGGTGCGATTGGCAGGACTGCGTAGGAAACGCCTGTTGCAAGCAACAGAAACAAACCAAGGAAAGAACGTCTTGTGTATTGAGTCATAGGTATCCCATGCTAAGAAGCCCAACGTTGAAAATCACCGGACGCAGGCAAGCGCAGCTTGCCGGAGGTCCGGTGGATTGTGATGTTGGGCGTCACCACACTTTCCACCACGGCTTCACTTGCCCCTTTGTTAGCACGCCGCTTCGACGCCGCTCTTCAAGCACAAATGAAAACTTAGCGAAATCATGTGCGCTCTCCGGCGCTACATACTCGAACTGACCAAAATGTTTTGCGTAGTCGCTAAGGTACAAGCCATCCGGCCCGTAGTATCGCTTGGCAAACGCATTACCTTCGTCTGTGAAATCTTCATTTGTGAGTTTGCCATCGCAGTAGTTGAAGAAGAAGTCTGTTGCCGACAGAGTGCCTTCAATTACTCGTTGCACCGCTTCTGGCTCATTTTCAATGTGCAAGGCGCTGGCCCATCCATTGGAAAAGCACCAGCGCAGAAATAGAGCAATGTGTGTTGCTCCGTGTTCGTCAGGCTGTCCTTCAGGGAAGCCTTCTGCTCCATAGTGCCAACTCGCATCGTCGTATTTCACAATGACTCCTCTGACGCCCAACGTTTAGTAGACACCCTGACAGGTGTCTACTTCCCGCCAGCGAGGTGTATAAATACAAAAATAACCTGATAACATTTTGATTCTTAATTCCTCGTTGGTAACTGCGATGCCTGACGAAGCGCCTTCTACACCGCCACCGCCAAAATTGCTCGATCAGGTGCGGGATCGGATTCGGGTGAAGCATTACAGCATCCGGACTGAAACGCAATATCTGCAATGGATAAGGCGTTTTATTCTGTTTCATGACAAACGCCATCCGCGTGACATGGGCGCTGCTGAGGTTGAAGCGTTCTTGACGCATCTTGCGGTTGAGGGCCGGGTGGCGGCGTCTACGCAGAATCAGGCGTTGTCGGCGTTGCTTTTCCTGTATCGCGAAGTGCTGGGGATCAATCTGCCCTGGCTGGATGGCGTCGTTCGTGCCAAGTTGCCGCAGCGTTTGCCGGTGGTCTTGACGCGGCAGGAAGTCGGCGGCTTGCTGGATCGCATGAGCGGGCTGCACGGGATGATGGCGCGTTTGCTGTACGGCACTGGCATGCGATTGATGGAATGCGTACGGCTACGCGTCAAGGATGTGGATTTCGAGCGGGCCGAGATTGTGGTGCGCGACGGCAAGGGGGCGAAGGACCGGGTGACGATGCTGCCGCAGTCGCTGATCGGGCCGTTGCAGGATCATTTGCGCTGGCGCCGGCAGTTGTTTGACGACGACAAGGCCAAGGGCAGGGCGGCGGTCTATTTGCCCAATGCGCTGGATAAAAAGTACCCGAACGCCGAAACGGATTGGGCTTGGCAGTATGTTTTTCCGGCGGCCGGTTTTTCGGTGGACCCGCGCAGCGGCGACGAGCGGCGCCATCATGTCGATGAAAAGGCCTTGCAGCGCGCCGTCAAGAAGGCGGTGCAGGCGAGCGGCATGGCCAAGCTGGCGACGCCGCACACCTTCCGCCATTCTTTCGCGACGCACCTGCTGCAGTCCGGTTACGATATTCGCACCGTGCAGGAACTGCTCGGCCATGCCGATGTGGCGACGACCATGATCTACACGCACGTGCTCAACAAGGGTGGGCGCGGCGTGACTTCTCCGCTGGATGCAATGTAAAGAACGATGTCCGAAGACCTGTTTTCAAACGCTGGCGCTCAAGGCCAGCACGCCCCGCTCGCCGAACAGCTTCGGCCGCAAACGCCGGATGAGGTGATCGGCCAGCAGCATTTGCTTGGGCCGGGCAAGCCGCTGCGCCTCGCCTTCGAATCCGGCCAGCCGCATTCGATGATTCTTTGGGGGCCGCCGGGCGTCGGCAAGACGACGCTGGCGCGCATGATGGCGACGCAATTCCAGTGCGAGTTCATTGCGTTGTCGGCGGTGTTTTCCGGCATCAAGGAGGTGCGCGAGGCAGTGGCGCAGGCGGAAATGTGGCGGACGCAGGGCCGGCGGACGATTCTGTTTGTCGATGAAATCCATCGCTTTAATAAAGCGCAGCAGGACGGCTTTTTGCCGTTTGTCGAATCCGGCCTGCTGACTTTCATTGGCGCGACGACGGAAAACCCGTCCTTTGAACTCAATTCCGCCTTGCTGTCGCGGGCCTCGGTGTATGTGCTGAAGTCGCTCGACGAAGCCGAGATGGGCCAGCTTTTCGACCGGGCCTGCGCCCAGGCGCTGGCCGATCTGAGCGTCGAACCAGCCGCCCGCGAACGCCTGATCGGCCTCGCCGACGGCGATGCGCGGCGTTTGCTCAATCTGCTCGAACAGCTCCGCACGGCAGCGCGCACGGCCGGCATTGCTACGGTCAACGGGGAATTTATCGAAAAAACGATGGCCCAGAGCCTGCGCCGTTTCGACAAAGGGGGCGACGCCTTCTACGACCAGATCTCGGCCCTGCACAAATCGGTGCGCGGCTCGAATCCGGATGGCGCGCTCTACTGGCTGACCCGCATGCTCGATGGCGGCGCCGACCCGCGCTACCTTGCCCGGCGTATCGTCCGCATGGCCTGGGAGGACATCGGTCTGGCCGATCCGCGCGCCATGCAGATCGCCAACGACGCAGCCGAAACGTTTGAGCGCCTCGGCTCGCCCGAGGGCGAACTGGCGCTTGGGCAGGCGGTGATTTACCTGGCCGTGGCTGCCAAGTCGAACGCCGGCTACAACGCCTACAACGCCGCCCGCGCCTTCGTGAAGCAGGATGGTTCGCGCCCGGTGCCCAACCATTTGCGCAACGCGCCGACCAAGCTGATGAAGGAGCTTGGCCACGGCCACGCCTACCGCTACGCCCATGACGAGCCGGAGGCCTACGCCGCCGGTGAAACTTATCTGCCGGACGGCATGGCCGAACCCGGCTGGTACGAGCCGACCCCGCGCGGGCTGGAGGGGCAGATTGGCCAGAAGCTGGCGCATTTGCGGGAACTGGATCGCAAGGCGGGCAAAAAATAATGGACTTGGTGCAGACCATCGCGCTGTCCACCGGCCTGGCCTGGGCCAGTGGCTTGCGGCTGTATCTGGTGGTTTTTCTGGCAGGTGTCTTGAGTTATTTCGGTTATCTGCATTTGCCGGAGACGCTGGCCGTGCTGCGCAACCCGCTGGTCATTGGCGCGGCCGGCATCATGGCTTTTGCGGAGCTGATCGCCGACAAGATTCCGGCTTTCGATTCACTGTGGGACAGCGTTCAGACGTTCATCCGTATTCCGGCCGGGGCGCTGTTGGCGGCCTTCGCCATGGGGGATGTCGATCCCGCGTGGACGGTGGCGGCCGGGCTGGTCGGCGGCACGATCACCGCCGGCACGCATTTCGCCAAGGCCGGCAGCCGGCTGGCGATCAATACCTCGCCGGAGCCGTTTTCGAACTGGCTGGCGTCATTTGGCGAGGAGGGCATGGTCCTCGGCGGTTTGTGGACCATGCTTGCCTCGCCGCTGGTTTTCCTGGGTTTGCTCGTCGTCTTTCTGCTGCTGGTCGGCTGGTTGCTGACGCGCTTCTGGGCCTTGCTCAGCCGCCTGCGTCAGCACGTTTGATGGCCTTTGGCGTCAGGATTTTTCCCTTCTTTTCGTAGAGCAGCACCGGGCAGCGTTGGGTGTCGTGGTAGATGCCGACGCAGTCCAGACACTGGAAGCAGGCGTCGTAGCGGATTTCGCCGGTCGGCTCGATGGCGTCGTAGGCACATTTTGACTTGCAGCTCTGGCAGGGTTTGCCGCACTCGACGCGGCGGGTCAGCCAGTCGAACCGGCGCAGTCGTCCGCCCAGTGACATCACCGCGCCGAGCGGGCAGATGAAGCGACAGAAAAACTTGTAGTAGAAAGCGCTGGCGACCAGCAGCGCGACGGCATAGGCCACAAACGGCCAGCTGCGGTCGAACCCGACGGTGATTGCGGTCTTGAAAGGTTCGAGTTCGTTCAGACTTTCGCCTTGATGCGGCCAGAAGAGTGCAGCGCCGGCCAGCACGGCGAGGGCGACGTAGCGTCCCCATTCCAGGCGTTTGGCCATGGCCAGCGGAATGTGCAGGCGCGGCAGGTGCAGCTTGCGGGCCATTTGGCCGACAAATTCCTGCAGGGCGCCGAACGGGCAGAGCCAGCCGCAGAAGGTGCCACGGCCCCAGACGACGAAGGTGATCAGCGTGAAAGCGATGAGCAGCAGCGAAATCGGGTCGTAAAGGAAGCTGGACAGACCCTGGCCGGATTTCAGCGACTTGAGCGCGCCGGTGACCTGAACGATGGAGAGTTGGCCCTGCACGGTCCAGCCGATGTAGATCAGCGTAAAGGCGAGAAAGCCGAGGCGGAACACTTTCAGCCGGCTGGCATCAATCGACATCCAGCGCGGACGGGCGAGCACGATGCTGAGCAGGATCAGGGCGGTAGTCAGGATGCTGAGATCGACCCAGCGCTGTTGCCAGGCCAGCACCCATTCCGGCAGCGGTTTTGGCGGATAGGTGAACAGGCGCTCGGGCGGGGCGTATTGCAGGGTCACGGTTTTGTGTGTGAGGACGGGCAGGATCATGCCCTTGGCGCGGGTGATGCTCAGGGTCAGGTCGAGCGGGCGGCCGGGGTCAAGGCCGGCTTCGGCATAGACGCCGAAGAGCCGGGAGGTATTGAGTTCCGGCAGTCTGACGTTGACCTTGGGTTCGAAACCCTGGTCGCGGAGTTCGAGAAACAGACCGTCCTGCGCCATGCTCAGGCGCGAGGATTGGCCACCCGGCACGAAGCTGTCGTCGACGATGGGGTAGCGCCCGGACGAGGCGATCCACCACAGATGCCGGTTCTCGAAATTGCGGGTCATGGCCTCCTTGTATTGGGCGTCGCCAAGAATGGCGCGGCCGATGCTCGGCGCGTTGAGGTAAGCAATGTAGATGTCGGTGAAAACGCCATCGGGCTGGGTCAGGCCCTCTTCATCGACGCCGGCGCCATCGGTGCCGACAAAGAGCTTTTCGACATCGGCATTGGTCAGGTGCAAGTGGCCGACCATGCCGTTCTTGAGCATGTCGGCGAAGGCGACCGGGTCGTCAACATCCGTCCGCACCTGCGCCGACGGGCCGCGTTTGCTGCGGTCGGCAAAGCCGAGCTTGGCGCGGGCGACTTCAAGGGCGGCGCCGAGCACGCTCTGGTTGACGATGCGCACCGAGGCGGTCGCTTTGGCGACGCCATCCAGCGTCGTCTGGTCACTGCGCTTGTCGGCCGGCCCGGTATGGTTGCGGTCGGCGTTCAAGGCAATGAGAAATTGTTGCTTGAGGTTGCGGCCGGCGTACTGCGTGACAAACTCGCGCAAGGGCGATTCACCCAGGCCGCTCAGAAAAACCGGCTCGTGCTGGCGGAGCAGTTCGACATTCATGAAATTTCCCTTGCGGTCGATGGAGACCAGGAAATTCATCGGTGTGCCTTCAAAGCCGGGCACGGGGGCAAGGTCGACGGATTCAAAAACGTAGCCAACCGGCCCGCCTTCCGGCTCCAGTTCGCTGGTCAGCGGCCAGGCGGGAATCTGCGTGAGCTTGTCCTGCACGTGCAGCGGCGGCTCGAAGCGACGTTCGATGTCGGCCTTGCTCAGGTCGCCGGCGTGGGCAACCGGGAGCATGCTGGCGCTGGCGAGCAGACAGGCCGCAGTGACGCGGCAAAAGAACAGGGCGGCTTTGCTGCGCAAATGCCTTGCAACGGGAAATGGATTTTCCATTGCGGTCTCCGAGTATGCGCGGGCATGGTCGGATATGTTTTTTTATACGGCTCATGGTACACAAAATTTGCCGGTCTGCGCGGCGCAAATGCCGATCTCCGCGGCGCTGCTCGGCTAGCCCATGTCCCTCGCGTATAATTTCGATTTTGGCCGTTTTTTCCGGTCGACCGCGACATTCAGGAATAACCATGCTCGACATCCAACAACTTCGCTCCAATCTCGACACCGTCGCCGAAGGCCTGGCCAAGCGCGGCAAGCCGATCGATTTCACCGAATTCAAGACGCTGGAAGCCGAGCGCAAGACGCTGCAGACTCGCACGCAGGAACTTCAGGCGCAGCGCAATTCGCTATCGAAGCAGATCGGCATGCTGAAGGGGCAGGGCAAGGATGCTTCTGAAGTCATGGCGCAGGTGGGCGCCCTGGGTGACGTGCTGAAGGCTTCGGAAGCGCGTCTTGGCGAGTTGCTGGAGCAGTTCAATGCCATCCTCGCGGCGCTGCCGAATATCCCCGATGATTCCGTGCCGATTGGCAGCGATGAAACCGGCAACGTTGAAATCAAGCGCTGGGGCACCCCGCGCAGCTTCGATTTTCCGGTCAAGGATCACACCGATGTTGGCGAACAACTCGGCCAGCTCGATTTCACCACCGCCGCCAAGATCGCCGGGTCGCGCTTCTCGCTGCTCAAGGGCGGCCTGGCCCGCCTGCACCGCGCCCTTGCCCAGTTCATGCTCGACACGCACACGGCTGACCACGGCTACACCGAGCTCTACGCGCCTTACCTGGTCAATGCCGCCAGCCTGTATGGCACCGGTCAGTTGCCGAAATTTGAAGAGGACCTGTTCAAGGTGCTGCGTGGCGATCAGGACCCGCTCTATCTGATCCCGACCGCCGAAGTGCCGGTGACCAACATCGTGCGCGACGAAATCCTGGCCGCCGAAGCCTTGCCGCTCAAGTTTGTCTGCCATACGCCGTGCTTCCGTTCCGAAGCCGGTTCCGGCGGGCGCGATGTGCGCGGCATGATCCGCCAGCACCAGTTCGACAAGGTCGAGTTGGTACAGGTCGTGCATCCGGAGCAGTCGGCCGAAGCGCACGAGGCGCTGACCCGTCACGCCGAGATCATTCTCGAAAAGCTGGAACTGCCTTACCGCCGCATGGCGCTGTGTTCTGGCGATATGGGTTTCTCCGCCGCCAAGACCTACGATCTCGAAGTCTGGCTGCCAGCCCAGAATACCTACCGCGAGATCTCGTCGTGCTCCAATTTTGGCGCCTTCCAGGCCCGTCGCATGCAGGCGCGCTTCCGCAACGACAAGAACAAGCCCGAGCTGTGCCACACCTTGAATGGCTCTGGTCTGGCGGTCGGTCGTACGCTGGTGGCCATTCTGGAAAACAACCAGCAGGCCGACGGCAGCGTGACCATTCCTGCGGTACTTCGGCCCTACATGGGTGGGCTGGAAGTGCTCGCCGCCTGCTAAGCGGGCTACCCCAAGCTAGCTCTTCGGCGTGCTGTCAACTTGCCCGGTTTCAGCAGGGCGGACAGGGCTCGTGTCCTGATCGATGGTGGGGAGACGAACTACCGGCGCGCCGGGTTCGTCCGTACTGGAGACGGTGGTGATTGCCTTGGCTGCGGCGATCCGTTTGACGTAGGCCTTGCGGCGCTCTTCAACCTCCAACACCAGCCGCTTCAGGCCTTCGGCTGCCGATGGCGTCGGCGCAAATGGATGGGCGTTGCGCAGCAGGATGTCGTAATAGCTCCGGATGTTTTCGACGAGGATCACCGCTTCGCCACCCCGAGCCCGGCCCGATTTGACCAGCTCGGCATATTTTGCCTGGGCCAGTTTCGGTAATACCCGCTTCATGTCGTACCACGTATTCGGGTCGGCCTTCAGCAGCCTCGCGAGTTGGCGCGCACTGTTGAAATGGCCGGGGCCAATGTTGTAGGCGGCGAGCGCCAGCCAGGTGCGATCCGGTTCTTCAACGTCATCTGGCAGCAATTCCTTCAGCATGTTGATGTAACGGGCGCCAGCCAGAATGCTTTCACTCGGGTCAAGCCGGTTGCCAACCTGCAGGCGGTCCGCCGTTTCTTCGGTCAGCATCATGATGCCGCGGACGCTGGTGTAACTGGTGGCGTTCGGGTCCCAGTGTGATTCGTGGTACGAGACCGAGGCAATCAGCCGCCAGTCGATACCGGTCAGGGCCTGTGCCGCCTGAAAATATTTGCGGTACTTGGGCAGGGTGGTTTCGATTTCGCCAAGAAACTTGATGATATCGGCTTGGTCAAGGCGTCTGACGTGACCCAGATAACGATCTTCAATGCGAGCCAGCGTGCCGTCGTGCTGAACACGTTCAATAAACGCATCGAGACGGGCGCGCAACTCGGGATTGGGCTGATTGCCCAGGAGCCAGACGACCGGCTGCGTTTCACTCAGGGGCAGCGAGGTGCGCAGATTGGGGATGTGCTGATCCGCGATGTCTTCGAAATTTTCATCCATGGCGACGTATTGCACGTCTTGATCACCGATTTTTTCAAGGAGTTCCAGGATGTTGCCTTTGCTGACTTCAACCACGTCGAGGTCAGGTATTTCCTTGGCCAGGCGGGCCATGGTGATCGCCTGGCGCGTGCCGGCCATGACATGTACCGTTTTTCCCGCCAGCTGTTTGAGATCGGTGAGCGGCAACGCGGCATCATGCTGCGCCAGAACATCGCGAGTCAGAAAAATGGGGGGCGTGGCCTGATTGTCCCCATGACTCTCCGGCGACAGCCATGCTGTTGCAATGTGATATTGGGTGCTTGCCAGTTTTGATTCGAGTTCGACGGGCTCAACGATTTCGTATTTCACCCCGACACCGAGTTCCTGGGCAAAGGCCTGGGTCAAGTCGTACTCGAGACCAATTGGATTCCCATTGTCGTCGGTGGCATAGGTCAGTAATCCGGGTCGGGTCAGAACGACCAGGTCATGCTGCGCAGGCGTGGGAAACGGCAAGGCGCTACCCTTGGACGATGGCATCTGGTCACCGCAGCTTGCAATGAAAAAACAGATGGCGAGTAGTGATTGTCGTTTTATCCAGTACATCTCTTGTGCTATTATCCTGCCCGCTGCGGAGAGGTGGCAGAGTGGTCGAATGTACCTGATTCGAAATCAGGCGTACTGCAAGGTACCGTGGGTTCGAATCCCACCCTCTCCGCCAGTGCCAAAAACCCTGTTTTCCTAGCTAATCGATGGCTTGCGAACAACAGGGTTTTTTCTTTTTGCCCCCCGGGCAACGCCGCAATTTACCCTGAGTGGCCATCATTTGGGCATGAATATCTCATAGGTGCTTCTGGGCAATGGTGAGAT